>ERZ831979.1884-NODE-1884-length-16280-cov-3.620031_pt1 | contig 16280 bp, 17 predicted proteins | sample MGYA00519952_ERZ831979 | MGnify/ENA primary metagenome ERZ831979 (study PRJEB31850, sample SAMEA3708723) | human gut metagenome | biome: human gut; feature: human-associated habitat; material: faeces | place: China | collected 2014 ...
AAGCGGACTATCGAGGGATAAAACGGCAAAACTGATTTTATCGGGAGAAACAACTCTTAACTTTGTTACAACTCAGAATGTAAGTTGTCAGGTTAAAGAGGGAGATACCTTTACTGTAAGAGGTAAAGGAAAATTTAAGTTAGATAAAATTTTGGGTGAAACCAAAAAAGGTCGCCGAAAAATTTTAGTAATACATTTCAGATAGGAGTGCTTTAAATGATTACTATTGATGAAATTAAGAATGTTAGTTTCAGAAAAGCCGGCCGTCAGGGCTACATGGCTGATGATGTTGACGCATTTATTGATGAAGTCATTGTAGCTTTTGAACAGTTAAAGAAAGAGAAAACTAACCTTGTTCATAAAATTGATGTTCCCTGTCTAGGTCGTAGAGCAGTACATCCGCCAGCCAGCTAGCCACAAGAGTAGAGCAGTACAGAGCAGACGAAGAAACAGTTAGAAATGCCCTTCTTGCATCTCAGAAAGTATCTGACGCTTGCATTAGAGAGGCTAAGGAAAAGGCATCTAAGATTGTTAGAGAGGCTGAAACAAAGGCACAGCAGCTTTTAGTAGATACAAACAGAATGACTGCAACAGAAAAAGAAAATTATCTTCTTCTCCAGTCAGACGCAGTAAAACTAAAGGGCGAGCTTGTTGAGCTTTATAAGAAACATCTTCAGATGATTAACGACCTTCCTACTGCTGCCGAGTTAGAGGCTGCAAGACAGCAGCTTAACGAAAAATATCCGACAGCACCTGTAATGGAGGAAAAGCCACAGGAAACAGTTAAGCCTGCCGAGCCGGTTGCTGTTGAGGTAAAAAAGCCTGAGGAAATAAAAGAGAAAGCAGATATTACTTCTGATTCCGAGGATGACAACACAGAGAAAAAATCACCAAAATTCGGTCACCTGAAATTTGGCGACAACTATGATGTTTCTGCCGATTAATTTTTAATCGTTTAAGAATTTTTAAATCAAAATTATGGAGAGTGTAACCAATGTCTCAGGATTATAATTCTACACTTAATCTTCCGAAAACCGACTTTCCTATGAGAGCAGGTCTTCCAAAAAGCGAACCTGTAACTCTTAAGGCATGGGAAGATAACAAGGTATATGAAAAACTTATGGAGGTAAACGAGGGCAAGCCTTTATTTGTTCTCCACGATGGCCCTCCATATGCAAACGGCGATATCCATCTTGGCCACGCATTAAATAAAATTTTAAAGGACTTTATCGTACGCTATAAAAATATGGCAGGCTTTAAAGCTCCTTATGTTCCGGGTTGGGATACTCACGGTCTTCCAACAGAGCTTAAAGCAAGAAAGAAAGCAGGTATCGGTAACTCTGCCGAAATTTCTATTGTAGAGCTCCGCAAAATGTGCGAGGAATTTGTAACAGGTTATATCAATGACCAGCGCACACAGTTCAAAAGACTTGGTGTAATCGGTGAGTGGGATAATCCTTATATCACACTTAAGCACGAATTTGAGGCTGAGCAGATCAGAGTTTTTGCTAAAATGGCTACAAAGGGTTATATTTACAAGGGTTTAAAGCCTGTTTATTGGTGCCCGGAGTGTAAAACTGCCCTTGCTGAGGCTGAAATTGAGTATGCCGAGGATCCATGTCATTCAATTTATGTAAAGTTTACTGTAACTGATGATAAGGGCGTATTTTCAAATCTCGGAATTGACCCATCAAAGGTTAAGTTCGTTATTTGGACAACAACAACTTGGACATTGCCTGCCAATGTTGCTATTTGCGTAGGCCCGAGATATGAGTATTCTATCATCAAAACAGGTGACGAATATCTTGTAATGGCTACCGAGCTTTACAAGTCTGCATTTGAGGCCGCTGAAATTACAGATTATGAGGTTGTTGCTACTGTAAAGGGCAGCGAGCTTGAATATATTAAGACTGCACATCCGTTCCTTGACAGAGAGTCGCTTGTAATTGTAGGTGACCATGTAACTCTTGAAAGCGGTACAGGCTGCGTTCATACAGCTCCCGGTCATGGTGTTGATGACTTTAATGTTTGTCAGAATTACCCTGAAATTCCTACAATCTGTCCTGTTGATTCTAACGGTGTTCTCACTGAGGAGGCAGGTCAGTTTGCCGGTCTTACTACTGATGAGGCTAACAAAAAGATCGCTGTTTACCTTGATGAAAACGGTTATCTCTTTGCATTAAAGAAAATTATCCACCAGTATCCGCATTGTTGGAGATGTAAAACCCCTATCCTCTTTAGAGCTACCGACCAGTGGTTCTGCTCTGTTGATGACTTTAAAGATAAGGCTTGCGAGGCTATTGACAGCGTTAAGTGGATTCCATCATGGGGACACGACAGAATTACAAATATGGTTAAGGAGAGAAAGGATTGGTGTATTTCCCGTCAGAGAAAATGGGGTGTTCCGATTCCGATCTTCTTCTGTAAAGAATGTGGCGAGGCTCACATTGACAATGACGCAATGATGGCTGTTGCAGATTTGTTTGAAAAAGAGGGTTCAAACGCTTGGTATAACCACAGCGCCGCTGAAATTTTACCTGAGGGTACAAAGTGTAAGAAGTGCGGTTGTACTGAGTTTGAAAAAGAAAAAGACATTATGGATGTTTGGTTTGACAGTGGTTCTTCACACGCAGCCGTTGTAAGCAAGCGTGATAACCTCCGGTTCCCTGCTGACCTTTACCTTGAGGGTAACGACCAGTACAGAGGTTGGTTCCAATCATCACTCCTTACATCTGTTGCAACTGAGGGTGTTGCTCCTTATAAAGCTGTTCTTACTCATGGTATGATTCTTGATGAAGAAAAGAGAAAGATGAGTAAGTCACTCGGCAACGGTATCAGCCCACAGGATGTTACAGAAAAGTACGGCGCAGATGTTCTCAGACTTTGGGTATCATCAACCGACTATCAGTCAGATGTTCATATTTCAAATGATATTTTAAAGCAGATTTCTGAGTCTTACAGAAAAATAAGAAATACAGCTCGTTATATTCTCGGTAATGTATATGACTTTAACCCTGATACTGACGCTGTTCCTGTAAATGAGCTTATGCCTATGGATAAGTGGGCAATCGTAAAACTCAACGAGCTTATTGCAAAGGTTAAGCAGGCTTATGATAACTATGAGTTCCATCAGGTATATCATTCAATCAGAAACTTCTGCGTAATTGATATGTCTAACTTTTACCTTGATGTACTCAAGGATAGACTATATACAGAGAAAAAGGACAGCAAGTCAAGAAAGGCTGCTCAGACTGCTATTTATCTCATTCTTAACGCAATGACAAGAATGATCAGCCCAATTCTTGCATATACATCTGATGAAATTTGGAAGTATATGCCGCACTCATCAACAGAAAATGCTGAGAATGTAATCTTTAATGAAATGCCTGAGCAGATTGCTGTTGATACAGACGCTGACTTTATGTCATTCTGGGATGAAATTCATCAGTTGCGTGATGATGTTAAGAAGTCACTTGAGGTTCTTATTAAGGATAAAACAATTAAGAGCTCACTTGAGGCTAAGGTTATTCTTAAGGCAAGCGGTGCAAAACTTGACTTCCTCAAGAAAGCTGAACCTGAGCTTGCGGCTGCATTTATTGTTTCTGCCGTTGAAATCGTTGAAAATGACGGAGAGCTCGAAATTGTTGTTGAAAAGGCAACAGGCGAAAAGTGCGAGCGCTGCTGGATTATCAGCGAAACTGTCGGCAAAGACAGCGAGCATCCACACCTTTGCAAGCGTTGCTGCAATATCTTAAAATAATATTTAATTTAATACTAAATCGGTGTAACAGTATTGCTGCACCGATTTAGCTTTATGGGGGAGTTTTATGCCTTATATAGCTGTTGCAATAGGTGTAGCGCTTGCTGCGATAGATCAGGTTATTAAGTTTTTTGTAAACGCAAACCTAAAAGAAGTTGGCAGTGTATCTGTTATTGATAATCTGCTTTCTTTTACATATGTTGAGAACAACGGTGTGGCTTTTGGCAGTTTTGCAGGTAACAGATGGATATTTGTAGTGCTTACCACCGCTCTTATTGCCGCAATTTTAATTTATATGTTCAAAAAGAAACCGCAGAGTAAATTGTTTTATGCATCGGTTGCACTTATAGTAGGCGGCGGAATAGGCAATTTTATTGACCGAGTTTTATACGGTTATGTGATTGACTATATCAGTCTTTCATTCTTTCCGCCTGTATGCAATTTTGCAGATTATTGCATAACTGTCGGTACGGTATTGCTTATGATCTATGTGCTTTTCTTTACAAGCACAGGCAAAAAGGATTTGAAAAATGACAAAGCTTGAATTTGTTGCTGAAAGCAATAATGTTAGAATTGATAAATATATTGCCGATAACGAGCCGTCGCTTACACGAACCGCAGCCGCTAAGCTGATTGAGCAGGAAAAAGTAATTGTCAATGGCAAAATAGTGGGGAAAAATTATAAATTAAAATCAGGAGATAAAATTTCGCTTGAAATTCCCGACCCTGTTCCGTATGAAGCAAAGCCGGAAAATATACCCTTGGAAATTGAGTACGAGGACAATGATTTACTTGTGGTAAATAAGCCAAAAGGAATGGTTGTTCACCCTGCGGCAGGAAATTATGACGGCACACTTGTAAACGCATTACTCTATCATTGCGGAGAGTCGTTGTCGGGAATAAACGGAGTTATGCGCCCCGGTATAGTTCACAGAATAGACAAGGATACAAGCGGCTTATTGATTGTAGCAAAGAACGATTTTGCCCACTATTCTCTTGCCGAGCAGATAAAGGAGCATTCCTTTACAAGAGAATATGAGGCGATTGTATTCGGAAATCTTAAAGATGATGAGGGTACTGTAAACGCACCAATCGGCAGAAGTCAGTATGACCGAAAGAAAATGTGCGTTACCGAAAAAAACAGCAAACACGCTGTTACTCATTACAAGGTTATTGCAAGATACAAGGGATACACACACATAAAATGTATTCTTGAAACAGGCAGAACACATCAAATAAGAGTGCATATGGCGTACTTGGGTCATCCTGTATCGGGCGATTTGGTGTACGGCATTAAGAATGAAAAGGTAGATTTTACAGGTCAGTGCCTGCACGCAAGAAAAATCGGATTCATTCATCCAAGAACTAACGAATACTTGGAATTTACTTCTGAACTGCCCGATTATTTTAAGAAATATCTTGAAAAGCTTGAGAAAATATCAAAATAATTTGCCGCAAGCAGAAAAAAGTCTTGCATTTTATATTCTCTTGTGGTAAAATATAAAAGCATTTGAAACCGTCATACCTATGACGAGGTTCGAGTGGCGGTATAACCGTTATTTTGAAGCAGACATTCCTCTGCACTAATTTGGGTACGAATGTCAGAAAAACAGGAGGAATTATAATGGACGCATTAAAAGCTATTGCTGCCGGTTCAGTTAAGGAAACTACACCTAAGTTTAATGTAGGTGACACAGTTAAGGTTTCTGTAAACATCCGTGAGGGCGAAAGAGAAAGAATTCAGATGTTTGAGGGCACAGTTATTGCTAAAAAGGGCAGTGGTGTTGCTGAAACATTTACTGTAAGACGCGTTGCTTACGGCGTTGGTGTTGAGAGAGTGTTCCCGCTCCATTCACCAAATGTAAAAGACGTGCAGGTAATTCGTTATGGTAAAGTTCGCAGAAGCAAGCTCTACTATCTCCGTGATAGAGTTGGTAAGGCTGCTAAGGTTAAAGAGCAGATCCGTAAGTAATTTCAAATGTAAGGAAAGGGACTTTTATAGTCCCTTTTTTACTTTACTTATTTGTTAGCAGGTGGATAAATTGAGCGAAAATAAAACAAACACTAATAATATAGATGAAACTGAAAACAAAGCAGTTGATACCAAGGAAAATGTAAAAGCTGAATCAGAGAATAAATCTGTTGAGGATAGCGGTGATTATATAGCATTCAGCAGTCCTGAGCAGGAGAAAAGCAACAAGTTTGTTGCCGCAAAGGCTGACGGTGCGGCATCTAATGTATATGATTGGTTAAAATCGATTCTCTTTGCCCTTGTTATCGTGATTTTCTGCTTGAATTTCTTTTTCAGACTTGTTGATGTTAAGGGTACTTCAATGGTAGAAACCCTACAAAACGGTGATAAGCTGGTGGTAACTAATTTTAATTACACACCAAAGCCAAATGATATTGTGGTTATTTCTCATGGTAAGGAGTACAAAGAACCTATTGTTAAGCGTGTTATTGCTACCGCAGGACAAACTCTTAAGCTCGACTATGAAAATGACAGAATTCTTGTGGACGGTGTTGTAATTGATGAGCCGTATCTTGATGTGTCAACATTCTGCAATGTTGAGGCTGACTATGAAATTCCTGAGGTTATTCCTGACGGTATGATTTTTGTTATGGGTGACAACAGAGGCGTTTCTATGGACAGTCGTGATTCAAGAATAGGACTTATTGATGAAGACAGTGTTATCGGTAAAGCTCAATTTGTGGTTTTCCCATTTTCTGAATTTAAATATCTTTACTAAAAATTTTAAATCAACTATTGATAAAAGCTTATTTCTGTTTTATAATTGAAATAAGCTTTTGTTTTTTGGGAGGATATATGAAATTTAAAAATAAAACCTCAAAGATAAAAATTCAGGTAAATACCAATAAATTGCCTGTTTACATATTTGATATTTTTAAAACGGTAATATTTCTGTTTGCTTTGATAAGTATTGTTTTTACTTTTTTTGTAAAAGATGTTAATATTGACGGTGAGTCAATGAAAGATACCTTATTTGACGGTGATAAGGTAATACTTACAAACTTTTTATATACGCCGCAGGTTGGTGACATTGTTGCCATTGATGCTGACCAGCAAATAGGAAAAATTATTATAAAGAGGGTAATCGCAACCGAGGGTCAGACAATAAAAATTGACTATGATAACAACAGAGTTATAGTTGACGGTGTTGTGCTTGACGAAGAATATGTTGCATCAACTACTACAAAACCTACCATTGGGTGGGAAATTCCCGAAACAGTACCCGAGGGATATGTTTTTGTTATGGGCGACAATCGTTCTGTTTCACTTGACAGCAGAAGTGGCAGTATTCAGCTTATTCCAAAAACCATGGTAATTGGTAAGGCACAGTTTGTGTTTTATCCGTTTAATCATTTAAAATATTTATACTAAATTTAAGGATTGATAAAATGAGCGAAATGCAAACTATACAGTGGTTTCCCGGTCATATGACCAAAACCAAAAGGCAGATTCAGGCGAGCTTAAAACTTGTTGACGCAGTGGCAGAAATTCTCGATGCAAGAATACCACTCAGCAGTAAAAACCCTGATTTGCAAAAACTTATTCAGAATAAACCAAAGGTTGTACTTCTTAACAAATGCGATATGGCAAATCAGAATGCAACAAGCAGATGGATTGATTACTATGCCTCGCAGGGTGTAACCGCAATCGCCGTTGACTGCAAAAGCGGCAAGGGATTAAATAAATTTGCTCCTGCCGTAAATAATGTTCTTGCCGAGCGCAGAGAGAGATTAAAGGCTAAGGGTATGGTAAATCCTATGCTCAGAATAATGATAGTCGGTATTCCTAATGTAGGCAAATCTTCTTTCATTAATAGGGTAGCAAAGCAGAATCGAGCAAAGGTAGAGGACAGACCTGGCGTTACAAGAGGTAATCAGTGGTATTCCATTGCAAAAAATATTGAAATGCTCGACACACCGGGCGTTTTGTGGCCTAAATTTGACGATAAAATTGTTGGCGAAAGACTTGCTTTTACAGGCGCTGTAAAGGATCAGATTCTTGATACAGAACTTCTTGCTGTAAGATTGCTTGATTTTTTGCGCAGTTTAAAGCCTGCTGATTTTATAGTGAGATTCAAACTTGACGATGTGGATCTTGACGCAGTAGATTCTTATGAATTATTGAATATTATAGGCAAAAAGAGAGGTATGCTGATTTCAGGCGGCGAAATCAATACAGAGAGAGCTGCAATTATGCTGCTTGATGAATTTAGAAGTGGAAAGCTCGGCAGAATAACCCTCGAAATGCCCGAAAGATAAATAGGTGAGATAATGGAATGGCTTGAATTTGAAAAAGAGGCTCTTGCAAAAGGCTACAAGGCAGTTTGCGGAGTAGATGAGGCAGGCAGAGGCCCACTTGCCGGCCCTGTTTGTGCCGCTGCCGTTATATTGCCTGAGGGCGTGGTTATTGACGGTGTTAATGACTCTAAAAAGCTCAGCGAGAAAAAGCGTGAGTCTTTGTTTGATGTTATCAGAGAGCAGACACTTGCATATTCCATTGCATATGCCACTGTTGACGAAATAGAAGAAATCAATATACTTAACGCTACAATGCTTGCTATGCGCAGAGCTATTGACGGACTCAATGTTAAGGCTGATTATGCAATGATAGACGGCAACAGATTGCCACAGCTTGATATTGATGGTGAGTGCATTGTTAAGGGTGATGCAAAGTCAATGTCTATTGCGTGTGCATCTATTCTCGCAAAGGTATCAAGGGACAGACTGCTTTACAAGTATGCGGAAGAATATCCGATGTATGGGTTTGACAAGCATAAGGGATACGGAACAGCCGCACACAGAGAGGCAATTTTAAAGTATGGCCCTTGCCCGTATCACCGCAAGAGCTTTCTTAAAAAGCTGTATAAATAATTATGAAGTTGTTTACAACCAAACAAACAGGTGACATTGGAGAGAAATACACAGAGCGTTACCTGAGAAAAAACGGATACAAAATCCTTGAACGCAATTACAGACGAAAATGCGGTGAGATTGATATAATCGCCCAAAAGGGTGAATATATTATATTTACGGAAGTAAAAACAAGGGCGGCAAATTTTATTGCCCGACCGTATGAGGCTGTTGACCGCAGGAAAATCTCAAGAATAAGAAAAACCGCCGCAATGTATATTGCCGAAAAACAGCTTGACGCTTATTTCCGCTTTGATGTCAGCGAAGTATTTACAGAGCCTGAAAGCGGCAAAGTAATTGACATCAACTATATCGAAAATGCTTTTGAAGGAGCTTCTTATGAAAGTATTTGATTTACATTGTGATACACTTTATAAAGCCGTGACTGTAAGCCACGGCTTTTCCTGTTCCGACTATGAAGTTCAGACAGATGTGGATTTTGAAAAATATTTGCAGTGCTTTGCGGTATGGATTCCCGATGATTTAAGCATAAAACAGGGCAGAACACTGTTTGAAAAAGCCAAAATTACACTTCCGAAAGAATGTAAAATCAACAATATAAATCTTGTTGATTCTTTTAAAGAAATTAATAATTCAACAAAAAACAAACTTGCAATGTTCACACTTGAAAACTGCAAAATAATCGACAATGATATTTCGTATATAAAATATCTTGCAGAGTCAAATATAAAAATCGCTACCCTTACTTGGAATGACAAAAACTGTATAGGCGACGGCGCTATGGTACAAAATCCGACAGGCATAACGGAGTTTGGCAAAAAAGCGGTATGTGAACTTGAAAATCAAGGGATTGTCATTGATGTATCACACGCAAGCGATAAACTGTTTTATGATGTGTGCGAAATCGCAGAAAAACCGTTTATAGCCACCCACTCAAACTCAAGGTCGGTGACTGCGCACAGGCGAAATCTAACTGACGAGCAGGCTAAGATTATATTTGAAAATGGCGGTATAGTCGGACTTAATTTTCACAATGCCTTTCTCAATAACGAGCCTGAAAAGGCGAGCATTGATGATATTCTAAAGCACGCAGAACATTTTTTGTCACTTGACGGTGAAAACAGCTTGTGCCTTGGCGGTGACTTTGACGGTGGAAATTTGCCGAGAGATATTGAGAATAACAGAAATCTTTATGATATTTATAATATTTTCCTGCAAAAAAACTACTCAAAAGCCATAATTGATAAAATTTTTTATGAAAATGCAGTTAATTTCTTTGAAAACTTTGACATTTGCTAAATTATGTAGTAAAATGTACCTTGTGTAAAGCAACTCTGAAAGGAAGATTTATATGTTGTATAACAGTACTCAAAATGCTGCCGAGGTAGTATCGGCTGCTCAGGCTATTGCCCAGGGTATTTCTAAGGATGGCGGTCTTTTTGTACCACAGGAGTTTCCTAAGTATTCCGCAGAAACATTCAACGAGCTTTTAAAGCTGGACTATAAGGGCAGAGCAAAAAAAGTTTTCGCTGATTTTCTTTCTGATTTTACAGAAGAAGAAATCAACGATTGTGTTGAAAATGCCTACACAAAAGAGAAGTTCGGCAGTGATAATCCTGCTCCGTTGGCTTACGCAAAGCTCAATGGTAAGGAGCTTAATATTCTTGAACTCTGGCATGGCCCTACTTGCGCATTCAAGGATATGGCACTCCAGATTCTTCCTCATTTTCTTACTAAATCTCTTAAAAAGACATATGACGGCAAAGACGCAGTAATTCTTGTTGCTACTTCAGGCGACACAGGCAAGGCTGCTCTTGAAGGCTTTAAAGATGTTGACCATACAAAAATTATCGTTTTCTATCCTGTTGACGGTGTAAGCCCAATGCAGAAACACCAGATGAACACACAGGAAGGAAACAATGTTACCGTTTGCGCTATCAAGGGCAACTTTGATGATGCACAGACAGGCGTAAAGAAAATCTTTACAACTCCTGAAATTTCAGCAAAACTCGAGGCTAACAATATGCTTTTCAGTTCTGCAAACTCAATTAACTGGGGCAGACTTCTTCCACAGATTGTTTACTATATTTCAGCATATTGCGATCTCGTTAATGCAGGCAAAATTGCTATGGGAGATAAGATTAATGTTGTAGTTCCGACCGGTAACTTCGGTAATATCCTTGCATCATATTACGCAAGTATTATGGGACTCCCAATCAACAAGTTCATCTGTGCGTCAAATTCAAACAATGTTCTTTCTGATTTTATCAAGACAGGTGTTTATGACAAAAACAGACATTTCTACACAACAATTTCACCATCAATGGATATTCTCGTATCAAGCAACCTCGAAAGACTTCTTTATAAGCTCGCAGGCAACAATGCTGACACAACAAAGGAGCTTATGACAGCACTCAAAACTGTTGGCAAGTATGAGGTTTCTGATGAAATCAAGGCTGAAATCAAGTCAAAATTCTTCGGCGGTTTCTGCGATGATGAGCAGACAAAGGCTACAATCAAAGCTTTGTTTGATACAGATAACTACCTTTGCGATACTCATACAGCAGTTGCTGTTAATGTATATGAGCAGTATGTTGAGCAGACAGGCGACACAACTCCATCTGTAATCGCATCAACTGCAAGCCCATACAAGTTCTCTAAGGCAGTGCTTGAGGCTGTTTCTGACGGCACAAACCTCCCTGAGAATGAATTTGATATGGTTGAAAAGCTCTTTGAAGTATCAAACGCTCCTGTTCCGGCTCCACTTGCAGCACTTAAGGATAAAAAGGCTCGTTTCTCAGATGTTACAGAGGTTAATTCTATGCCTCAGTATGTTCTTGATGCACTTAACATTAAGGAATGAGTTTATTTGCGATAGCTGACCTGCATTTGTCGCTTGGTGAAGATAAGCCAATGGATATTTTTGCAGGCTGGGACAACTATGTTGAAAGGCTCACAAAGAACTGGAAAGCTCTTGTTACCGAAAATGACACTGTTGTGATTGCAGGAGATATTTCCTGGGCAATGAAGCTTGAACAAACTTATACCGATTTTAAATATATAGATGATCTGCCCGGAAAGAAAATTTTTCTCAAGGGCAATCATGATTATTGGTGGGGAACTAAAAGTAAAATTGATAAATTTCTCGACAATAATAAGCTCAATTCGATAAATATTCTCTTTAATAATACATATGAGTGCGGCGAGTTTGCGCTTTGCGGCACAAGAGGATGGTTTCTCGAAAATGAGTCTGACGCTGATATTAAGGTGCTTAACCGTGAGGTAGGCAGACTTGAAATGTCAATTTCAGAGGCAGAAAAAACAGGACTTGAGCCTGTGGTTTTTCTGCACTATCCGCCTGTCTACGGAAGTACCGAATGTAGCGAAATTATGAATGTTTTATTAAAACACAATATTAAAAAATGTTACTATGGTCACATACACGGCAAGGCAAATATGCGCTATGCCGTTGAGGGTGAATATAAAGGTATAAATTTTAAGCTGATCTCTTGCGATCGACTCGCATTTATGCCTGTTTTAGTACGATAATAAGCATAAATTTGCTTTTGAGTATTGGCAAAATCAAATATGTGTGTTATAATAAACTAATTCTGATTATATTTGTATAATAAATTCAAATTTGGAGGATTTTTAAAAATGGCATTAAAAGAAAGCAAAAAACTTGAGCAGGCTAATTCATACGAATTAGTTGTTACAGTTGACGGAGAAACTTTTGAGAAAGCACTTAACACTGTTTATAAGAAGGAAGTTAAGAAGATTAATGTTCCCGGTTTCAGAAAGGGTAAAGCTCCACGCCATGTTATCGAGAAAATGTATGGCAAAGAAGTATTCTATGATGACGCTATGCAGGATTGCTATCCTGAGGCACTTTACAACGCAGCTGAAGAGGCTGGCGTAAAGATTGTAGCTGTTGAGTCAATCGAAGTTACAGAGGTTGAAAACGGCTTTACATTTAAGGCTAATATCATTGTTGAGCCTGATATGGAAATCAACAACTACCTCGGCATTGAGGTTACAAAGAAGTCAACAGAAGTTACCGACGAGCTTATTGACGAGGAAATCGAGAAAGTTCGTGACCGTAACTCAAGAATGGTTACTGTTGAGGACAGACCTGTTGCTAACGGCGATATCGCAGTAATCGACTTTGAGGGCTTTGTTGACGGCGTTGCATTTGACGGCGGTAAGGCTGAAAACTACAACCTCACTATCGGTTCAGGCAACTTTATCCCCGGTTTTGAGGAGCAGATTATCGGTCACAACACTGATGAAGAATTCTCAATCAATGTTAAGTTCCCGGAAGAGTATCAGGCTGAGGAGCTTGCAGGCAAGGATGCTGAGTTTAAGATTAAACTCCATGAGATTAAGGCTAAGGAACTCCCTGAGGTTGACGACGAATTTGTAAAGGATGTTTCCGAGAAAGAGACTGTTGCCGAGTACAGAGATGAGCTTAAGGAAACTATCGCTGCTCGTCTTGCAGATGAGGCTGAAAAAGATAAAGATAACCAGATTGCAGAAAAGCTTATTGAGCTTCTTGAGGGCGGAATCCCACAGGCTATGTATGACAATCAGGTAAATGAAATGGTTAGAGATTTTGAGATGAGAATCCGTTCACAGGGCATTGATATGAACACATATCTCCAGTATATGGGTATTGACCTTGACGGCTTAAAGAAGATGTACGCTGACGAGGCTAAGAAGAGAGTTCAGTTAAGACTTGCTCTTGAAACAATCTCTAAGAAAGAAAACATTGAAGTTACAGATGCTGACCTTGAGGATGCATACAACAAGATGGCTGAGGCTTACAAGGTTGATGTTGAAACAGTTAAGGGTGCAGTTCCTGCTGAAACACTTTCAATCGATGTTAAGGCTGAAAAGGCTCTTAATATGGTTAAGGACAGCGCAGTTGTTAAATAATTGAATATTTAACTGTTTTTTGTTAATTACTATTTACTATAATGAAAGGTTATGATCAAATGGCATTAGTACCATATGTACTTGAACAGACAAGTAGAGGCGAACGCTCATATGATATCTATTCAAGACTTCTTAATGACAGAATTGTTATGCTCACAGAAGAAGTGAACAGTGCAAGTGCAAGCGTAGTAGTAGCTCAGCTGCTCTATCTTGAAAGCCAGGATCCTACTAAGGATATTTGCCTTTATATCAATAGTCCCGGCGGCAGTGTTACAGATGGATTTGCAATATTTGATACAATGAATTACATCAAGTGTGATGTTTCCACTATCTGTATGGGTATGGCAGCAAGTATGGGTGCATTTCTCCTTGCAGCCGGTGCTAAGGGCAAGCGTCTTGCTCTTCCTAACAGCGACATTATGATTCACCAGCCATCAGGCGGTGCTCAGGGTCAGGCAACAGATATGGAAATTCATACAAGACATATTCTTGATATGAAACAGCGTCTTAATCAGATTCTTGCTGATAATACAGGACAGCCGATTGATGTAATTGCAAGAGATACTAACAGAGATAACTTTATGACTGCTCAGCAGGCTCTTGAATACGGACTTATCGATAAGGTTATTGAAAAAAGATAAGGTGAGGAAATCTTAATGGCAAACAAAAACAATGAAAAAGAAATATACTGCTCTTTTTGCGGAAAGCCACAAGAATTAGTTGGCCGTCTTATTGCAGGCAACGGCGTATATATCTGCGACCAGTGCGTTGATTTGTGTATGAATATTCTTGAGCAGACAGAGGAGCTTGAGAATACGGCAGTTGATGCAGAGCTTGCTAAAAAAGATGACACTGTTTCTATTCCAAAGCTGCTCAAGCCTAAGGAAATCAAAGAAATTCTTGACGAATATGTTATAGGTCAGGATGCCGCAAAGGTTACGCTCAGTGTTGCAGTTTATAATCACTACAAGAGAGTGTTTTCAAACGAAACTGATGTTGATTTTTCAAAAAGTAATGTTCTTTTGCTCGGCCCGACAGGCGTAGGTAAAACTTTGCTTGCTCAAACCCTTGCAAAAGCGCTTGATGTTCCGTTTGCCATTGCAGATGCCACCACACTTACAGAGGCCGGCTATGTTGGCGAAGATGTAGAAAACATCTTGTTAAAACTCATTCAGGCTGCCGATTTTGATATTGAAAAAGCAGAGCGTGGCATTATCTATATTGATGAAATAGATAAAATTGCTCGCAAGTCTGAAAACCCCTCTATTACGCGTGATGTAAGCGGTGAGGGCGTTCAGCAGGCATTACTCAAGATTATTGAGGGCACTGTTTCTAATGTGCCTCCTCAGGGCGGCAGAAAACACCCACAGCAGGAATTTTTGCAGATTAACACTAAAAATATTCTGTTTATCTGCGGTGGTGCTTTTGACGGTCTTGAAAAGATTGTTACAAAGCGCAAGGGTTCATCTGTAATCGGTTTTGAATCATTTATTCAGGACAAAAAGGAACTTGATGAAACCTACTGGATGAAAGATGTTACTGCGCATGATCTTGTTAAATACGGCATAATTCCTGAGCTTATCGGCAGACTTCCTGTTATAACCGCTCTCAGCGGTCTTGATAACGATCTTGACCGCGTCCTTCAGCAGCACATAGCCCTTGTCGGTGGCGATCTCTGTCAGCGTATAGGTGTCGTCCTCCAGACCGTTCACGATGATATGACCGCTGTCATTCGGAACAAGAGTGGTTGCATCGGCCTTCTTGTCGGTAAAGCCCTTGACGTAGTACATGCCATTCCTCTGCTCGGCAATGATATACACATCGTCTGTGTCGTTGTGCAGCAAGAAGCTGACATTCGTCAGGTCGCCCTTGCCGTCCGAAAACTGCTTCAGCACATCCACGCCGTAGGTGTAAAGATGGCAGCAGTCCTGGAGCGTATCATAGTAGCTGGTGTTGGTGCGCTTCCAAGTCAGCACCACCTCGTTGGGGTTGTCGGTATCGCCCAGCTTTGCGTCGGCGGTGAGAGTGGCCGCATAGGTGATCCGCATGGTGCAGTCGCTGTAACCACGCTTCACGCTGTCCGTGTAGACACTCTCGGACTCGTTGATGTGCGCCAGCCCGGCCTCGGTCATACCAATGCTCATGGTGTTGGCAGCGTCATCATAGATGACGGTGAACTTGCCGGAATCCTCGTCCCAAGCGGTGATCTGATCGGTGCATCCGGCATCCCGGAAGAACTCAATAATCACATCGCTTCTGTTGTAGCGGATGCCCTCGCTCATCGTGTCCGCAAAGGTATAGGTAGTGAGGCTGGTAGCCTTAGAGGTAATAGTGGGCAGTGTGCTGATGATCTGATACTCCACCACATCCCCACAGAAGCCGTGGCGATGTGTGCATAGCCATCCGCAATGTCCCCCGTGCCGCCGTTCTTGCCTGTGCTGTTTTTATCCTCTCGGACAGTTTTTTCAAGGTTCGGACTGCCGGTCTGGTTCTTGGGGTACACGGTCACATCATAGTTCCAGCCTTTGCCGTCGATGGTGGTCATGGGCAGGCTCACAAAGAAGGGATTGCAGGTGCTGGTGACATTCTCAGGCACACGGGTCTCCACCACCAGATAGAGCCCCTGCTCCAGTCCGCTGACCTTGCTGTGTCCATTTTCATCCGTCTCAGGCATGGCCTTGCC
>ERZ831979.1886-NODE-1886-length-16266-cov-10.833878_pt1 | contig 16266 bp, 10 predicted proteins | sample MGYA00519952_ERZ831979 | MGnify/ENA primary metagenome ERZ831979 (study PRJEB31850, sample SAMEA3708723) | human gut metagenome | biome: human gut; feature: human-associated habitat; material: faeces | place: China | collected 2014 ...
CGAACTGGTTGTTATCGTAATCGTACTGGCTCTCATCACCATAATAATGAAGCGGTGTGATCTGGATATCCATGGTCTGAAGTGCCGGTGCGCTGACCTCTGTCAGAACAACACGTACGGTCTTGTCATCCAGCTTCTGGATACCGGAAATATTTGCTGCTGCATCACCGGTCTCAACACCTTCGGTAGCGTATGCATATACGTCTTCCGGAATCAGATCGGAGAGAGCGCTTCCTGCAGACTCAGCCTCCATAGCGGTGAAGCTCCATCCGTACTTGTCACCGATTGCCATAAAGAAATCCTTAGCGGTCGCATCTGCCGCAAGACCGTCGAAGCCCCACTGTGCTGCTGCGCCTGCTACGTCGCCCTCTTCGCTGACGCCGTTCTCTACGCAGTAATCAACGATTTCCTGTGCAAATGCTGCACCACCATCGTTTACAGCATCCCAGAATGCGTTCTGCTGATCTTCTGTCCAGTATGTGAAGTCTGTGTTATCCTCGCCCGCTGCCGCAAGTAAAGATGCCAGTGTGGACATACCGCTTCTGTACTCTTCCATACCCTCGATCGGGAGAGAGTATACAGATGCGCCTCCGTCATAAGTCGGATCACAGAATACATAGAAAGAGAAGATGATATCATCTGCGGTTACCGGCTCTCCATCGGAGAAGGTCAGATCATCACGAAGCTTGAAATCATAGTATACGGTTCCGTCTTCGTTCTCTGTGATGGTCAGATCGGTCGGTCCGTAGTAAGTATAATCGGTACCGTTGTACGAAGTGGTCTCACCCTCGATACCATTGTAGATAAACTCACCGGAACGATCGTTGTAAACCAGAGAAATCTGTGTCACATCAACGATGTTCTGATCCGGCACACTCTCAGCGAAGAATGGGCTGAACTTCTCGCTCATACCGTCATTTGCGATAACGAGCGGTGTGTCGCTGCCGGATGCAGCCGTGCCTGCTGCCTCTGTGCCTGCTGTCTCGGTTCCAGCTGTCTCGCCGCCAGCCTTGCTTCCGCCGCAGCCTGCAAATGAACCGACAGTCAGTGCTCCTGCCAGTAACAAAGCAAGAGTCTGTCTCATTTTTTTCATAATATTTCCTCCTTATAAAAATATTATCTATGTTTTAACCTTATAACAAGGAAAAAACCTACTCCATTGTAGCATTCTCAATCAGAATGCCGCTGTAATTGCGGTCATAATACTTTCCGAAGAAAAATGCAACCGCCAGAAACAGGAAATGACATATCAGATAGATACATTCAATTCCCATCCGTATCTCGCCACGGTGCAGCACCATGTATACAAGATCCAGAACCGCTCCGATTCCCGTCAGCACCATTGCCCCGATGCAGGAACGCTTCATGCGAAGCAGCCCCGTCTCATAATGTGCCCGGTGCATCCGGAGCGGTGCTCCGATATAGCTGACCGCACCATAAAGCATGTATCCAAGCGGAAGAATCACAAACAGATACGGGAATACAATCCACGCTGTGCGGGACGAATCCGGATTTAAAAGTCCCATTCCAAGCTCAATCACCCACAGCGCGATCGTCCAGATGACATTTAAAATGCCTGTCCGCCGCTTCTGCTGTTCATCAAACGGAAGCACATAAAAATCTCCCTGATAGGACGTTCTTGTCACCAGAAGACCGTGCCGGTTCTGCTTTAATTCATTTTGATAATCCTTTTGGTAAGGGTTCTTGATCATCGCCGCTTCCGCCTCATCGCTCTGCCTGCCATACTGCATAGTGCAATATTACCGCGTTATTGCGCTAAAATATTTTTGTGTAACAAAAAAAAGTGACAATGAACCTCTTTGTCCACTGAACACTTTGCAAAATACACTTGTATGTTGCACACGCACAACACTTTTTTTATTATACATGGGAAACTGTTTTTGTCAATACTTTTCCCGCTGGCACATTCTGCCTCGTTTCGCATGTTTTTACAATCTCATTTGGTTCTATGCATATTTTTACACTATGTTTTATTTGTTTTTTCTACTTTTTCTTCTATTCTGTGCTGTTTTTCTGTCATTTTTCATTTTCTGATCCTAATTTCTTTATGACTAAATATGCAGTTTTCTTTTCCCATGTTTTTCCACGTAAAAAATCCCGGAACGGATTTTACTCTCCGTTCCGGGATTTCTCTTCCCTGTATAAGTATGCATCACCTGCGGTCATACATACCAGCCAGTTCTTATGATGTTATGCTGTCTTTGTTGCGTACATGAAGTACTTCATACCGAATACCGTTGCGTAGATACCGGTTACGTTAGACTTCTGCATGTAATTATCATTGTAGTAGTAGATCGGAACTACTGCCCATGTGTCCATCAGCATATCCTCTGCCTGATGCATTAAGTCAACACGCGCTGCAAAATCTGTTGTGGTGCGGATCTGATCGATTAGTGCATCATATGCTGTCCAGTCCGGAGAAGAAGATACCGGGGTACCCTTTCCTAACTGCATATCGTTGTTACCGGAATCAGAGGTAAAGATCTCTAACATGTTAACCGGGTCGTTGTAATCTGCAAGCCATCCCTCACGCGCGATGGTGAAGTTACCGCTCTTACGATCCTCAAGGAATACATTCCAGTCCTCAGACTTGATCTCAAGGTTGATACCAAGTAATGCCACATCCTGCTGTACGGACTCAGCAACTGCAATGTGTGCTGTACCGTCGTTTGTTAAGTATGTCATGGAGATTGCCGGATCTACTGCGTATGTACCGTCACCGTTGTCTGTAAATGTGTATCCAGCCTCTTCCAGTAAGCCCTTTGCTGTCTCAAGCTCGCCAGCACCGGTAGCTGTTGCATCATAGTAAGAAGTATCTGCTGTCTTGAACACGCCGCCGTTACCGTCTGCCATACCTTCCGGTACGAAAGAATCAGCCGGGATCTGACCTGTCTGGCCTACGTTCTCAACGATGAACTGACGGTCAACCAGTAAGCTGATTGCCTCACGCATCTTAGCAGCCTCTTCCTCTGTCTTGCCATCGAAGATCGGGTCGTTTACGTTGAAGCCGATGTAATAGGTTCCCAGGTTGTCAAGAATACCAAACTCCGGATTGACACCATTTAAGGAAGGAATCTCATCGTTCGGTACGGAATCAATGTAGTCAAGGTCACCGCTGTTGTATGCAGCATAGGTTGCTGTATCATCAGCGCTTAACATGAAGTGAAGCTCGTCCATGGTTACGTTTGCCGCATCATAGAAGTTCGGGTTCTTTACATAAACCATGCTCTCGTTGTGATTCCAGGACTCCAGTGTGTAAGCACCGTTGCATACGAAACCTGCTTCCTGTGCCCACTTGCCAGGAACAGTGCCGTCCGGATCAGCAGCCTCTACGGATGCCTGATGTACCGGATAGAATGTCGGGAATGCCATCAGATCGTTAAAATAAGGGCACGGGCTGACAAGCTTGATCACGAGTGTGTAATCATCCGGTGTCTCAACTGCCAGTGTACCGTCATCGTTGCGGGCGATTACATCGAACAGATAAGCATAGTCTGCTGCTGTCTTCTCATCGATGACACGATTCCAGCTGTATACGAAGTCAGATGCCTTTAAGTCATCTCCGTTGCTCCACTTGGACTCAATCATGTGAACGGTGTACTCTGTTCCGTCCTCAGATACTTCCGGCATATCGGATGCGAGTGCCGGGATAAGATTACCATCCTTATCATAGGTATAAAGACCTGCGAAAGAGTTTACTGCAAGGCAGCCACCGTCTACGGAGCTGTTTAATGCAGGATCAAGGTAATCCGGCTCACTTGCCAGGTTGATGTTGAGCACATTTGTCTCAGCGTTTGTGGTTGTTGCTTCTGCAGTTGCTGCAGCCTCTGTGCCAGCAGCGGTTCCTGTGGACTCGCCTGTACTTGCTGTGGAATCAGATGATCCGCCACAAGCCGTAAGACCAAGTGCCATAGAAGCAACCAGTAATGATGCTACTAATTTCTTCATAATGAATCCTCCTTGTTTTCCGAAGGAAAATGCGACTGTCACAACAGGAGCAGAGGATTTTCCTCCAATAAAATGATCTATGTTCCACGCACCTCTTCGGTAACGTTGAAACCTTATTTGTTCCAGCATGCAACGAAGTGTCCGCTGCCTCTGTCAGAAAGCGGCGGCATCTCTTTTGCGCACTGCTCTGTCGCGTATTTGCATCTGGTGCGGAACGGACATCCGGTCGGCATCTTCAGAGGGCTCGGTACATCTCCCTCCAGCACGATACGCTTGCTGTGTCTGGCTGTCTCCGGATCCGGAATCGGAACCGCTGACAGTAAGCTCAATGTATACGGATGCATCGGGTTGCCGTTTAACTCATCGGCATCGGCGATCTCCATCATTTTTCCAAGGTACATAACCGCAATACGGTCGGAAATGTGGTGAACGACCAGCAGATCATGCGCGATAAACAGATACGCCACGCCCAGCTTGTCCTGCAGTTCCTCGAACATATTTACCACCTGCGCCTGAATGGACACATCCAGTGCGGATACCGGCTCGTCACAGACGATAAACTTCGGGTTTACCGCGAGTGCTCTTGCAATACCGATACGCTGTCTCTGTCCGCCGGAAAACTCATGTGCATAACGCATGGCATGCTCGGCATTCAGTCCAACCAGCTCCATGAGGTTCAAGATTTTCTCACGGCGCTCTTTTTTATTCGCATATAATTTATGAACATCCAGAGGCTCTCCGATGATGTCCTCGACCGTCATACGCGGGTTCAAGGATGAATACGGATCCTGGAATACCATCTGCATCTGTCTGCGGTAAGGAAGCATGTCCACATCCACTTTCTTGCCAAGCACCGGCTTGCCGTTTGCATCGACGATCAGCTTGCCATTCTCATCATACTGCTCGCCGCTGTCAAATAGCACCTTACCATCGAACACGATGCGTCCGGCAGTCGGCTGATACAGACGAAGCAGCGTTCTGCCGACAGTCGTCTTGCCGCATCCCGACTCTCCTACCAGACCAAGTGTCTCGCCCGGCTTGATTGCAAATGAAATATCATCCACCGCTTTTAGCGGAATCGTCTTAAATCCCTGATGCACAGGAAAATACTGTTTTAAATGACTTACCTCAAGAAGGTTCTTTTCCTCACTCATTACTCTGCCTCCTCCTGTGCCTCATATAACTCTTTGATGTTCATCCAGCAGCTTGCCAGATGGGTATCGCTGATGCGAAGTTCTTCCGGTTTCTCAGAAAGACAGATCTTCATCGCCGCATCACACCGCGGGCAGAATGCACAGCCAGCCGGCATCTGCAACAGGTTGATCGGTGTACCGCCGATCGGCACCAGCTTTTCGTTCATATTGTCTGCCTTCGGGATGGAACGAAGCAGTCCCTTGGTATATTCATGTGCCGGACGGTAGAAAATATCATCCGCTGTACCGCGCTCGCAGACACGTCCGCCGTACATAACAAGAATCTCATCGCACATACTTGCAATGACGCCGAGATCATGGGTTACCATGATAATCGCCATTCCAAGCTTCTTCTGCAGATCCTGCATCAGTTCCAGAATCTGTGCCTGAATCGTCACATCAAGTGCCGTTGTCGGCTCATCTGCAATCAGGATATCCGGCTCACAGACAAGTGCCATGGCGATCATGACACGCTGACGCATACCACCGGACAGCTCATGCGGATACTGCTTCATACGGCTTTCCGGCTCATTGACGCCGACCAGTGTCAGCATCTCCACCGCGCGCGCCCACGCCTCTTTTTTATTCTTATCCGTGTGTAATAATATTGCCTCAATCAGCTGGCTTCCAACGGTAAATACCGGGTTTAAGCTGGTCATCGGCTCCTGAAAAATAACAGAGATCTCATTTCCACGGATCTTACACATATCTTTTACAGATACGTCTGCAAGATTTTTACCGTCAAAAATGATCTCGCCGCTGTCGATATAGCCGTTGCCGTCTAATAATTTTAAAATACTCATGGCGGAAACGCTCTTACCGCTTCCGCTCTCACCTACAACACCAAGTGTCTTTCCCGGTTCTACCGAGTAAGAAACACCGTTTACTGCCTTTACAATACCCTTTTTCGTTTTAAAGAAGGTATGCAGGTCATGAATCTCTAATAAAGCCATTTTGTGTTTCCTCCTTTAACGCTCATTTGATTTCGGGTCGATGGCATCACGCAGACCGTCTCCGACCATATTGATACAGATTACGCAGATACCTAACATGATGGCAGGGAATACCCATCTCCACCAGTAGTTCTGGATAACAACGGAACTTACGCAGCCGTTTAACATATTTCCCCATGTAGGACGCGGCAGTTTTACACCAAATCCTAAGAAGGACAACGTAGACTCTGTCAGCATACAATAAGCAAAATCAAGCGTTGCGGATACAATGATAACCGAAATTACATTCGGGATAATATGCTTAAATACGATCACAGAACGTTTTACACCCATCGCATTTGCAGCGGTTACAAACTCCTGCTCACGCTCTGCAAGCACCTGTGCGCGGACAAGTCTTGCAAGACTCGGCCAGCTTAATATACCAAGGATCACCATGATCAGGGCAATTCTTGCGCTCTCTGTCATACTGTTTCCGATGATAGATGTCAAAATCATCGCCATGGGAAGGAACGGCAGACATGCAACGATCTCTGTGATACGCTGTAACACGATATCAACCCAGCCTCCGAAGAAACCGGACACACCACCAATGATGATACCGATGATCGTGGAAATGATAACGGAGATTGCACCGATCGTCATAGTCATACGTCCACCATTTAAGATACGGGTAAATACGTCACGTCCAAGTTCATCACTTCCAAACAGATAACCTTTTAATCCCCAGGTTACTACATCGCCGGATTTTGTCACTGCATAGTTCTGATAAGTACCGCCGTAGATGGCAATCACATCTTTTGCTTTCTTTGGAACATCTGTCTGGTGTTTTGCATTGCTTCCCCAGGAGTAAACAGTTCCTTTATCTGTCAGTGTTGTAATATGATATCTTCCGGCAAACATGGAAACGATCTCTCCATCCATTTCCGGAATCTCTTTCTCACTCTTGTTGGCTTTTCCCCAGACTCTAAGAGAGCCATCCTCTAACAATGCCACACAGGCATCGGAGGTTGTCACGATATCTTTCGCTTTTCCAAGGTCTTCCGGAATATTGGAGATATCGGATTTCTGGCTTCCTAAATGCCGGATCTCGCCATCATCTGTAAGCGCCATTAAAGTTGTATTTGCTACGGAAATCTTTGCAATGTGGCTGTTACCGTTTCTTCTGGTCAGACGCACATCATTTAAGTTTTCATTTCCCCATGCGATGACTTCGCCGCCTTCGGTTAAAACATAAGAAATCTGATAACCGGCTGCGATCTGTTTGATCTTCTCATGCTTTACTTCCATCGGAACCTGACACTGTCCCATACGGTCACTACCCCAGATGAAAAGCTCCCCATCTTCATTGAGTGCCATGACATGGTCAAATCCTGCAGATACAGATACCACTTTTCCCATTTCTTTCTGTTTTGGCATCTTCTTTGCAATATCGATCTTGTTACTGATCTTTGTGTAGCCCCAGACATAGACTTTACCATCATTGTCAACGCCTACACTGAATGTCGCACCTGTAGAAATCTCTTTTACATTTCCTTTCAAACCGTCCGGTACTTTCATCATATTAAGTCCCGGAGCCACGTTGATCTGTGTCTCTTCTTTTTCACTTAAGTCGATCGGATTAAAAATTGGTCCGATTAAAACGATCAAAAAGATAACTAAAAATACGATCAAGCCGCCAAACGCAAGTCTGTTTGAGGTGAAATTCCTCACAACCGTACGGAGCGGACTCTGAAGCGCTTCTTCCTGTAATACATCGAGTTCTTTATCCCTTTTTCCAAAAAGGTGTTTGAGCATCTTCATGTTTTTCGTTCCTCCTACTTATCAATACGTACACGCGGATCTACCAGACCATAGCTTAAGTCTGTGATCAGGTTGCTGAGCAGTGTGATGATACAGTAGAGCATATTTACTGCAAGTGCCATATCGTAATCCTGATTCATAAGTCCGACATAATACATTTTACCGATACCGTTCAACTGGAAAATCTGTTCAATAACGATAGATCCCATGAAAATACTCATGAACCAGCTGATGATCAGTGTGATAACCGGAAGAAGTGCATTTCTCCATGCATGGGAATAAATAACGACTTTTTCCTTTAAACCTTTTGCTCTTGCAGTACGGATATAATCCATACGGAGTGCATCGATCATTGCTGCACGGACATAACGTGTCATGCTTCCCAAAGCTGCAACCGTCATAACGATGACCGGAAGTGCCAGATAATGGAGACGGTCAAGCACGAATGCCATTCCGGTTCCCTGGAAGTTCGGCGTATTCATACCACTGATCGGGAACCAGCCGAGTTTTACGGCAAATATGAAAATAAATACCAGAGCAATTATATATTGAGGCATACTGTAGCCGACAATTGTCAGCACCTGTACCGTATTGTCAAATTTAGAAAATTTCTTGACCGCACAGTGAATACCGAGCGGTATTGTGATCGCTAACGCGAGTATCGTTGATACGATATTGATCTGTATTGTATTTAACAGTGGTGTCGAGAGACAGTCTTTCACATCTTTTTTGTAGAAGGAAGAATATCCAAGGTCACCTTTTAATAAATTTCCCATCCATTTTACATAACGGACCGGAATCGGATCATCTAATCCTAATTTTTCTCTTGCTTCCTGATAGCGGAGCTGAAATGTCTCGTCGGAGACTTTACCTCTTAAGTTCTGCACCTGATTAAGAGCACGGTCACCAGGTACGTTATTAAACAGTACAAAAAGGATAATGGATACTACAAAGAATACCCCTATCATATATAAAATTCTTTTCCCAACGTACTTTAACATAATTTAACCAACCTTCATTTGATTTTTCTTCTTCGTTTCCTTAGGAACAAAATCCTGACATGCCCCTTTGATCTCATTCCTAAAGAAACGATCAAAGAATTTGCCGGAATATATACCGCACGGGCGCGGGACTTATGCCCCACGCCACATGCCGGTAAAATTTCACATGGAATAGAATATGATTCTATAAAACAGATTACTCCATGTTTGCATACAGAATTGCGTTTGTTACATCCCAGTTGTATCCATCTTCTTCAAAGTCATGAAGCTTTGATGTGAAGAAATCATGGTAATCATTGGAGTACAGCGGAATCTCAGGAAGCTCATCATTCCAGTCAGCGATGAAATCGAACCATGCTTTTGCATATGCCTCATCATCACCTTCTTCTGTATGGTTCATAGTGATTGCAAGATCATACAGTTTCTGACCTTCTTCACCCTCTAATGCATTGGTGTTGTTAGATGAACCTGGCTCATACTGATATGCAACATCATAAGGGTTACCGAAACCACTTGCTAAGTTGAACATCTGATATGGGTTCTCTTTGGAGCTGTCATAGTAATATGTCAGTAAGTCTGTGAAAGTACCAACAGTCTGGTTGATCTTCATACCTGCTGCTTCTACATCCGGGTTCTGCTGTAAGGAAGTTACAAGCAGGTCAGATACAGAGTTATTCTCAGAAGAGAACCACTCGATGACTAACGGCATGTAAGTACCATCGTCTAATTTCTTATAACGGATTCCGGAACCTGAGTAATCAGAACCATCTTCGTTGTATACCCAGCCGCCGTCCTCTAACTCTTTGACTGCAGAGTCAAGGCTGTATGTGTAAGAGTTTAATCCGTCTAATTCTTCTGCATATTCCTCAGCCATCCACTGCTGTGTACCATAAGGTCCGCTTACAACAGTACCATGTCCGCCTGTGAATGTCTGTGCAAATGTTACACGGTCAAGTAAGTAAGCCATTGCATGACGTACTTCTTTGAACTGGGTCGGTCCCTGGTTACATTTGAGAGAAATCATTCCATAACCTGCGCGGCCATAGCTTAAGTAATTGAAGTTACCCTCTTCTACCATGTCAAGGCCCTGCTCGATCTGATCACCGTCCGCTACCTGGTATAAGATATCAACAGCACCGGTCTTTAACTGATCCATCATAGTATCCTGTGGTGTATATTTTACGATAACAGTTTCGATATTTGCTGTCTGTCCCTCGAAGTTACCTGGGAAATTCGGGTTCTTTGTCAGTGTGTATGCATAAGAGTTCTCATCATAAGATGTGAACATGTAAGGACCGGAGCAGATATTGTAGTCATATCTTGCAGCCTGTACTTTATCTCCGATGTACTCAGAAGTAAAGTTGTCAGAGAATTTCACACCATTCTCTGTATCCTCTAAAGTAACATCTTCCGGTAACCATAAGTCCATAGACTCCGGCTGGTTAGAGATCAAAGCCTGTCCATAGTAGTATGGCATATACTGTGCGTCGATGGTTACAGAGAAAGTCTTGTCATCGATCAGATGAAGTCCTTCGAATGTATCTGTCTCGCCGTTTGAATATGCGTCATAACCTTTTACATACTGAACAGTACTGTCTGTTAAGTTGCTGGCTTCGAGATCAGTGATCATCTCGTCACATCTTAACATGTATGTTAATAAGTAGTCGTCTGCATTTACATCAGAACCATCGCTGAACTTTAAGCCGTCTTTGATCTTAACTGTGTAAGTTCTGCTTCCGTCCTCGTTATCTGTTACTTCCAGATTATCAAGAACAGCCGGATTCTCGATCCATTTACCTGTCTGGTCTCTGTCGATCGGAGCCATACCTGTAACTAATTTGAATGCATCGTAATCAGAAGCACCGTTTGCCCAGAATGGAGTGATATCTCCACTTGTCTCAGAACTCTCGCCTAAGATTACCTGTTTGTTGCTGTAAGTACCGTTAAAAGTACTCTCTGTGCCGTCTGCAGCTGCCTCTGTACCCTCTACAGCAGCGTTGTCAGAAGAAGCGTTGTTTCCCGCATCAGCATTGCTGTTTCCTGAACCGCATCCTGCTACCATTCCGGTAGTCATGGCACCGATCAGAAAAAGAGAAATCAGTTTCTTTTTCATAATAGTTCCTCCTTATAGAAAATTGTTCTATATAAAAACGCCATGGCGTCTTTATAGCATTATTGTTGTAACACGTTATTGTGCTAAAATATTTTTGTATAAGCAAAAAAAAGTGCCAACAGACTCCTTTGCCCATTGCACTTTAAAAACATACAACTGTATGTTCCCGACGAACAATACTTTTTTTATTATACATGCAAGCCGTTTTTTGTCAATACTTTTTCTCATTTTCAGGCATGTATAAATATAACTCTTTTCCCAGTATTTTCCCTTCTTTTGCATTATCATTCAAGAGCCTTCCTAAATGTATGAATTTTCTTTCATTATTTTAATTATTGGGAATATTTATATTCCGTTATAGATTTCACCTTTTCCTCTTTCTTCTATATTATATGCATTTCACCGTTATGCTGCTTTCCATCTCTGTCTGCAGCTGTTATAATAGAGATACTTTGTAATCCCATTCATTTTTATTTATAAAGGAGACATCACCATGATCACACCGGAGGACATATTAAACCTTAATTTCTATAAAAAAGAAAAATTTACCGGCAGCTACAAAGGCATGCGCTACCTGATCCAGAAGGACCATGAGGAAGAGTCCGATCATGACATTTTCCGTGCCACTTACTGGCCGGGTCCCTATAACTTTGCAGTCACAGATGATTCCTTAAAAAGCTCTGCCACCTTTCCTTTTACAGAGGACGGAAAGCTCCAGGTCGTGGACTGGCTTAATGAGAACTGGGAAAAGGAAAAAGATCATTTTCAGTCTTTATTGCTTTAAAGGATTGACAGTACCCCGCTATAAACTTAAAATCTGATTAAAGGTGTTACTTTAGTCCTAACTTACACAGAATGAAAATAGTGTGAAAAATAAGATTTTTCACACGCAAGATTTGTGCTTACGCACAAACTTATGATGCCCTGAAAAACGGGCAGGAATGGAGAGATTTTATGGAGTATAACGAATCGTATTTCAAAGCAAAGTCAAATGCAAAAGCGCGTACGGTCTGGCTGATCTTAATCGCCATCATGACTTTGTCCTATGGCTCTGAGACATCCCAGGGGCTTCACTCAGCAAAATATTACACAACCTTTCTTCTCATGGCATGGGTTCCCTTTTTCATTGGTATTCTCGTACTAAAGATCAATGGAAAAGCTTCTTCTGTATACAAGGAAATCGTTGCCGTCGGTTACGGTTCGTTTTATACTTACGTCATCCTTACCACGGATTCCGCGATCGCTTTCGGCTATATCCTGCCTCTGACAAGTATGCTGATTCTTTTTAAGGATCGCAAATACATGATCCGGTGTGGTATTGCCAATGAGATCATCGTAATTGTCCATCTTGTTTTACATAATATGTATGGAATCAACCCGAGTATCGTACTGAACGATTACTATCTTCAGATTTCCACGATATTGCTCTGCTATATCTGCTACGTTGTTTCCATTGACCATTTAAACGAATCTGACGGTGCACTCGTCAACTCCATCCGGGACAATTTAGACCGCGTGGTAACAACAGTCGGACAGGTAAAAGGCGCCAGCAGTTCCATTGTTGATGGTGTCACTGTTGTCCGCGAACTTGCTGATGAAAACAAGCAAGGAGCTGATTCCGTTGTAAAAAGTATGGAAGAGCTTACCCAGAATAACGATATTCTTTATACAAAAACGATGTCCTCCATGGATAAAACCTCCGATATCAACATGCAGGTGCAAAATGTGGCAGCTCTGATCGAAGAAATGGTAAATCTGATTCAGGAATCCATCGAGCATGCAAACTTAAGTGCCGAAGAGCTTGCCGATGTTGTGACAACCACCAACACAATGGCTGATCTGTCCGCGCATGTCGAACAGGTTTTAGAGAACTTCAAACAGGATTTTGATATGGTAAAGGAAGAGACCGGAACGATCGAAGGAATTACTTTCCAGACAAACCTCCTCGCCTTAAACGCCTCCATCGAAGCTGCCAGAGCCGGTGCTGCCGGAAAAGGCTTTGCCGTTGTAGCTGACCAGATTCAGGGGCTCAGCGTGGAGACCAAAAATTCCTCCGGCCGCATTCGTGATGCATTGACCCATTTAGATGAGACTTCCGGAAAAATGACACAGTCCATCACGCAGACACTCGACTTGATCCAGACAACACGTGAAAAACTAACACTCGTAAAAGAAAGTGTTTCCAGTATTACGCAGGACTCAACAACACTCGGTGAAAACATTAAAGTAATCGATGGCGCCATGAAAGATGTGGAATCCTCCAATCAGGACATGGTCGACAACATGAAACAGGTCTGCGATACCATGGGTGTCATGACAAAATGTATCAACCAGTCAGACGATGTTTCCCGCACCATGCTGAGTAAATATGAAGAATCTGCCATCAACGTAAACAAGATCGAAACCATTGTCGGAAAACTGATGGGTGAGCTTGGTACCGGTGGTTTCATGGGAATTGGCGATGCCAAACCCGGCATGAAAGTCATCCTGATTGCAAAGAACGGAAGCTCTTCTTTCACCGCTCACGGCGAAGTGACAGAATCCTTAGATGGTGGAATCACGGCACGTCTGCATGTTCCTTCCGGAAGTTCAATCGATACCAGAAACAGGAATTTTACCTACGAACTGCAGATCTCCGTGACAAACGCATTGTATATCTGGGAAAATGCTGAGATCACCACGATGCGTGGTCAGTCGTCCGATATGTATAAGATTACAGTTACAACCAACCCGAAGGTTGTTAACCGGCGTAAATATCCTCGTATGCCGATCTCTAACAAATGTACGATCACGGTAAAACAGAACGGTAAACAATATAACGGTCAGATGATCAACATCAGTGCCGGCGGCTTTGCATTCAGTGTCCGTGATAATTTCTTTTCCAGTGCGATCGGTTCTGATATCACCTTATCGATTCCTGATCTTCCGGTGGAAAATGCCCGCCAGTTAGAAGGTCATATCATCCGAAGCACAGACAATGAGAACGTCTTTATCGTCGGCTGCCGTATGCCAGAGGATAATACAGCGGTCGAACAGTATGTACAAAACAATTACCAGGGTGAGTAAATCTCATATGTCATAAATAAAACAGCGGATAACAACTTCTTTTCTTGTTGTTACCCGCTGTTTTATTATTTGTGCCTGTTAATTTCTTCTTATTTACTTTTATTCCTTATACAATAAAATGCTCTACGTTCTGCTGTAACTTATCTGCTGCATGATGTGCTGCTTCGGCCTTTTCTTTGATCTCAGCTGCTTTCTCTACCACAACACCTGTTTTCTCTGCGATATCATTGGTACCGGTTGCTCCCTCCGTAGCTGCCTTGCTTACCTCACCGATGGCATCCATGACTCCGTTGATAGATGCTAACAACTGCTCTGAGGATGCTGAAAAATCAGTTACCAGCGCATCAATGCTGCCCGCATCATTGCTGTAAGAATCTGCCATACCAGAAAATCCCGCAAAACTGTCTACCACGTCTGTTCCGACAAACTCCAGTAACTTCTTTGCCCCATCTGCCAGATTCGTTACCGATTCGACCACATTCTTTGTTACATCCTGAATATGTACGACTGCTGCCTTTGACTGCTCTGCAAGTACCCTGATCTCATCTGCAACAACTGCAAATCCTTTGCCTGCCTCTCCCGCACGCGCTGCCTCAATGGATGCATTGAGTGCTAACAGGTTGGTCTGTCCGGTAATCTCCATAATGGACTCTGCCAGAACACCGATCTGATCGACTATCTTGATATCCTCAAGTGCTTTTGTCAGTCCCTCATTGATCTCGGCATGGATTGCCTTGGTACGCTCATCATTTTCTGTTGTTGTCTTTTTAATACCTACGGCACGGTCACGGATATCATCTGCTTCCGTTGCACCGTCCTGTGAACGTGTTGCAATACTCTTTGCTGCACTTTCGATCTCATGGGACATTGCATTGATCTCTTCGGAGGAAGCCGCTGTCTCTTCCATACCCGCTGCAAGCTCTTCCGTCGTTGCGGAAACATTCTCGATTTCTTCGTCTAATGCCTGAATATTATCATCGATCTCCTGTACCATTCTGGTGATCTCAGTTGCCTGACTCTTGACCTCACCGATCAGTCCGCTCATCTCATTTCTCATGGACTCTAAAGATGCTGCGAGTTTTCCAAAATCATCGCGGCGCTTTAACAGTGCCGTTCCCATTGCCTGTGAAAAATCGCCCTGTTCCATGACACCGATGGAACTGATACATTTTTTCAGTGGTCTGATGATGCTGATAATGATCATAATCAGCAATAAAACTACTATTATTCCCTCAATCAACGTTGAGATAATAAACAGTGTCATCCTGCCTGTAACATAAGAAGAAAAATCTTTTTCAATTGATGCTACCTGATCATCAATATAATCCGTATAATTTCCGGTTCCGATCACCCATCCAAACGGTTCAAATGCCTTACTGTAGGAACGCTTCGGAGAAGGTTCTGTCTCTCCTTCTTTCGGGAATACATAATCCGTGTATCCTCCGTCTGCCTCCTGACCGACACGGATGATCTCTTTTACCATCTGGTATCCATTGGCATCTTTCGTCTCCATACGATTGGTGCCTTCCGTGTCATTTCCTAAAAGCACCACATTGGTTCCGTCATACTGATCCACCCAGAAATATCCGGCATCTCCATAACGAAGCTGTCTGATCTCATCTGCTGCCAATTTCTTTGCTTCCTCTTCCGTATACACACCAGCCTGATACTGATCGTAAATTGTCTGGCAGAGCGAAATCACATTGTCCACCTGCTGTTTGATCTGTTCGTCGTAAGATGCGCGCTCATCTGCTTCCAGCGTTTCCAGTGCTTTACTCTGCAGCTGTTTCATGCTTTCCGATGAAATAATGGCACACAACACCAGCGCCACTATCGTCGTCAGCATTACGATAATCAGCTTCGTCTGTACTTTCACATTGTTCATAAATTATTCCTCCCACTTACATACTTTAATCTCACGGAACTTACAAACATGATGTATAGATTTTTCTATATATCATGTTTGTAAACTCCTTGTTGTTATTGTACCATATTATACAAATTTCCTCAATTATTTTACTTTTATTACAGGGATTTCGCTTTAACTTTTTTATCTATGCATTTTTATAAACAATCCAGTTATCAGCATTCCATCTGAGGTTACCCTTCATTCCTGGTCAATACGCGCAAAATTCCCCCTGCTTTTTCCCTATATATTTTTTCTGCTGATT
>ERZ831979.1889-NODE-1889-length-16231-cov-4.628833_pt1 | contig 16231 bp, 13 predicted proteins | sample MGYA00519952_ERZ831979 | MGnify/ENA primary metagenome ERZ831979 (study PRJEB31850, sample SAMEA3708723) | human gut metagenome | biome: human gut; feature: human-associated habitat; material: faeces | place: China | collected 2014 ...
TTATATTAAATTGTTGGGATAGATTACCACAAAAATCGAGCCGTGTCAACAAAAACTTTTGAGAATACGCCGATTTCGGCAGCTTGCAAGAAAACACAAGGGGAACTTTGGTAAAAAGAGAGAGCTTGACGGCTCGTTCTGTTTGCAATGGAATGCCAACCCGGAACTTTTGCGAGCAAAAAAACAACCGTCCGCTTCAAGTTGAGCTAGAAAACGGACGATCATTCTTGCAAAGCGATATTCCAATTTGGGAGGCGTTTTGAGAGGTTTCATAGTGCTAGCTTGCATTGTGCGGTATTGCCCTATGAATTTTTGGAATACCTTTGCGGCAAAGCACCCCGCCGCTGCCAAGTGGGTGCGTGAGGGCGGACTGCTTGTCATCGTGTCCAATCTCATCACCGTGTTCAAATATCTGCTGCTGCAGTTTCTGCCCAAGGCATTCGCAAGCCTGCCGGTGGTGGATTTCGGCTGGCCGGGCATTGACATCACCCTCTTCGGCGAGACCTTCAAGTGGAACATTCTGGGCTACGATGCCGCTCACGGAGGTCTGCCCTACTTCTGTGCTTACATGATCGCCATGGTCATCGGTGAGTGCATCAACTTCCCTATCCAGCGCAATTTCGTGTTCCGCAGCAAAGGCAACATTGCAAATCAGGTGGGCTGGTATCTGCTGGCGTTCTGCATCATTACCTGCATCGTCAACTCCATCAACTGCATCTGGGTGGCGGTGGCTGGGCTGCTGGTGCCAGACTTCATCTACAACATTGGCACCACCGTGCTCAACAGCGGCATCTCCATGGTCATCTTCTTCTTTGTGAATAAGGTCATCTTCCCGGAAGGCGAGCAGGCAAAACAAAGCTCGACAGGAGCACGGGTGGTTTTTCCGGTATTCGCCCGGCGCAAGGTGCACATGGGCTCTGAACAACCCGGAAAAGCGGCTGGGAGGAGAAAATCCAAAACAAGAGCGGATGGGCTTATCGGAAGAGCGGAGAAGGTGTTTTGATTCCTCCGCTTTTCCGGCTTTGCATAAAAATCGAGCTCTGTTTTAAGGGGCTGATTTTGGCGCTGCACCCGGGACCGTTTGTCAAACTGCTTGCGGCAGAGCAGGTGCGGAAAACCACAAAGCAGGGAGGATTTTCCGCAGAAAAGGAGGAAAAAACCGCATGAGACGGATAGTTAGTATGGACTAATGTGCAATAAGCACAAAAGTAATCCGTAAACATTGGAAGATAATGTGGTTAAAGTTGATGTTAAGGTATTGACAATCTCCTTTGGACGGCGGTATAATGCAGGTACAACAATTGATTAACGCTATTAATCAATTGAAGGGATTTGACCGGACGAAAAATCAAGAACCAAAAAAGAAACGTACCGACGATGAAAATAAAAAATCAATTGCGGGACGCAATTAATCAACACTTTTAATCAAAGAAGGAGAAACGACTATGAAGTACTTTCTGGACAGCGCAAAACTCGACGAGATCAAGCTTGCTTACAACACCTTCGGTATTGACGGCGTTACCACCAATCCCCGCCACATCATGCTGAGCGGCAAGCCTTTCCTGACTGCCATCACCGACATTGCCAACTGGATCAAAGAAGAGGGTCTGGAAGGCTACGATAAATTCCCGGTCTCTGTGGAGATCAACCCCCATCTGGATGACACCGAGGAGATGATCGCTGCTGCCAGAAAGGTTTCTGCCATCTGCAGCAACTTTGTCATCAAGATCCCCTGCACCGAGGCTGGCGTGGCTGCGGCCCGCCGTCTGGAGAAGGAAGGCATCCGCACCAATGTGACGCTGGTGTTCAGCCCGGCACAGGCCATCTGGCCCGCCAAGAATGGTTCTCTCTTCGTTTCTCCCTTCCTGGGCTGGAAGGAAGCCAACGGTGAGGACTGCAAGCAGTATATCAAGGACATCGTGGACATCTACAAGAACTACGGTTTCTACGGCAAGACGCAGATTATCTGCGCCGCCATCCGCACACCCAAGCAGATCGTGGACTGCGCTGTGGCAGGTGCCGACATCGTCACCACCGGACTGGCAGTCTATCAGGACGCGATCAAGCACGCTTACACCCGTCAGGGCATTGAGACCTTCATCAATGCGTGGGACAACACCGTGACAGAGTAAGTCCGGGACAAAGGAAATTGCGGAGAGCTAAAGGAGAAAAGGCTATGAAGATCGGTTTTATTGGTTTGGGCATCATGGGCGAGTCCATGTGCGAAAACATTGTCAAGAAGCATGACGACACAGTCTACTGCTTCGATTTCGTCCCCGCAAAGGTGGAGCTGCTGGCTTCCAAGGGAGCGGTGCCCTGCAAGGATTCCGTGGAGCTGGCAACCAAAGCCGATGTCATCATCTCCATGGTCCCCAAGTCCGAGCATTCCATGAGCGTCTACAAGACCATCCTTCCGGTGCTGTGTGCGGGCAAGACCTGCATCGATATGTCCACCATCGACCCCAGTGTTTCGGTAGAGATCAGCAAAATAGTCAAGGCCACAGGTGCTGCCTTTATGGATGCCCCGGTGGTCAAGAGCAAGCCCGCCGCCATTGCCGGCAAGCTGGGCATCTACATGGGCGGCGACGAAGCTACCTGTGAAGCTATGCGCCCCATCCTTGCTTACATGGGCGAGAACATCATCCGCATGGGCGGCAACGGCAAGGGGCTGGTGATGAAAATCTGCCACAATGCGCTGGTCACCCAGATCCAGAACGGTGTCAACGAGACGCTGTCTCTGGCACAGCTCAACGGCATCACGGTGGAGGATTATGCCACAGCCATCTCCTACGGCGGCGGGCAGAACTTCTATCTGGATGGTCAGTGGCAGAAGCTGCGGGATGAGGACTATACCACTGCTTTCTCTCTGGCAAATGCCGCCAAGGACGTGGGTATCTGCATGGAGCTTGCAAAGGAGTGCAGGCTGGAGATGCCCGGCGAGGCCAATGTGAAAAAGGTCTATGACAAGGGCATGGAGGCCGGCATGGGCGGCGACGACTGGCGCTCGACCTTCAAGCTGGTCCGCGGCCACTGAAAAGGGAGAACAGGAATGGAAAACTTGTTGGAGCATCTGAATCAGGTCAATGATGTTCCGGTGTACAGCGTGCTGGACCCGGAGTTTGCCCCCTACGGTCGGGTGGTCACAGGCTATGATCTCAGTGAGATGATCGCCTACATGGAGCAGAACACCTCCATCCCGGAAAACGGCAATGTCTATGTTGCCAGTGTGCCGGAGATGGAAGCTCTGCCCGCAGCCACCGGGCTGCAGAAGAAGTTCTACGGCGATATGCCCATTGAGGTGGGCTACTGCAACGGGCGCAACACTACATGGAACGGCTTTGAGTACCACAAGGGCAGCGAGATCAATGTGGCAGTCACGGACTTCATGCTGATCCTGGGCCATGTGTGGCAGATCGAGAACAATACCTATCGCTTCGAGAACGCCAAGGTGTTCTTTGTGCCGCAGGGCACGGCGGTGGAAATGTACCAGACCACCCTCCACCTGTCTCCCTGCCGGGTCTGCGATGCAGGCTTCAAGGGCATAGTCATCCTGCCCCGAGGCACTAACACACCGCTGGAGGACAAGACCCCGGGCGACGACCCGGAGAGCAGACTGCTGCTCCAGCGCAACAAGTGGGTCATCGCCCACCCGGAGCGGGAGCCGCTCATCAAGCAGGGAGCCTATCCCGGCTTGCTGGGCGAGAACCGGGAACTCCACTATTAAAGAGCCGAATGGCTGAGAAAGGGCAACCATGGAGATCATTTGCAAAGAACGGGTCTTTACCCTGAAAAACGGCAGCGATGTGCTGCTGCATACCGACGCCGATACCCCCATGGTCTATGTCGGTTGCGGCGAGGAGCGGGTGGAGATGTACCGCGGCAACTTCAAGCTGGAGGATCATCTGTTGGAGCGCCGCCCCCTGACGCTGACCGCGACCCGTGCGACACAACAGGGGACAGAGCTGGATCTGGAAGGCCGGCTCAAGCTGCTGGTCACCGAAAAAAACGGCGCAGTCACCCTAACCGTGACTGAGAAGGCGGAGGAGATCAACCGCTTCTGGCTTCGGGTGGAAGCGGCCGAGGACGAGCATGTCTACGGCTGCGGCGAGCAGATGAGTTACTTCGATCTGCGGGGCCGTCATTTCCCCCTGTGGTCCAGCGAGCCGGGCGTCGGGCGCGACAAGACTACCTATGTGACATGGCGCAGCAACGTGGAAAACGGCGGCGCGGGCGGTGACTATTACAACACCAACTACCCGGAGCCTACCTACGTTTCCAGCCGTCACTACTACCTCCACATGGATACCACCGCTTACGGCGATTTCGATTTTCGCAATCTCCACTACCACGAGCTGCAGTGCTGGAATGTGCCGGGCTTTATCCGCATCGAGGCAGCGCCCACCTTTGTGGAGCTGCTGGAAAAGCTCACTGCTTTTCTTGGACGTCAGCCGGAGCTGCCGGAGTGGGTCTATAACGGCCTGATCATTGGTGCGCAGGGCGGCAGCCAGCGCAGCTTTGACATCGTGGACAGAAGCTTGGAAAAAGGCATCAAGGTCTCCGGCCTGTGGTGTCAGGACTGGTGCGGCAAGCGGGTGACCAGCTTTGGCAAGCGCCTCCAGTGGGATTGGCATTACCACAAGGAGATGTACCCCGATCTGCCCCGGCACATTGAAGAGCTCCACGCCCGGGGCATCCGGTTCCTTGGCTACATCAACCCGTACCTCGTCAAGGACGGAGAACTTTATGCCGAGGGCAAAAAACGGGGCGTCTTTGCCAAAAAGGCCGACGGGTCCGATTATCTGGTAGACTTTGGCGAGTTCTATTGCGGCGTGGTGGATTTCACCAACCCGGAGGCCTACCGCTGGTTCAAGGACGAGGTCATCAAAAAGTATACGCTGGACATTGGCATCGACGGCTGGATGGCGGACTTTGGCGAGTATCTCCCTACCGACGATCTGGTGCTTTCCAACGGGGTCAGCCCCATGATCGAGCACAACCACTGGCCGGCGCTCTGGGCAAAATGCAACTACGATGCCGTTACCGAAAGCGGCAAGCTGGGGCAGGTAGTCTACTTTATGCGTGCCGGCGGCACCGGCAGCCAGAAGTACTGCACGCTGCTGTGGGCCGGTGACCAGAGCGTGGATTTCAGCCGCCACGATGGTCTGTGCACCGTCATCTGCGCGGCCCTCAGCTCCGGCATGGTCGGCTGCGGACTGAACCACTGCGACATCGGCGGCTACACCTCTCTGTTCGACAACTGCCGCACCAAGGAGGTATTCCTCCGCTGGGCAGAGATGGCGGCCTTCATGCCGGTGATGCGCACCCACGAGGGCAACCGCCCGGACACCAACTTCCAGTATTACGATGATGAAGATTGCATGACGCAGCTGGCGCGGCTGGTGGATATCTATACCATGCTGGCACCTTACACCAAAACGCTGGTGGCTGAAAACGCCGCCAAGGGCACCCCGGTCATGCGCCCCCTCTTCCTTCATTACGAAGATGACCCCCGCAGCTATACCGAGCAGTTCGAATACCTCTACGGTTCGGACCTGCTGGTGGCTCCGGTGTGGCACAGCGGAGCGACCGAGTGGGAGGTCTACCTGCCCGGTGACGCGTGGGTCCACCTGTGGACCGGCAAGGTCTACGGTAAGGGCACCCACACCGTTCCCGCAGAGATGGGCGACATCCCGGTATTCTGCCGCAAGGGCTCCCAGTGGACGGAGCTGTTTGACAGCATCCGGGAAAAATACGGGAAGTAAACTATGGAAAATCAGATCCTGTTTTACATCGTTATCCTGTTGACCAATATCATCCACGGCATCACAGGCTTTGCAGGCACCATTCTGGCAATGCCTCCCAGCCTGATGCTGGTGGGCTACGACATCGCAAAGCCCATCCTGAACGTGCTGGCGATCTTCTCCGGGGTGTACGTCTTTGTGGGAAACTACAAAAGCATCAACTGGAAAGAGCTTGCCCGGATAGTTGTGGTGATGGCACTGGGCATCGTTGGTGCCGTGTATATCAAGGGACTGTTCATAGGCAAGGAGCATCTGCTCTACAAACTGCTGGGGCTGCTGGTCATCGGGCTTTCAGTGCAGGGACTTTACAAGCTCGTGCACAAGCCGGAGCCGGATACAAAAAAGCCTGCAGAGAGGCAGACCGCCGCGCGCAATGCAGGAACCTGCGCACTGCTGGTGCTGGCAGGCATCATTCATGGATTGTTTGTCAGCGGCGGCCCGCTACTGACGGGGTATATGACCAAGAGGATCCAGGACAAGACCGTTTTCCGTGCGACCATTTCCACGGTATGGATCTTTTTGAACACCCTTGTTTTTTTGGAAGATGTGCAGGCGGGGCTGTGGGTGCCCTCTACTGTAAAGATGCTTGGCATCTCGGTGCCGTTTCTGCTGGCGGGGATGTTCATCGGCAGCAAGCTGGTGACCCGTATGAGCCAGCTGGTCTTTATGAAACTGACCTATGTTCTACTGTTTATTTCGGGGCTTTCGCTTCTGGTGAAATAACCCCCGCAAAGATCGCAACCTGAATGTACGCAAGACACGAAAAAGTAAAAATTTGAAGGAGAACACTACTATGAAACGTCGCGAATTTCTGTCCATGAGCGCTGTTCTGGCTGCCGCCGGGCTGTTTGCAGGCTGTGCCGCTTCCAATGCAGGCAGCACTGCTTCTTCCACCGCAGGCTCTGCTGCATCGGAGCAGCCCAGCAACGGCGGCGAAACCATCAAGATCATCTGTCCCTACGGTGTCGGCGGCACGGCAGACATCGTGGCGCGCAAGTACGGTCAGGTGGCAAACCAGCTCCAGAAGAAGTACAACTTCATCGTGGAGAACATGACTGGCGGTGATGGCTTTGCCGCGGCAACCTACTTTGCAGACAACGATACCTCTGTTACCAAAGAGCTGCTGGTCTTTGGCTATGGCGTGTGCTACCGCCACGATCTGGGCAAGGAGTTCGGTACCGAAGAAGTGGACTTTGACCGCAATGAGATGTATCCCATCGGCACCATTGACGACCGTACCTGGATCATCTACACCACGCCGGATCAGTCTCTGGCTTCCATTCTGGAAAAGGCCAAGAACGGCGGCATCAAGATGTCCGGCGGCAACCCCCTGTCCGACTGCCACCTGTCCTGGGGTTCTCTGATCGCCATGGAGGGCGGCAAGGTGTCCGTCGTTCCGTATGACGGCGGTGCAAACCAGAAGAAGGGTCTGACCGATGGCGAGGTCGATGTCTTTGTGGGCACCACGCAGGCCGCCAAGGACGAGGTCGAGGCCGGCACCCTGATCCCCATTCTGGCAATGAATGACCGTCCCTTTGAGGGCTTCGTCACGCCGAACGGTGCCATCACCGTTCCTACCTGCGCCGGTGAGTCCAAAGCTCCCGAGCTGAACGCCGCCAACGATTACGCAAGCTGCATCCTGCCTGCAGGCGGCGTGTTGGCGGTGCATAAGGGCACCGATCAGGCATTCATTGATGAGATGGTGGAGATCACAAAGGACGTCTGGAATGAGCCGGACTACAACGAGTGGATCGCTTCCATCCTTCTGAACCGCTTTGAGCTCTACGGCGATGAGGCCGAGGCATTCATCAATGAGGCCTGCGAGAAAGCCATCAACGCTTACAAGAACCTGAGCGGTCAGGCCTGAGCGCTGAACTCATCCAGAAACAAGTGCCGGACCGGTCACGTTTCGCATGGATCTTGTGCAGACGGGCTGCCGATGCAGCCCGTCTGCATTTTTTGTCAGAAAAAATAAAAGCAGGATTCCCCAAATGGGGGGAGCCTGCACTGGTTTGCCGTATGAAAGGAGAATGGATTTCGATGAAGAAATTCAAAATCAAGACCAATCTGGTCTCGGGCATCATCATGGGTGTGATCGCATTGATCCTGATCCTGTGCATTCCCAGCCAGATCCGCGTACCGGCCTATGATTCCGGTGCACCCAGTCCCCGCATCATCCCTGGAATCTGTCTGGCCATCATGCTGGTGTCGTCCATTGCCCTGCTCATCCAGAGCCTTGTCCTCAAGCAGGAAAAGGTGGTGGAGTTCGACTGGGAGAAGGAAAAGCCCGCCATCCTGCTCATTGTGGGAATGTGCGTCTATATCGGTCTGATGCTCAGCATCGGCTATGTGCTGGCTTCCATCATTGTCTTTCCGCTGGTACTGTTCTATGTGGGCGAACGCAAGCCCGGTCCCTACATCGTGGTCCTGATCTCGGCGTTCGTCATCTTCCTGCTTTTCAAGAACGTCTTTAACATTTCGCTGCCCGCTCTGGGCCTGCTGGGAGGGATCATCTGATGTCGGATTTTGCAATGATTTCGCAGGCTGTTCCGCAGGTGTTCACCCTGTACAACATGCTGCTCATCTTCGGCGGTCTGATCCTTGGAATGGTCATCGGCTGCGTCCCCGGTCTGAGTGTGACGCTGGGCATCATCCTGATGCTGCCCCTGACCTATACCTTCAGTGACCCGGACTCTGCCATTATCCTGCTGCTGGCGGTCTACGTCGGCGGCATGTACGGCGGCTCCATTTCCGCCATCACCCTCAACACCCCGGGCACCAACTCCGCCATTGCGACCACCTTCGACGGCTACCCGCTGGCAAAGAAGGGCAAGGTCAAGAAAGCGCTGGATACCTCCCTGTTCGCTTCGGTGTTCGGCGGCCTGTTCTCGGCGGTTCTGCTGATGCTCTGCGCCTCCCTCATCACCAAGCTGGTGGCAAACTTCACCTCGGTGGAGTACTTCTCACTGGGCATCATGGGCATCAGCCTCATCGCCGGTGTCTCCGGCAGCAGCCTGCCCAAGAGCCTCATCTCCGGCATGATCGGTCTGCTGATGGCCTGCGTCGGTATGGATGCCGTCACGGGTGTCACCCGCTTCTCCTTTGGCTCCGCCACCCTGAAATACGGCATTGATATGCTGCCCGCCATGATCGCCCTCATTGCGCTGACGCAGGTGGTGCAGAAGCTCCGGGACTTTAAGGTGGCCCGCGGCAAGCTGGACGATGCCCGCAAGATCGACAAGCAGGGCATCACCAAGAAAGAGATGATCAGCATCCTGCCCGCCTGTCTCCGCTCCTCTGCCATCGCCAGCATTCTGGGCGCCATGCCCGGTGTCGGCGGCGGCGTGGCCCAGTTCCTGTGCTACAACGAGGTCCGCCGCACGTCCAAGCACCCCGAAGAGTTCGGCAAGGGTTGTCTGGAGGGCATTGCCGCGGCAGAGTCCTCCAACAATGCGGTGGTCGGCTCTGCCATGATCCCCCTGCTGACGCTGGGCATCCCCGGTGACGGCGTCACCGCTCTGCTGCTGGGCGCGTTCGTGCTCCACGGCATCCAGCCCGGCCCCACCATGTTCACCAAGCAGGGTGTGATGGCCTACACCATTATCGTCGGCTGTCTGGTCGCCAATGTGCTGCTGGCTCCTCTGGGTCTGGGCACGACCCGCATTGTGGCAAAGATCGTGCAGGTGCGCTATACCTACCTGGCACCCGTCATCATCATGTTCTGCTTTGCAGGTGCCTTTGCCCGCCACCGGCAACACCAAGGAGCTGATCCTCTGCGCCGGCATCCTGATCTTCAGCTACATCCTCACCGTTCTGGATATCGACAACACCCCGCTGATGCTGGGCATGATTTTGGAGGACATCATGGAGCAGAACTTCGTTACTGCTTCCATGAGCTACGACCGCAATTACAGCATCTTCCTCACCCGCCCCATTTCTGCAGTCATCCTGATCATCACCATCGTGCTGCTGGTCTCCATGATCCGTGTCAACCGCCGTGTGGCAAAGCTGAACGAGGAGCAGGAGGCGCAGATGGCCTCTGAGCACGCAAAGATGGAGAATGCATAAGCGGTGGGAGCCGAATGTCAAAAAGAGAGTCATCAAAAGGAGTAATATATTATGGGATTTCAAGTAGCGTATGTGCCCATTGGTGTTGGCACCTTCCACCTGGAAAGCGCACAGGATCAGTTTGAAAAATCGGTCTCCATGCTCAGGGGCCTGACGGCGGACTGCGCGGTGCCTGAGAAGATGCTGCTGACCATCAACGATCTGGACGCGTATCTGGATACCATTTCCCCCGACCTCATCGTGTTGCAGAACATCACCTTTGCCAATGCCGCCTACGCCAGCGAGGTGCTCAAGCGGTTTGACTGCCCTATCGTCCTATGGACGCTGCGGGAGCCGGTCATCGACGGCACCCGCCTGCGCCTCAACAGCCTGACGGGCGCATACTCTGCCGGCAATGCCATCACAGCGTTCCGCGGCGAGGGCAGGTTTGAGTATATCTTCGGTGCGCCCACCGAGGAGGAAGTGAAAGCGGAGATCGGTGCTGCCATCCGTGCAGCCAAGGTCAAATACGACCTGCGCCGCCTGAAGATGATCTCCATCGGACACACCCCGCAGGGCTTCGGATTTGGCCGTGCGCTGGACGCCGAGATGATGAGCACCTTCGGCACCACGCTGGATTCCATTGAGGCCCGGGAGCTTATCAACAAGGCCAAGGGCTACACCGAGGAGGAACTGGCAGACGAGCTGACCGAGGCCCGCAGGACCATCGTGGGGCTGGACACCATCCCCGAAAAGAACGTCGTCAACTTTGCCCGCCTGTACAAGGCCTATAAGAGCTATGTGGGCGAGAATCGGATCGGCGCTCTGTGCTCCCGCTGCTGGCCGGATTTCTTCACCGAGTTCGGCACCCCGGTGTGCAGCGTGCTCTCGCTGCTCAACGCCAACGGTGTTTCTGCCAGCTGCGAGTCGGACGCTTACGGTGCACTCTCCATGTTCATTGGCAGCGATCTGACCGGCCGTTCCTGCTTCTTTGGCGATCCCGTCTCGATGAACGAGCAGGAGAGCACCATCACCTTCTGGCACTGCGGCATGGCTGCCTGTGATCTGGCCCGCAAGGACACCGGTGCGCAGGTGGGCGTCCACCCCAACCGCAAGATCGGCCCGGTCATGGACTTTGGCTGCGAGGCCTGCGAGTGCGTCACCCTCTTCCGGGTGGGCCGCAAGCCCGACGGCAGCTTCCGCTTCTTCGTTGCAGAGGGCGCTGCACTGGACAAGCCCAAGCAGTTCAACGGCACCTCGGTGGTCGTCAAGACCGCAGCCAGCGCCAAAGAGGTGGTCTACGGCACCGTCAAGGGCGGCTGGGAGCCCCACTTTGTAGTGGTGTACGGACAGGTCGCCAACGAGCTGGAAAAACTGGGCAATATGCTGGGCGTCGAGGTCTGCAAGTTCTGAAAATAATTTCCAAAAATAAAGATCGAAAACCGTAAAAACAGAGAAAACGCCTGATGTTCTTGCGAATGCGGTCAGGCGGCGCTATACTGAACATGACGGTCAAAGATTGGAAAAATTCCGAAGAAAGGGGGGGACGGGATGGCATACAATGGGCTCAATCTGGAGAATGTCAAAAACCAGAACCGCAGCTCCATCCTGAAGCTGCTGAACGACCACGGTCCCATGTCCCGCAAGGACATCTCGGCCCGGCTGGGTCTGACCCCTGCCAGTGTGACCACGCTGTGCGCAGAACTGCTGGCGCAGAACATTCTGGTCGAGCTGGGCGAGGTGCAGCAGGGCAATCGGGCCGGACGGCGGAAGATCCTGCTGGGGATCAACTACACCTACCGCTATGTCCTTTCCATCAGCATCGAGATGCCGTCCACCTGCATCACCCTGTGTGACCTGCGGGGCGAGCACTGCAGCACCCGGCGCATCCCCACCGACATTGCTGCGCCGCCGGAACTGTTCCTGAAGCAGGTGGCAAACGTGGGGAAGGCGCTGCTCTGGGAAAACAGCATCGGGCGCGAACAGCTGCTGGGGGCGGGGGTCTCCGTCCCCGGTCCGGTGGACCGGGAAAAAGGGGTCAGCACCCACGCCTACCGCATCTGGAACCAGTCGGTGCAGGTGGCGTCCCTGCTGGCGCAGGCGCTGGAGTGCACGATCCTGTTGGAAAACAACGTCAAGGCATTTGCCCGTGCAGAACTGACCTACGGCTTGGGGCGGACGCAGGAGAACCTGCTGCTGCTGAAGTGGGGTCCAGGCGTTGGCTCTGCGATCATTGCACAGGGGCACATCTATGACAGCGGAAAGTACCGGTCAGCAGAGATCGGACATGTGCGGGTGGAAAAGAACGGCAGGCTCTGCCGCTGCGGGCGGTACGGCTGTCTGGAGACCCGGGTGGCCAGCCACCCCATTGCCCGGCATCTGCGGCAGGTCTGCAGCCCGGAAAAGACCCCGCTGCTGTGGGCTGCGGTGGATGGACACCCCGAAAAGATCACAGTGCACGATCTGGAGGCACTTGCTGCGCTGGACGAGCCCGCCATGTGGGAGGCGCTGGATGCAGACATCGAACTGCTGGCAGACGTGGTGGGCGGGATGCTCACCATGCTGACGCCGGATCACCTGATCCTGTACGGCGATATGTTCAAGCTGCCGCATTTCCGGGAGAAATTCCTCGCCGCCTGCAAGCGGTACGACCCCGCCTACGATGAGGACTATGTCCGCATCTCGGAGCTGGACCAGAGGATCGCCTACATCGGTCCGCTGGCGGTGGTGACCAACGAGCTGTTCTATCAGGGATAAAACACAGACCGAAAAAAAGCGTGCTGTGGAGCAGGAGAGCGCAAGGGCTTTGCAAAGCTCTGGGCGGTGCCTGCCCCACAGTTTTTGTATTACCGAAAAAGGAGGATGTCCCATGTCATACATCATGGCGCTGGATGCCGGGACCACATCGAACCGCTGCATCCTTTTCAACGAAAAAGGGGAAATGTGCAGTGTGGCGCAGAAGGGGTTTGCCCAGTATTTCCCCAAACCCGGCTGGGTGGAGCACGATGCCAACGAGATCTGGACCACCCAGCTGGGCGTGGCGCTCTCCGCCATGAATCAGGTGGGCGCCAGCGCAGCGGATATCGCGGCGATCGGCATCACCAACCAGCGCGAGACCACCATCGTGTGGGACCGGGACACGGGAGAACCCGTTTACCATGCCATCGTCTGGCAGTGCCGCCGCACCAGCGCCTACTGCGATGAGCTGAAGGCCCGTGGGCTGACCGAGAAATTCCGGGAAAAGACGGGTCTGGTCATCGACGCCTATTTCTCTGCCACCAAGCTGAAATGGATCCTGGACAATGTGCCCGGCGCCCGGCAGAAGGCGGAGGCAGGGCAGCTGCTGTTCGGCACGGTGGAGACGTGGCTCATCTGGAAGCTGACCTGCGGCAAGATCCACGTGACCGACTACTCCAACGCCAGCCGGACGATGCTGTTCAACATCCACACGCTGGACTGGGACGATGAGATCCTGCAGATCCTTGATATACCGCGCTGCATGCTGCCCAACCCCGTGCCCAACAGCGAGTTTTACGAGTACGCCGACCCGATGCACTTCGGCGGCGAGATCAAGATCGCCGGTGCAGCGGGTGACCAGCAGGCGGCGCTGTTCGGGCAGACCTGCTTCCAGCGGGGCGAGGCAAAAAGCACCTTCGGCACCGGCGGCTTTATGCTGATGAATGTCGGTGAAAAGCCGGTGTTCTCTCACAACGGGCTGGTCACCACCGTGGCGTGGGGTCTGGACGGCAAGGTGAATTATGCTCTGGAGGGTTCAATTTTTGTGGCGGGCGCGGCCATCCAGTGGCTGCGTGATGAGCTGCATCTGCTGGAGGATGCCAGGGACTCCGAGTATATGGCGCAGAAGGTGCGGGACACGAACGGCTGCTATGTTGTGCCGGCCTTTACCGGTCTGGGCGCGCCCCACTGGGATCAGTATGCGCGCGGCGCTATTGTGGGGCTGACCCGCGGCGTCAACAAAAACCACATCATCCGCGCCACGCTCGACAGCCTGTGCTACCAGATCAACGATGTGCTGACCGCGATGGAGGCTGACAGCGGCATTGCGATGACGGCGCTCAAGGTGGACGGCGGTGCCTGCGCCAACAACTACCTGATGCAGACGATGGCGGACATCAGCAGCCTGCCGGTCAAGCGGCCCTGCTGCGTGGAGACCACGGCGCTGGGCGCGGCCTATCTGGCGGGGCTGGCTGTCGGCTACTGGAAGTCCACTGAGGATGTGCTGCAGAACTGGGCCGTGGATCGCAAGTTTACCCCCGCCATCACCGAGGAAGAGCGCGCCGCGCGGCTCAAGGGCTGGAACAAGGCGGTGCGCTGCTCCTACGGCTGGGCGAAGGAGGATTGACTCCCTAAAGCCTTCCTCCAAGGGGGAAGCCATTCCAACCGCACGAACCAACAACACGAGGTACAACATATGCATGATATAATCATTATCGGCGCGGGCGTGGCCGGGTGTGCCTGCGCACGGGAGCTTTCGCGCTACAGCGCGGATATTCTGGTGCTGGATAAGGAGGAGGATGTCTGCTGCGGCACCTCCAAGGCCAACAGCGCCATTGTCCACGCAGGGTTCGACGCCGCGCACGGAAGCCTGATGGCAAAAATGAATCTCGAAGGCAATCTCATGATGCCCGCGCTGGCGAAGGAGCTGGATTTTGCCTACGCCCAGTGCGGCAGTCTGGTCGTCTGCCTGAGCGAGGAGGACCGCCCCGCGCTGCAAAAACTCTATGAAAACGGCATCGCCAACGGCGTGGAGGGGCTGCGCATCATTGAGCGGGACGAGCTTGCTGCGATGGAGCCGAATGTCTCCGATCAGGCAGTGGCAGCGCTCTGGGCGCCCACCGGCGGCATCGTCTGCCCGTTCGGGCTGACCTACGCGCTGGCAGAAAACGCCGCCAAGAACGGCGTACAGTTTCAGTTCAACACGGCGGTCGCGGGGCTGCACCCCCTTGCGGACGGACGCGGCTGGGCCATCGAGACCGACCGCGGCACGCTGGAGGCGCGCTGCATCGTCAATGCGGCGGGCGTCTACGCCGATGTGCTGCACAATATGGCGGACGCCGACCACCCCATGAAGATTACGGCGCGGCGCGGCGATTACTTCCTGCTTGACCACACGGCCGGGCAGCATGTGCGGCATACCGTGTTCCAGCTGCCGGGCAAGTACGGCAAGGGCGTGCTGGTCACCCCCACGGTGCATGGGAACCTGCTCATCGGCCCGACTGCCATTGATGTCGAGGACAAGGAGGCCACCGCTACCACGGCGGCAGGCCTTGATGAGGTGCGCGCCAAGGCCGGGCTGGCGGTCAAGGATCTGCCGCTGCGCCAGACCATCACCAGCTTTGCCGGACTACGCGCCCATGAGGCGCGGCACGACTTTTTCATCGGGGAGATCGCGCCCGGCTTTGTGGACTGCGCGGCCATCGAATCCCCGGGCCTGTCCAGCGCGCCGGCCATCGGCGCAATGGTGGCGGATATTGTGCGGGACAGCCTGCACTTAAAAGAAAACCCGGCCTTTGACCCGACCCGCAAGGGCATTCTGGATCCCAAGACACTGGACTTTGCTGCGCCGGCGGAGCTTATTAAACAGAATCCGGCCTACGGTCAGATCATCTGCCGGTGCGAGAGCGTGACCGAGGGCGTGTTCGTTACCGGCAACACGGTCATTGACGCTTTGAAAACAACGGTACGCAAGGACTATCGCTTTACGACAGAACAGCTCAACGAGCTGGACTACGCGAGCAGGAAGGTCATCCTTGTGACCTGTCACCGGCGCGAGAATTACGGACAGCCGATGGAGGACATCATGTCCGCGCTCGCAGAGCTTGCCGGGACGCACCCGGAGGCGGAGCTGGTCTATCCGGTGCATCTCTCTCCGGTGGTGCAGGAGTGCGCCCACCGGCATTTGGATGGCATCGGGAACGTACATCTGATCGCGCCGCTGAGCGCGGACGAGATGCACAACCTGATGGCGCGCTGCTATATGGTCATGACCGACTCCGGCGGCTTGCAGGAGGAGGCTCCTGCACTCGGCAAGCCGGTGCTTGTCCTGCGGCGCGAGACGGAGCGCCCCGAGGCGGTCGCCGCCGGCACGGTGAAGCTCGCGGGCGTGGAGCGTGACGCGATCCTTGCGCTGGCAAATGAGCTGCTGAACGATCCCGCCGCCTACGCGGCGATGGCTCACGCGGTCAATCCCTACGGCGACGGTCACGCCTGCGCGCGCATCGCGGACGCGATCGAATGGTACTTCGGCCTGCGCGCGGAGCGGCCGGAGGATCACAGAGCTTAAAGGACTGTGGCGGAAAGGAGGCGGCAGGATGGGAAAACAGAAAATGACGCCGATCGGCATCGCGTGCATCCTGCTGGTC
>ERZ831979.1893-NODE-1893-length-16201-cov-3.948037_pt1 | contig 16201 bp, 12 predicted proteins | sample MGYA00519952_ERZ831979 | MGnify/ENA primary metagenome ERZ831979 (study PRJEB31850, sample SAMEA3708723) | human gut metagenome | biome: human gut; feature: human-associated habitat; material: faeces | place: China | collected 2014 ...
TAATTGACATTACTTGCTCCGAAACAATAAAGGAGCTTTTCAAGCAAGTTGTGGAGATGAAAAGATATTGGCAAAAAAAGAAACGTATATAAAAAATAAAAGGAATATTCCCCAAAAAAGAAAAATTATATGTGCAATTGATAGTGTTTTTGATGAATTTAGAATACGAATATATTATAATTATAATACATGTAATATATAATAAAATAATTGGGAGGTATTTTTTATGAAAAAAAGACTGATATGCATGATATCTGCATTATCTCTTCTTTTTACAACAACTTATGGAGCTACTGTTGAAGGTATTGGTAGCGGATATAAAGGGGATATTAAAGTAAAAGTTACTTATGAGGGGAATGAAATTACTAATGTAGAGATAGTAGAACATGAAGAAACTAACTTTACTAAAAAGGCAATGAAACAAATAACTAAAGACATAGTTGCCGCTCAAAGTACAGAAGTTGACAATGTAGCTGGAGCAACATATACTTGTGAAGGAATAAAAGAGGCTGTAAATGCTGCTGTGGCCGCTGCTGGAATCACTTTAAAAGCTAAGACTCCAGCTAAAGCTGAAGAGGTAGTAGTAGCTGACACAACAACAGATGTAGTAGTAGTAGGTGGAGGAGGAGCTGGACTTACAGCTGCTATCTCTGCTAAAGAAAAGGGAGTGAATGTAATACTTCTTGAAAAAATGGCTATGTTAGGAGGAAATACTAACTATGCAACTGGTGGAATTAATGCGGCTGAATCAAAATTACAAGAAAAATTAGGAATAAAAGATAGTGCTGAATTATTCTATCAAGATACTTTAAAAGGTGGAAAAAATAAAAATAATCCTGAGTTATTAAGAACATTAACTGAAAACTCTGGAGAAATGATTACTTGGCTTGTAGATAGAGGAGCTGATTTAACTGAAGTTTCTTATTCAGGGGGACAAAGTGTAAAAAGAATTCATAGACCAACTGGTGGAAAAGCTGTAGGACCTATGATAGTTGCTACTCTTTCTGAAAATGCTGAAAAACAAGGAATAGATATTAGAACTGAAAGCACAGTAAAAGAGATTTTAAAAGAGGGAGATAAAGTAGTAGGAGTTAAAGTAGAACATAAAGGAAAAACTTATACTATTAAAGCTAAGGCAGTAGTAATGGCAACTGGAGGATTTGGAGCTAATCCTGAGATGGTATCGAAATATAAGCCTGAATTAAAAGGATTTGGTTCAACAAATAGCCCTGCTATTACTGGAGAGGGAATTGCTATGGTTGAGTCTGTTGGTGGAGCACTAGTTGATATGACTGAAATCCAAACTCATCCTACTGTTGTACACAACAATACAGCTATGATTACTGAATCTGTTAGAGGAGAGGGAGCTATCCTTGTAAACAGAGATGGTAAGAGATTTATCAATGAGTTAGAAACTAGAGACGTTGTTTCTAAAGCTGAATTGGCACAAGAAGGAAAGAGTGCTTTCTTAGTCTTTGATGAGACAGTAAGAGAAAATTTAAGTGCTATCAATGGATATATCAATAAAGGATATGCTGTTTCTGGAAATGATTTAGAAGAATTAGCTAAAAAAGTTGGAATCAATGGAAAAAATCTTGTTGCAACTATGAAACAATACAATGAATATGTAAAAGCTGGAAAAGATACAGAGTTTAATAAAAATATTTTACCTAGAGAGCTAACAAAAGCTCCTTACTATGCTATTGAAGTTTCACCTGCTGTACATCATACAATGGGAGGAGTTTCTATCAATACTTCTGCTGAAGTTTTAACAGCTGATGGAAAAGTAATAAAAGGGTTATATGCAGCTGGAGAAATAACTGGTGGAGTTCATGGTGGAAATAGAATAGGTGGAAATGCTGTAACAGATATCGTGGTATTTGGAAAAATAGCAGGAGATAATGCAGCTGAATATTCTAAAGTAACAAAATAAAAAGGTTGTTATAATTTAAGAAATTAAAATAAAGTAAAATAAATCAAGAATAACTTTCATTTCGTTATTCTTGATTTTTTAATTTCTAAGATTATTTTAATATTAAATTATACGAATTAAAAGCATATAACAAAAAGTACTTAGAATAATTGTCATATACATATTTAATTTTAATTTAGGTGAGATTATAACAACTATACAAGCTATTAACTCTGGAAGAAAACTATTGATATTTTTAAAATTTATATTACGTAGGCAATAAACTACTAAAATAATCATAATAGCAGGCGGGAGAACTCCACCTAGATATTTTACTTTTTCTGGTAACTCTCTATTTCCAAAGATTAGAAAAGGGATTGCTCTAGTGAGCCAAGTTACAATAGCTGCTATGAAAATTACTAAGATTATATATGTTAAATTTTTCATAATTACTCCACTCCAATTTTTTCTTTTAAAATTGTCAAAATAACTACTGTCAGAGATAAAGCTGGGATTAAAAACCTATCTGCTCCTAAAATAATGTAGAAGAAGAGAGAGGAAAATAATCCAGTGAGAGCAGGGATTTTACTTTTACAATTCTTCCATTGACTAACAACTATATATAGGAAAAAAGCTGTTGCTGAAAAATCAATTCCTCTCATATCCCAAGGAATAAAATTCCCTAAATAACTTCCTAATATACAACCAAAAATCCAATACATGTGATTTACAAATGAGATATAGAAATCTACTTTTTCTCTATCTAAATTTTCTTCATACTTTACAAAACAAAGAATAGAGTATGTTTCATCAGTTAAGGTTAAAACCATATATGGATATTTCCAACCCATTTTACGAAATTTTTCTATGAAAGCTACCCCATAAAAAATATGACGAGCATTGATAAAAAAACTCATAATAGCTACTGTAATAAGCGGAGCATGAGCTTGTAACAGAGAAACCATAACTATTTGTAATGAACCAGCATAGATAAAAAATCCAGCTACAAGTGATAGAAAAGGTGGATAACCAGCATCTCCCATCAAAATTCCAAAAGCTATTCCTATAAAAAGATAAGTAAAAAATATAGGAAAGGTTTGTTTGATAGCAAAATTAAACTCTTTCATAAAATCTCCCCTTTTGATAAAATAAAATTAAAAATTATATCAGATAATTTAATATTTTAGCATAAAAATGAAGGGGTGTAAATTCTAAAAATCAAATAAAAATTAGATAACTGTAAATAAAAAAAGAGCTATTATCTGGTAGCAACATTAACCAGAATAACTCTTTTTATAATTAAGATTTATTAAATTTTTTTAACAAATTCAGATTTTAATTTCATAGCTCCAATTCCATCAATTTTGCAATCAATGTCATGATCACCATCTACAAGTCGAATATTTTTTACCTTAGTACCTATTTTTACAACAAGAGAGCTACCCTTAACTTTTAAATCTTTTATTACAGTAACTGTATCTCCATCTTGTAAGATATTTTCATTGGCATCTTTTATAACTTTTGTTTCTTCCTCTTCTGATTCACTTTCTAAAGTCCATTCATAAGCACATTCTGGACAAATTAATAAGTTTCCATCTTCATATACATATTCAGAATTACATTTTGGACAATTTGGTAATGACATTTATTTCCTCCGTTTTTAAATTAATTCTACCTATTATATCATAGAAAATATATAATTTCAAATACAAAATTAGTTTACTTCTTTCTTCTAAGAGCTACAATACAACCTACAAGTACAAGAGCAGCTCCTAATCCTTGAATTAAGCTAATTTTTTCATGTAGGAAAAGATATCCTATAATAGCAGTGGCAGGAGGGATAGTAAGTTTTAAAACATTTAGAACTACTACTCCCTGTTTTTGTATGATAAAGAAAGTCATAACCATTCCTACAAATATTGAGTACATTCCTGTAAGAAGAACTATTATAATTTTATCAGCAGAAGCAGAGAGTAACTCTGTAATATTTCCACTGAAAATGGAGATAGTAAAAAATAGAATACTTGTCAATATAGATGAACAACTACTGATAACCATAGAGTGTATATGTTTAGCTGTATCTTTTACCACAAAACTTTGTATTGCTTGTATGATTACTGTTCCAGCAAGGAGAAGTATTCCTATTAAAAAATCTGAACTAGATGAACTTTTATTAGTTCCATTTAAAACAAAGATAAATGAACCTAAAAGAGCAATAATACCACCAAAAATAAAGTGAAGCTCTTTTATTTTTTCTCTCTCATCTAAAAATATTATTCCAGCAATAATAACAGAAAAAGGCATACTTAAAATTCCAAATATACTTCCAGCAAGAGCAGAAGTTTTACTAAGTCCCCCTACAAAACAATACATATTTCCTGCTGTAAGAAAAGCTATAAGTATAAGTCTTGGAAATAATCTAAAATTATTTTTCAATTTCAAAAGTTCAGATTTAAATTTAAAACTTGAAACAGATATAAAAAGTAATCCTCCAGCTAAAAACATAAGAGCATTAGTATTAACTGTTTGAAAAATTGTGCTTATATAACGAATGAGCGGATAACCAAATCCCATAAAAAGAATGTAGATTAAAGCTGCTATTTGATTTTCTTTCTCTTTTATAATCATTTTTTCTCCTCATTAAAAAAATATTAATTTTAAACCACTTATTAAACTAACAATTAGAATAAATTTTTCAAAAACATTTTGATTCATTTTTTCAACAAAATATTTTCCAGCAAAAACTCCCACAAAAACAAATGGGATAGCTACACTTGTAAGTTTAAAAGTTTCAAGATGGATATTATTTAAAACTAAAACATATAAAGTTGCCTTGATAATATTTACTATAAAGTAAAACCAAGTTCTTGTACCATAAAATTTATCTCTATCCATTTTAATATTAAGAAGATATATACTCATCATTGGACCAGAAACATTTCCAATAAAAGCAGCTATTCCTCCTAAAAATCCAAAAAGAAAACTTAATTTTGAAAAATCTATTTTAAGACTTTTTAATAAAGTGAGAGTACCTATAATTAAGATAATGATTCCCATACTTTTTTTAAAAATCTCATCAGAGATATTGTTACCAAAGATAACAGCTACAATAATTCCTAAAACTGTAAGAGGAAGTATTTTAAATAGTACTTTTTTTTCTACATCTTTTCTATATAGATACATAACTATAAGGTCAGAGACAATAACTGGAATAATAATTATTCCCGCAGATGCCTTTCCTCCATATACACTAGCTAAGATAGGAGAAAATACTAAAGCAGCTGGTATTCCTAATTTACTTAGGCCACACCCAAGCCCCAATCCTATCATTCCTAAAATCTCTAAATACGACATCAAACCTCCTTAAATTCAATGCAAGTTTTTTTAAAATATGTTATAATTATATTATAGAAGTATTGTAACATAAAAAATATTTTTTTTATAGAGAGTAAGGAGAAATTTATGAAGATAAACCATATTTTAATTGTAACAGTGACCTCTCTCCTCTAAAGTGAAATATTAAAAATTTAAATTTTATTAGAGAAGGAGAGTAATATGAGTATAGGAATGAGAATTTTTTTGATAATAATATTGATGGGGATTTGTATGTTCCTCTCAATAAGTGAAATATCTCTCGCTTCTGCTAGAAAATTAAAATTACAAGTGATGGCAGATGAGGGAAGTAAAAACGCTTTAAAGGTAATGAAGATACAACGTGCATCTGGAGATTTTTTTACAGCTGTACAGATAGGGACAAATGCTGTATCTATATTAGCAGGTATAGTGGGAGATGGAATAGCAGCACCATATATAGAGAGTTTTATCCAAGGGTATATCCCAGCACTTTCATCAAATTCTAAATTTATAGGGGAAGTGATATCTTTTCTATTGATAACAGGATTTTTTATAGAGTTTGCAGATTTAGTGCCAAGACGTATGGCAATGGTATCACCAGAGAAAATATCCACAGTGATAGTTGCTCCTATGAGTGTATTGATAAAGATAGTAAAACCTCTTATCTTAATTTTTAATGGGACAGCAAATTTTATTTTTAAGCTTTTTGGAATTCCTTTGGTAAGAGAGGAGAGTATTACATATGATGATATTTTTGCTATGGTAGATGCTGGAGCAGAAGCAGGAGTAGTACAGAAAAAAGAACACTCACTTATAGAAAATATTTTTGAATTGGAGTCAAGATGGGTATCCTCTACAATGACAACTAGAGATAGTATAGTATATTTAACTATAAATGAGGAAGAGGAGAGTATAAAGGATAAAATAGCTAATAACCCTCACTCAAAATTTTTAGTTTGTGAAAATGATATAGATTCAATATTGGGATATGTAAGCTCTAAAGATATTTTACCTAAAATATTAAATGGGGAAGTAGAGGGATTAAAAAATATTAAAGGGATTTATAATAAAAATCTTTTAGTAATTCCAAATACTTTGACTTTATCAGAAGCCTTAGATAGATTTAACGAAGCAAGAGATGACTTTGCTATAATTTTAAATGAATATGGATTAGTAGTGGGATTGATTACTTTAAATGATGTAGTTAATACTCTTATGGGAGATATAGTACATCAAAATTTTGATGAACAGATAATAGCTAGAGGAGAGGGCTCTTGGCTCATAGATGGAGCTACTCCAGTAGAGGATGTAAAAAAAGTTTTAGATGATATAGAAAAATTTCCTGAAGAGGATACATATGAAACTATTGCAGGATTTATGATGTATATGTTGAAAAGTATACCTAAAAAAGGAGCTGTAGTAGATTTTGAAAATTATACATTTGAAGTGGTAGATGTAGATAGATTTAAGATAGACCAACTTTTAGTAACTAGAAAAAATAGTACAGAAAATATTAACTAAAGAATTTGGGAGATGATTACAAATGGATTTGTTAAAAGAGTGGAGAAGGAATAAAAAGGTATTTGCTGCTATTATGACAATAGCTCTACCAGCTATTGCTGATTTATTTGCACAGACACTATTGGGATTTTTTGATATGCTTATGGTTGGTAGGCTTGGACCAGAGGCTATTAGTTCTGTTGGAGTAGGAAATGCCCCATTGAATGCTGTAACTCCTATCTTTTTTGCTGTAAGTATAGGGACTACTGCTCTAGTAAGTCGTGCCTATGGTTCTAGAGATAGAAAAGAGGGGAAAAATGCTTTAGCTCAAAGTTTGATACTCTCTATTCCAATCTCTTTGGGAATCACTTTACTTCTTTTTATATTTAGAGAGAAAACATTGGAGCTAGTAGGAAGAGCAGATGATATGAACTTAGTTATGACAAACCAATACTATTCAACAGTTCTATTGGGTATGCCATTTCTATGTTTTAATGTGGTGTTCTTTGCTGCTTATAGGTCTATATCCAAAGCTAATATGCCAATGATAGCTAATATTTTAAGTATTTTTTCTAATATTTTATTTAACTATCTATTTATTTTCGTATTTGGTTGGGGAGTAATGGGAGCTGGAATAGCTACAACAATTTCTCGTGGAATGATAACTTGTATCTTTATATACACCACATTCTTTACAAAAAGGTTTTGGGTATCTATACCTTTACAAAAATTAAAAGTTTTTGATAAGAAGATGTCCATAAGAATTTTAAAAGTTGGAATACCAGCAGCTATTGAGCAAGGGATATTTAGAATTGGTATGTTAATATTTGAGATGATGGTAATATCCTTGGGAACTATGGCATATACAGCTCATAAGATAGCTCTTACAGCTGAGTCATTTTCATATAATATGGGATTTGGATTTGCTGTGGCTGGAACAGCTCTAGTAGGACAACAATTAGGAAAAGGTTCGGCTAAAGACGCCCATAGAGATGCATTAGCTACTACAACTTTGGCTATATTTGCTATGTCAATATTTGGGTTGATATTTTTTATTTTGCCAGGAACTATTATCTATATGTTTACTGATGAGCCAGAGATAAAGGAGATGGCAACAGTAGCTCTTAGACTTGTTTCTATCTGTCAACCTTTCCAAGCTGTGTCAATGGTTTTGAGTGGTTGTCTAAGAGGAGCTGGAGATACAAAAGCTGTACTTTGGATAACTACAATAGGTATGTATGTAATAAGAATACCACTTACATATTTTTTCCTATATAAGATAGATACAGGACTTTCTGGAGCTTGGATAGTTATGACAATAGATTTAGCTTTCAGAAGTATGGCTTGTTATAGAGTATTCAAAAAAGGAAAATGGAGCTATGTAAGTGTATAGGAGAGATGTATGGGTATAAATTTTAGATATATAGATTATGGAGTAAAATTCATAGATGCTTATTCAAGAAAAGATGAAAAGGAAAGAGAAAAGCTCTATATATTTTCAGATAACAGAATGAAGGATATCTTTTCTAAAAAGATGTCAGAAAAACTTTTTGAGGAGTCAGCAACTCTTATAACTATGGAAGAGTTTAAAGATAGAATTTTTTATACAGATAAGATTATTTTAAAAGAGGCTAAGAGAATCTTAGCCTTTTTCAAGTGTATACCACAAAATATAAAAGATGAGCTTGGAATAGTTACTTATTATGATGTGATAGATATAGCTAACAATTTTTTTGCTTATTATAGAGAGTTATTGGTAAATGAGGTAGAAGAATTAAGTGAATATCCCCATTGGCAAAAAAAATATTTAGGATATTTTTCAGAGATAAAAAAATTCTTTGATAAATTGTGTGAGAAGTACAACTATCTTCCAAGTGATTGGTTAGAGAGAAGAGAAAATTATAGAGATATATGGTTAGAGAATTTTAGTAAGATAATATTTGTAGATATGGTGGAGTTTCCTAAAATATATGTAGAGCTTATAAAAGAGTTGAGCAGTAAAAAAGAGATAGAGATAGCTATACAGATGAAAAAGGGAGATTTTAACGAGGAAGAGTTTAAAATAAATAGAGTAACTATTCCAGAGAAAATAAAAAATATAGAGGTATATCAATTTAAAGATGAGTTAGAAGAGGCTTTATCGCTGATTTATCTAAAAAAAATAGAAAAATATGAGATATACTCTCCAGCTCCTGAAAGAAATATTTTCTCAAAAATCTTTCCTAGCTACTTTGTTCCATCACAAAATTTTACAATGAACGATACAAAACTATATAAATTTTTAAATATTCAGTTAGATATAATATCAAGTGAAGAGGGAAAGTTAGGAAGAGTCTATCAAATCTCTAAGTTTCTTTCTGCTTTTGAAGAGAGAATATTTAAAGATTATTATAATATAAGTGAAGTGGAGTTTAATCTTTTAAATAGTTGTGCTATGGAAGGGTATAAGTATATCTCAAGAAAAATCTTACAAGAGGAGTGGTTTGAGAAAAATATGCCACTGGATTTTTTAGAGAAATTAAATGAGATTATCTTTGATATAGAGAGTATTACCTATATTTCTAATACCAATGAGCTATATAGCTATTTTAAAGAGCATATAAAGATGGAAAGATTTATTGAGGAGAATTTGGATAATACAGATATTTTTGATAAATTTTTTGAAATATTTGGGATAATAAAAAGCAATGAGGTAATGAAAATTCATTCTAATTTCAATGAGTATTTTGGAGATAAGATGGGAATATCTCTCTATAGACTTCTTATCCAATATATGAAGGATTTAACAATAAAGAGTAATATAAAATATGGACAAGATATCGTTCTTATAAAGGGAATGGACTTTGTAAGATATAGTGAGGAGCATAAGGATATCAACTATTTTTTAGATATAACAGATGAGTATCTACCTAAAAATTTAAATGATAATCTAATTTTAACAGAGAAGCAGAGAAAAGAACTAGATGTTACCACAAAAGAGGAGAAAAGAGAGATAGAGAGATATAGATTTTTTCAAGCTATATTTAGCGGAAAAGATTGTGTAATCTTTACTAAGAAAGATGAAGAGAAAGGTGTAGAGATATCTCCATTTTTAGAGGAGATAATATTGAAATACTCCCTACATCTTTTAAAAACTCCTGTACAAAATAGAAATAGTATCAATATGCTAAAAAAATCTCTAGTAGGGGTGGAGTTGGGATATTCTCAAAGTAGTGATGAAAGATACATAAAAGATTCTGAGGATTTCAAAGAGGGAAAACTTCAAATAGGAGCTTATGACTATGATAATCTTATAAAATGTCCACTTAGTTTTTATTTCTCTAATATAGAGGGATTAACTCATACTCTAAAATATGAGGATAAAGATATCAGTAGTAGAGTCTTAGGAATAATAGTGCATAAAGTTTTAGAAGAGTATGTAAACTCTATTTGGAAAAAAGTTTTACAAGATGGAATAGGAGAGGTAGAGTATTCTGAAGTGGAAGAAAGAATGAAAAAAGCTTTTAAAAAGGAGAGAGCTAAGATACCTCTACATATGGACAACTATTCTGAAGAAATAATGATACCTATAATAAGTAGAAATATAGTGAGATTTTTTAAAGATTTAAAAGCAAACTATGAGGGGATAGCTATTAAAAGATTTCAAAGTGAGAAGAGTTCCTATGAAAATACTCCATTTTATTCTGGAGATATAGATGTATATCTGAGAGGAAGAGCAGATTTGGTAATAGAGAGTGAGATAGGTAACGAGATAATAGATTATAAGACGGGAAATAAGCAAGATGGACAGTTAGATTACTATACAATAATACTGTATGGAGAGTCTGGACAAGCTAAAAAATTGGTATTTAATGCTTGGAAAGGAAAGATAGAGAGAGAGGATAAGGTAGTTCTTACAAGGGAGAAATTAGAGGAAAATATAAAAAATTTTGTAGACTCTCAAGAATATATGAGGGCAGAGAAGAAAACGCCTTGTACAACCTGTGAGTATTATAATATCTGTGGAAGAGGTAGAGAGTAATGGGAAAAAAATTGATATTGAAGGCAAGTGCTGGAACAGGAAAGACATATAGATTATCTCTTGAATATATAGCCTCTCTTATAGAGGGAATAGATTTTAAAGATATTTTGGTAATGACATTTACAAAAAAAGCCACTGCAGAGATTAAAGAGAGAATTTTAAAATTTTTAAAAGAGATTTGTGAAAGTGAAGAGAAAAGAGTTGAGATAGAGAAAAATCTTCAAAATATATATGGAGATGTTTTTTCTTTTGAGATATCCAAAGTAAAAAAGATTTATAAAAATATTGTTGAGAATAAAGATAAATTAAAAATCTACACAATAGACTCATTTACTAATACCATCTTTAAAAAGGCAATAGCTCCATATCTAAAAATCTACTCATATGAGATAGTAGATGAAGAGGAGAATAGGAAAATCCTTATTAGAACCTTTGAAAAACTTTTTGAAAATAGAGAGGACTTCAACCTTTTTAAAAGTTTTTTAGAGGATAATAGCGAAAAAGATATGGATAGGTATGTGGAGCTTATTAGAAATATTATAAATCAAAGATGGAAGATGATTCTCCTAGGAAAAAATTTAGAAAAGAAAGAACCTCTTGATTATAAACCAGCTCTTCCAATACTAGAAAAGCAGGAGGAGATTTTAAAAGAGATAGCTGGGATAAAGGGAAAGCCCTTTGATGATTTGGTAAAAAAAGATTATAGGGGATATTTTTCTTCAAAGGATAAGGGAGAGTATTTAAAGGAAAATTATAATATTTTTCTTAAGGATAAATTTTGGAGTGGTGTGAAGGTAAAATCTAAAAAAGGGGATATAGACTCTCAACTTGAGGATTTAAACTATCTATATGTGGAGTTTAAAGATAATCTTGGAAGAGAGATGTACAACAGACTTGTAATTCCATATGAGGAGAAACTTTTGCAAACTATTGAGAAAATCTATACTATCTATGATGAGATAAAATTTAGAGAGAAGAGATTTACTCATACAGATATAAGTAACTATACCTTTAAATATTTAGAAGAAAAAGAGCTTGGATTTATAGATGAAAATGGGCTTACTGAGGAATTTTTTGAGATTATAGATGGTAGACTTAGAAGTGTATTTATAGATGAGTTCCAAGATACAAGTATTTTACAGTGGAGAATACTGAAAAATATCTTAGATAAGAGTGAGAATATCATCTGTGTAGGAGATGAGAAACAGAGTATCTATGGTTGGAGAGGAGGAGAGAAAAAACTTTTTGAAAATCTTGCTCAGATAATAGATGGAGAAGAGGAAGAGTTAGATACCTGCTTTAGAAGTAAAAAAAATATAGTAGAGTATACAAATGAAGTCTTTAGGGATATAGCTGATAAAAGTGTAGATGTATATCCTCCTAATTGTGATTGGAAATTTAATAGTGTAGGGTATAGAGAGAGTGAAGAGTCAGGTTTTATAAAACTTCTTACTGAAGAAGAGGAGAGAGAGGCTCTTGAAGTTATGATAGATGAGATAGAGAAAAACTTCTCAACTAATTACAGTGGTATAGGAATTTTGGCTAGAACTAAAAAAACTTTAGAGAGAATAGCTTTTTCATTGGGAGAGAGAGGAATACCATATACTTTAGAGTCTGATACAAGTATAATAGAGAGCAGAGGAATAGGTGGAATCTATGCTCTTATCTCTTGGCTTGTAAAAAAAGATTTTTTATCACTACTAGATTTTTTACGTTCAGATTTAGTAAATATCTCAGCTCCGACTTTAAAAGAGATAATTAAAAAAAGAGATGAGGTAGAGAGTTATTTGTACAGTGATGGTTCTATTGATATAGAAGAGGATATTTTTTCTACTTTAAAGGATATCTACATAAATTATACTAATCACTGTGGAGAAACAGAGTTTTTAACCTATGAGATGTTACTTAGAATAGGGATTGGAAATAGATTTCAAAATGATGAAGATACTTTAAATATCTTTGGATTTTATAAACTGCTTAAGGAGTATAGATATTTTAATGATTTTCTGATTGAATACGAGGAAAATAATCAAAAAGAGAAATTTAAAAAGATATCAGCTGGAAGTAGTAATACAATCTCTCTTATGACAATTCATAAATCTAAAGGATTAGAGTTTGATACACTGTTTTATTTTATTCCTAGTAAACCAAGAAATAGTGGAGATAAGGGAATGGAGTTTTATTTTGAGATGGATAAAAACTATTCCCAAGTAAAATCTTATCTGATAACAGATAATAAATTTAATAATATTTTAGAAAGTGTAGAAGAGATAGATTATCTAGAGGAAAAGAGATTGAAATGGGAGCACGAGGAGATAAATAATCTCTATGTTGCTCTTACTCGTCCTAAAAATAATATTTTTGTAGTGGTAGAAAAGATAGAGGATATAGAAAATTCTAATTTCGCAACTTTATTAAAAAATAGAGATAGAGGAGAGGTAATTTTAAACAAGGTAGAAAAAGAAGATAATTTAAAAGGAATAGAATATGATATGAAACTCTCTACTCCAATAGTTGCCCATAAGAGTGATAAAGAGGAAAATCAAAGAGAGGGAATAAATAAGATATATTCTCATACTCTTCAGATAGAAGGAAAAAGAGTAAGAGGAATAATTATACACTATTTCTTAGAAAATATTTTACATTGGGAAGAAAAAGAGATAGAGCTATCTAAAAAGCTTACCTATGCTAAATATATCTCTGTAGTTGGGGAAAAAGAGATGAATGAGTTACTTTCTAAAGAGAATATAGATTATATTTATGAGAGATGTAGAAATATTTTTGATACCCATTGGGACTTTATATATAGAGAGTATCCAACATATCTTAAAATAGATGGAGAGAATAGAAATTTTAGAATAGATAGATTGATGATAAAGCTACCAACAGAGAAAGAAAAAGGGATTATCTATATAGCTGACTATAAAACAGGTAAGTATGATGAGGAGCAGTTAGAAAATTATAAGTTGTCAATGATAGAGAGAGTAAAAAGAAATGGAAGAGATATAGAGGAGTTTGAAATAATTACTGAGTATATAGAGTTAGATATGTAAAGGAGCTATTGCAATTTAAGAAATTAATAATTCAAGAATGACTTCTTTATCAGTATAATATTGTCATTTTTGAATGTTATTCTCTCTCATAGTAAATTTCTTAAATTGAAATCGTGATATAGGAGAAGTAAAGGAAAAGGAAAAAAATTTACTGTAATGAGCATTGCGTAAGCACTAGCGATTGGAAGTAAACTTTTTTCCTTTTATATTATTAAATGTTTTTATTTTTTGATTTCAATTTAAGACTACAATATCCACTCTTTTAAATTAATTTTAAGGGGTATGGTTTTAAACATATGGCTAAAAAATTAGATGCTATGAGCTCTTTAAATAGTGTTTTTAGAGGGTGAGTTTAAAGTAAGAATTATTGGGGGGTATAGAGAAGATAAAAATAGTGGATAATTTCACTATTTTATAATAAATAGCAAAATTATCCACTATATTAAAATTTCTTTCTTAAAATTAGTAAGATTCCTCCACCTATAAATAAAACTATTGTCAGTGTAGAAAATAGAGGAAAGAACCCTATATTTTGAACTACTCCAGCTATTTTTCCAGAGATAATACTTCCAAAGCACATAGTCATATACCAAATTCCCATAAAAATAGTAGAGAGTTGCTTAGGTGCTAGCCTATTGAAAGTAGCTATTCCAACAGGAGCAGTACAAAGCTCAGATATAGTATTAAATAGGAAAGCTAAAACTATAAAAATCATATTAGCTTTTGACACATCTCTAGTGATATATGAAGAGATGCTCATAAATAAAAATGCTATCCCCATAGAAAATAATCCAACAGATATTTTTATAGGAGCATCTACTTTATATTTTTTTAATTTCTCCCATAAAATAACTAAAAATGGAGAAAAAATAATTCCTGATATCGCATTTAGAGCTGGGAACCAAGGAACTGGGACAACGAAACTTCCCAAATTTCTATCTACATGATCTCTAGCATAGAGAGTAATAGAACTAAAAGATTGATAGAAAGCTGTCCAGAATAAAATAACAAAGATAGAAATAATTCCCATCAACTTTATATTTTTAATCTCCTCTTTAGAAAAATTAAAAGAAAGAGTAAAGTTTTTATTATTTGTTGTATTTTTATATGGTTTCTTTCCTAAGTCTCCTAAAAATTTAGGGGCTAGATAGAAGAATAACAATGTCCAAATAATAGCTATAATACTACATACTAAAAACATAGGTCTATATCCAAATTTAAGAATATTTCCTTGGAGATCTACAGTAGCCATAAATTTATCAGCAATAAGTCCAGCTGTAAATGGAGCTAAGAATGAACCAAGATTTATAAACATATAGAAAAGACTGTATGCAATCTCTTTTTCGCTAGGTTTTTTATCAGCATAGATATTTCCTACAAGGTTTGTACAATTAGCTTTAAAAAATCCATTTCCTATCATTATTCCCAATAGACCTAGATATAGAATATTTTTATCTCCACCTCTACTAAAGAACAGTAAGAAATTACCTAGAGAGATAAAAAATCCTCCTAAGATTATAGATTTTTGTTGACCAATATAGAAGTCTGAAAGCCAACCTCCAATTAGTGGAGTAAGATGTAATACTCCTACAAAAAAACCATAGAGAGAAGTAGCTTCAATAATTGATAATCCCATTCCACCTTTAGATATAGCAGTAGTAAAATATAGAACCAGAATAGTTGCTATTCCATGATATGAAAATCTTTCCCAAGTGATAGTAAAACACATTAACCAAAATGATTTTGGATATTTGCTCTTTAAGTATTGAAAAATTGAATTCATAGTAACCTCATTTAATTTTTAGGATAATAAAAGGAACTGTCTTATTTTAATAATAACAAAACAGTTTCTCTAAAAGTTTTGTATTTATTAATTAAAATTTCATTTTAGAAAAATGATTTTTTCCAGCTCCACATGGTGGACATACCCATTCCTCTGAAATTTCAGCAAAAGGAGTACCAGCAGGGATACCGTGCTCTACATCTCCAATAGCAGGATCGTATACATATCCACAAACTTCACAAACATATAAATCTTTTTCAGAAGTGTTATGCTCTACAACTTCTGAGAAATGATCTTTTGAAACACCACAAGGTGGGCAAAGCCAATCTTCAGGTAATGATTCAAAAGGAGTACCAGCAGGGATACCGTGCTCTACATCTCCAACAGCAGGATCGTATACATATCCACAAACTTCACACATATACTTTTTCATTTTAAACCTCCAATTTTTAAAGTAATTTATAATTTTTTATATTGCTGAGTATATTATACACTTTTTTTGAATAAAGTTATACTATTTTTTCAAAACTTCTCCTAGACATTCAGTCAAATAATAATTATATCTACAAATTTCTCTA
>ERZ831979.1899-NODE-1899-length-16156-cov-7.308552_pt1 | contig 16156 bp, 15 predicted proteins | sample MGYA00519952_ERZ831979 | MGnify/ENA primary metagenome ERZ831979 (study PRJEB31850, sample SAMEA3708723) | human gut metagenome | biome: human gut; feature: human-associated habitat; material: faeces | place: China | collected 2014 ...
GTTCGGCCACGGGGCGCTGTGTATGTGCTACTCCGGCCAGTGCGAGATGAGCGCCGTGCTGGGACAGCGCAGCGGCAACCGGGGCGCCTGCGCCCAGCCCTGCCGTCTGCCCTACGGCGTGAACGGCCCCTGCCGGGGCGCGCATCCCCTGAGCCTGAAGGACGCCAACCTGTCCGCCTATCTGCGGGATATGGCGTCTATGGGCGTGGACTGCCTGAAGCTGGAGGGACGGCTGAAGCGGCCGGAATACGTGGCCGTGGTAACGGGCATCTACCGCCGCCTGCTGGACGAAAGGCGGCTGCCCACGGCGGAGGAGTCCCGGGCGCTGGAGCAGGCCTTCTCCCGCAGCGGCTTCACCGACGGCTACTGGCTTGGTAAAAAGGGCAAGGCCATGTTCGGCACCCGGCCGGAGAACGTACCGGAGCCAAAGGCGCTGTTCGCCGCGGCCCGTGAGACCTATGAAAACGGAAAAGAGAACCGAAAGATACCGGTGAACCTGCGGCTGACGGTGCGCCGGGGTGAACCGGTGCGGCTGGGCGGCGCGTGCGCCGTCCGGAACGGCGTGGCCATGGGCATGGCTACGGGCGATGCGCCGGAGGAGGCGCGAAACCGCGCCGTGACGGCGGAGGAGCTGCGGCAGCGGCTGACCAAGACCGGCGGCACGGTGTTCGCGGCGGATCAGATCGAAATAGAGCTGGACGAGGGGCTGATGGTGTCCGCCAGCGCGGTGAACGCGCTGCGGCGGGAGCTGCTGGACGAGCTGGCGGATCGGCGGATGGACACTCCGAAGCGCCGTGAACTGCCCGCCTCTCCCCTGCCGGTGGCCCCGGCGGGCGCGGCGGAGCTGGACTTTACCGTGTCCATCAGCAGGCCCGATCAGCTGACGGCCGAACTGCTGGCGGAACGCCCCGCCATCGTGTATATCCCGACGGAGCTGCTGGATAAGATGGACCTGACGCCCTATATCGGGCAGGCGGAGTTCTGCGCGGTGCTGCCCCGGATATTCCGCACGGCGGACGAACCGGTGTTCCGGGATATTCTGCAGCGGCACCCGGAGGTCGCCTCCGCGGCCATCGGCAACCTGGGCCATCTGGCCATCGTGAAGGGACTGGGCAAAACGCTCCGCGGCGACTTCGGCCTGAACGTGTACAACAGCCGGGCGGTGCGCTTCTGGCAGGAGCAGGGGCTGTCGTCCGTGACGGCCAGCTTTGAGCTGCGGTGGCAGCAGGTGCGGGATCTCGGCAAATATATCGACTGCGAGGCCATTGTCTACGGCCGTCTGCCGCTGATGATCACCGAAAACTGCGTGACGAAGAACAGCGTGGGCTGCGCCCATGGGGCGGGCAGCGTGCTGACCGACCGGCGTGGCGAGCAATTTCCGGTGCTGTGCGCCTACGGGTGCCGGTGCGAGATCGAGAACGGAAAGACGCTGGTGCTGGCGGATAAGCCGGAGGTATTCCGGTGCGGCCTGCGGTACGGACGCCTGCGCTTCACCACGGAGACGGCGGCAGAGTGCGCGGCGATCCTCCGCGCCCACAGGGCCGGAACCGCCACCGCCGACGACAACAGCACACGCGGGCTGTTCTACCGGGGCGTAGAGTAAAACAAATGGTATAACACTCGTTATAATTTACAAACCGTATTCAATTTCAGGAGAAATAGGTGTTACTATGGAGCTGAAGATCAAAGCCCTGTCCCCCAAGATCGGGACGGAGATACCCCTCCCCCGCTTTGCCACCGCCGGCGCGGCCTGCATGGACCTGTGTGCCTGCATCGACGAGGCGGTGACGCTGGCAGCCGGGGAACGGCGGCTGGTGCCCACGGGCATCGCCATCGCCCTGCCGTCGGCGGACTACGCGGCGCTGGTGTTCGCCCGCAGCGGGCTGGGCATCAAGAAGGGCGTGTGCCTTTCCAACGGCGTGGGCGTCATCGACAGCGACTACCGGGGTGAGATCGGCGTGGGGCTGGTGAACCTGGGGCGTGAACCGTACACGGTGCAGCCCGGGGACCGGATCGCCCAGCTGATGGTGGTGCCGGTGGTGCAGCCCACGGTGACGGTGGCGGAGGACCTGGACGAGACGGACCGGGGCGCCGGCGGCTTCGGCTCCACAGGCAGGTGACGTATATGGCAAAGATCGTGCTGGCCTCCGGGTCCCCCCGGCGGCAGGAGCTTTTGCGTCGGATGGGCATCACCGACTTTACCGTCCGGGTGCCGGAGGTGGAGGAATACTTCCCCGCCGGGCTGACGCCGGAGGAGACGGTGTGCTACATCTCCCGGGAGAAATCCCAGGCGGTGGCGTCCGACGCGGACGAGATCGTCATCACGGCGGATACGATGGTGTTTCTGGACGACAAGAAGCTGGGCAAGCCCGCCGACGAGGCGGAGGCCCTGCAAATGCTGACGGCCCTGCAGGGCCGGCGCCACACCGTCTGTACCGGTGTGACGGTGCGGCAGGGGGAGAAAGCCCTGACCCGCGCCCAGCACACGGACGTGTATTTCCGTCCGGCCACACAGCGGGAGCTGAAGGCCTATATCGCCGGGGGCGAGCCCATGGACAAGGCCGGGGCCTACGGCGTACAGGGACAGGGCGCGCTGCTGGTGGAGCGCATCGACGGCGACTTTTTCAACGTGATGGGGCTGCCGGTGGTGCTGCTGGCGGAGATGCTGGGCGAATTCGGGATACAGCTGCTGGGATAATGCCCCTTTCGCTCCCTCTGAGAGGGTGCGCTGCCGCCTCCCCTGCCGGGGGAGACTTCAGAGAGGAACAAACGACACATGAAGCGATTTTTTACGAAAACGGGAATATGGCTGCTGGCCGCGGCGGCCACCATCGCGGTGGTGCTGTGCGTGGTGTCGGCCCTGAGCTCCGGAACGGGGCTGCTGCACAACGCCCTGGGCGTGATCGCCTCGCCCTTCCGGGCGGCGGGTTCCGCCGTGGCGGGCTGGGTCGGCGGCATTAGCCAGCGGTTTGAGGACGTGGAGACCCTGCAGCAGGAGAACGACGAGCTGCGGCAGCAGATCGCGGAGCTGGAGGAGCAGCTGCGGCAGATGGAGCCGGCGGCGACCGAGAATAAAGAGCTGCGCCAGCTGCTGGGCCTGCGGCAGCAGCGCAGCGACCTGGTGTTCGAGGCGGCCCGCGTCACCCAGCGCGACGTGTCCAACTGGGCCAGCACGCTGGTGCTGGACCGGGGCAGTCAGCACGGTGTGGCCATAGGCGACTGCGCGGTGGACAGCGCCGGGAACCTGGTGGGTGTGGTCACAGACGTGGGCCTGAACTGGTGCCGGCTGTCCACGGTGCTGGACACGGACTCCCAGTTCGGCGCGCGGGTATTCCGCACCGGCGAGACGGCGGTGGCCGGCGGCGACCTGGCGCTGATGGCCGAAGGCCGGCTGCGGCTGCAATACCTCAGCGACAGCGCGAACCTGATCAAGGGCGATGTGATCGTCACGTCCGGACTGGGCGGCTACTATCCCGCCGGTCTGGTGATCGGTACGGTGGAGTCCGTGCAGACGGATGACGGCGGGCTGGCGCGGTACGCGGTGCTCTCGCCCAAGTGCGATGTGGCGGCGATACAGGAGATGTTTATTATCACGGATTTTGACGTGATCCAATGACGGAGGACGGCTATGACACGGCGGGCGATACTGCTGAAGTGGATATTGTACTGTCTGTGCGCGCTGGCGCTGGCACTGCTGCAGGGGCTGGTGCTGGTATACGTGCGGGTATGGGGCGTGCACCCGTTCCTGCTGCCGGCCATCGCGGTGATACCGGCCACGCTGGAGCGCAACGAGCAGGCGCTGCTGTATGCGGTATTTTTCGGGCTGGTGTGCGACCTTCTCTCGCCGGTGGCGGGCCTGCCGTGCTTTTACGCGCTGGCGTTCCTGCTTGGTGCGGCGGCAGCGTGGCTGCTGAGCGGGCAGGTCATCATGGCGGGCATGGTGTGCTCGCTGGTGGTGACAGGTGTATGTATGCTGCTCTGCGGACTGCTGCACATGGCGGTGCTGGCGGGACACAGCGGCGCAGGGCTGACCGCGGCGGGCCTGCTGCTGGGCAGGGAGCTTTTGGTATCGCTGCCCTTCGCGGCGGCGGCGCACCCGCTGTTCCGGTGGGCACAGCGGCGGACACTGAGCGAATGACCATAGGAGAACCAAGCTATGATGAAAAATCCTCACCCCTCCCGGCGGCGGGTATATGTGCTGCTGGGGTTTTTCTGTGCGTTTCTGGTGCTGTTTTTTGCGGTGCTGTATGACGCACAGGTGGTGCACGGCAGCGAAAATCGGGCCAGATCCATCACCAGCAACACCGCCAGCGAAACGGTGACCGCCTCCCGGGGCATCATCACCGACCGGAATGGCAAGGTGCTGGTGAGCAACCGGCTGGCCTATACGCTGGTGGTAGACAAGAGCAGCTTCGGCAAGGACGAGGCCGCGCTGAACGACGCCATCTGGCAGCTGATACAGCTGTGTCAGGAGCAGGGCGTCACATGGAACGACACCCTGCCCATGACCACAGGGTCCTCTCCCCAGCTGACCAGCAAAAGCCTGACCGAGAGCTTCCGGGAGTATCTGGACGACAACAAGCTGCCCACGGACGGCGGCAGCGCGGAAGTGCTGGCCGCCATGCGGAAGCTCTACAAGGTCGATGACAGCTATACCGACGCGCAGGCGCGTCTGATCGTGGGCGTGCGGTATGAACTGGACGGGCGCAGCAGCTACACCTTTGCCGAGGATGTATCCACGGAGCTGCTGGGCCGCATCACCGACGGAAAGTACCGGGGCGTGACCATCAAGACGGCGGCGGCGCGGGTGTACAACACCAAGCTGGCGGCGCACATTCTGGGCACCGTGGGCGCCATATGGCAGGAGGAGTGGCGCAGCGACGAGAGCACCGGCTATGTGGGCTACGCCGACAAGGGCTACAATATGAATGACCTGGTGGGCAAGGACGGCGTGGAGAAGGCCTTTGAGGAATATCTCCACGGCAATGACGGCAAGCGGCTCATCACCACCGACGAGAACGGCAAGATCACCGGCGAGCTGTACACCCGGGAGCCCCAGCCCGGCGGCACCGTGGCGCTGACCATCGACATCGACCTGCAGCAGGTGGTGGAGGACACGCTGGCCAGTACCATTCAGGGCATGATCGACAAGGACAGCAACGAGCGCGGCGGCGCGGCGGCGGTCATTCAGGTCGGCACCGGCGAGGTACTGGCCATGGCCAGCTACCCCACCTACGATCTGGAGACGTTCAACCAGGACTATGATGAGCTGGTGAAGGACGAACGCCTGCCCATGTTCAACCGGGCCACCCAGGGCGTGTACGCCCCCGGCTCCACCTTCAAGCTGTGCACGTCCGTGGCGGCGCTGGAGGAGGGCATCATCACCCCCAGTACGATCATTGAGGACAAGGGTATCTACACCTACTATGTGGACCCGCAGCCCATGTGCTGGATCTGGCGGCAGGCCCACACCACCCACGGGCGCATCAACGTCAGTCAGGCCATCGTGGACTCCTGCAACTACTTCTACTACGAGGTGGGCCGGCTGACAGGCATCAAGAAGCTGGACGAGTACGCCACAGCCTTCGGCCTGGGGCAGTCCACGGGCATTGAGATCGGTGACGTCAGCGGCGTGCTGGCCTCCCCGGAGTGGGCGGAGGGCCACGACCGGGAGTGGACCGACGGCCAGACCATTACAGCGGCCATCGGCCAGTCCTACAACCTGTTCACCCCCCTGCAGCTGGCCAACTATGTGGCTACGCTGGTATCCGGCGGCGAGCACTATGAGGCGCATCTTCTGAAAAACGTAAAATCTTACGATAATTCACGAGTTATCGACGTATATGGCAAGGGGCCGCTGAACGACCTGAACATCTCGGACAGCACCATGGCGGCGGTGACCAAGGGTATGCACGATCTGACCTACGACTCCCTGCGGAGCGCCTTTTCCCGCTGTGTGGTGGAGGCCGGCGCCAAGACCGGCTCGGCCCAGGTGGGTACGGATATCGCCAACGGCACCTTTGTGGCCTACGCCCCCTATGACGATCCGGAGATCGCCATCGCCATCGTGGTGGAGAAGGGCGGCAGCGGCAGTCTGCTGGCCAATGCGGCCGTGGACATCATCAACGCCTGGTTCACCCGGGATGGCACCGGCGCCACCGCCGCCGGCGAGGACGCGCTGATGCGGTAAATCTGTTATAGAGACAAGAGGCACACATGGGACCCTATTTCAATTCGAGAGACAAACATTATAAAGACCCCTTCGGCGCCGTCCCCTGCGGCGCCGAAGTGCGCTTTGCGCTGGCGGACGACACCTACTACGGCTGCGAGCTGCTGGTGCTCCGGGAGTTCGCAGACACGGAGGACACGTGCGCCCTGCCGCCGGCGGAGGGCGGCTTCGCCGGCACATACACCGCGCCGGCTGGCGGTGAGCTGTGCTGGTACTGCTTCCGCCTGACGGACGTGGACGGGCGCTGCGTGTGGTACGGCAAAAATGGCGTGCAGGACGCGCCGGAGAAGGCGGCACGCTGGCAGCTGACGGTATACGAGCCCTCCCCCGCCCCGGACTGGTTCGGGCGCGGCGTGACGTACCAGATCTTCCCGGATCGGTTCCGCCGTGTATCCATGCCGGACGTGAGCCATATGCCCGGGCACCGGTGGCTGCACCGCGGCTGGAACGAGCAGCCGGTGTTCCTTCCGAACGAGCACGGGCAGATCACCAACCGCGACTTCTTTGGCGGCTCGCTGCAGGGCATCACGGAGAAGCTGGACTATCTGGCGGGCCTGGGTGTGACGACACTGTATCTGAACCCCATTTTTGAGGCCGCCAGCAACCACCGCTACGACACCGGCGACTATCGGGCCATCGACCCGCTGCTGGGCACAGAGGCTGACTTCCGCGCCCTGTGCACCGCCGCCCATCAGCGTGGGATGCGTGTGATACTGGACGGCGTGTTCAACCATACCGGCAGCAACAGCCGGTACTTCAACGCCGAGGGCTACTATCCGGAGCCGGGGGCGGCCCAGAGCCAGAATTCAGAATATTACAACTGGTACAGCTTCCACCCGTGGCCGTCGGACTACGACGCCTGGTGGGGCGTGAAGACCCTGCCCGCCGTCAATGAGGCGCAGCCGGCTTACCGTGACTTCATCTTCGGCGATCAGGACAGCGTGGTCCGGCATTGGCTGCGCTGCGGCGCGGACGGCTGGCGGCTGGATGTGGCCGACGAGCTGCCCGGCGACTTTATCGAGGGCATCCGCTCGGCCATCGACGCGGAAAAGCCCGGAGCTTACCTGCTGGGCGAGGTGTGGGAGGACGGCAGCAACAAGATCGCCTACTCCCAACGGCGCAGATACCTGCTGGGCCGCCAGGTCCACGGCCTGATGAACTACCCCTTCCGCACGGCCCTGATGAACTGGCTGGCCGGCGGCGACGCCGCGGTCTTCCGCGACAGCATGGAGACAATTCGTGAGAACTACCCGCCCTTCGCCTTCTATGGCGCCATGAACTTCCTGGGCACCCACGACACAGCGCGCATTCTGACGCTGCTGGGCGCGGAGGGCACACCGAAAACCAAGGCGGAGCGTGCGGCGTACCGCCTCTCCCCCACTGAGCTGGCCCGGGGCCTGGCAAAGCTCCGTCTGGCGGGAATGCTGCTCTACAGCTTCCCCGGCTCTCCCACCCTCTTCTACGGCGATGAGGCCGGCGTGCAGGGCTTCGAGGATCCGCTGAACCGGGGTGCCTTCCCCTGGGGCAGCGAGGACGCGGCGCTGACGGACTTCTTCCGCACTCTGGGACAGCTGCGGCGAACGCGGGAGAGCCTGCGCTCGGGCGCCCTGCGCTATCTGCTGGCCCAAGGCGGCGCTCTGGCCATCGAGCGTGAGCACGGAGGTGAGCGCACGGTAACGGCGCTGAACGCCGGGGACGCGCCGGCAGACCTGACGCTGGCCTGGGACGCGCCCACCGCGCAGGACGCGGTGACCGGGCAGCGATTTCTGGTCATCGACGGGAAAGCGCACCTGACACTGCCGCCGCTGGACGGCGTGATACTGACATAAGGAACGGGGCGGTTGTTTCACGTGAAACAACCACCCCGTTTTCGTTTTTTTATGTTTCACGTGAAACAAAAGGGCGAAAATTTGTATTTTCCCTCTTGAAACCCTCCATGCAGGTGGTATATACTATCATAATGAACTCAGACAGAAAGAGGAATTTGCTGTGGCGAAAATCATTGCGATCGTAAATCAGAAGGGCGGCGTGGGCAAGACCACCACCTGTGTAAACCTGGCCGCTGCCGTAAAAGCCGCTGGCAAGCGGGTGCTGCTGTGCGATTTTGACCCCCAGGCCAACGCCACCAGCGGCATGGGCGTGGACAAGACCACCAGCAACGGCGTCTACGATGCGCTCATCAACGGCGCAGAGACAGCCCAGTTGATCGTGACCACGCCCTATGGCGACGTGCTGCCCAGCAGCAAGGCGCTGGCCGGCGCCGGCGTGGAGATGATCAACATGGACGACCGGCAGTTCCTGCTGAAGGCCGCGCTGCGGCAGGTGGCGGACAATTACGATTTCATTTTCATCGACTGTCCGCCCTCGCTGGAGCTGCTGACACTGAACGCACTGTGCGCCGCCAACAGTCTGCTGGTGCCGGTGCAGGGCGAGTATTACGCGCTGGAGGGACTCAGCGACCTGATGAACACCGTGCGTATCGTGCGGCGCAGCATGAACCCGGGGCTGGACATCGAGGGCGTGCTGCTGACCATGTTCGATGGCCGCACCAACCTGTCTATACAGGTAGCCCAGGAGCTGAAGCGGTTTTTTGCCGGGAAGGTGTACAGCACCGTGATCCCGCGGAACGTGCGACTCAGCGAAGCGCCCAGCCACGGCAAGCCCATCACCGCCTATGACAAGACCTGCCGGGGCGCGGACGCATACACGGCGCTGGCGGCGGAATTTTTGCGGAAGAACAACTGCTGAAAGGAGACGCGGTATGGCGAACACAAAAGGTCTGGGCAAGGGACTGAGCGCACTGCTGGGCGATGACGTCATCGCCGCCAAGGATGAACGCGCCTCCTCCCTGCTGCTGCCCATCAGCCAGGTGGAGAGCTGCTCCACCCAGCCCAGAAAGAGCTTTGAGCCGGAGGCCCTCAGTGACCTGGCGGACTCCATCCGGATACACGGCATCATCCAGCCGCTGACCGTGCGGAAGCTGCAATCCGGCTACTATCAGATCATCGCCGGTGAACGGCGGTGGCGGGCGGCGCGGATGGCCGGGCTGACACAGGTGCCCGTGGTGGTCATCGAGGCCGACGACCGCAAGGCCATGGAGCTGGCCATGATCGAAAACCTCCAGCGAGAGGATCTGAACCCCATTGAGGAGGCCGAGGGCTACCGGGTGCTGACGGAGCAGTACGGCATGACCCAGGACGAGTGCGCGCAGCGGGTGGGCAAGTCCCGCCCCACCGTGGCCAACGCCCTGCGCCTGCTGGGGCTGACCGAGCCGGTGCGGGCCATGGTGGAGGACGGACGACTGTCCGCCGGACACGCCCGCGCCCTGTTGACGCTGGGCAGCAAACAGCAGCAGGCCGCGGCAGAGACCGTGGTCAAGGACGCCCTCTCCGTCCGCCAGACGGAGCTGCTGGTGAAAAAACTCACCGCCGAGAAAAAGGAAAAGCCCCAAAAGGACGCGCTTTCCGTCAATTATGTTGAGGAGGCCGCCCGTGAGCTGGGCGAAAAGCTGGGCCGCCCCTGCCGCATCGTCAACGGCAAAAAGAAGGGGCGCATCGAGCTGGAATACTACGGCACCGAGGACCTGAACGCCCTGCTGGAGGCTCTGGAGAAGCTGGGAAAGCGATAAGCGTTTCACGTGAAACATCATCGAATAGAGGTATAGAATATGCTTGACATCAAGTTTATCCGGGAGAACCCGGACCTGGTAAAGGAGAATATCCGCAAAAAGTTCCAGAACGCCAAGCTGCCCCTGGTGGACGAGGTCATCGCCCTGGACAGCGAGCGCCGCGAGGCCATCAACGAGGGCGAGGCCCTGAAGGCCGAGCGCAACAAGATCTCCAAGGCCAACGGTCCCCTGTTCGGCAGGCTGAAGAAGTGCGCCGACGAGGCGGAGAAGGCCGCCCTCCAGGCGGAGATCGACGCCAACAACGCCGCCGTCAAGGCCAACGCCGAGCGCATGACCCGTCTGGAGGAGAAGAAGGCCAACGCCGAGGCCGCCATGAACAAGCTGCTGCTGGTCATCCCCCAGATGATCGACGAGTCCGTGCCCATCGGTCCGGACGACAGCTGCAACGTAGAGGTGGAGCGCTTCGGCGAGCCCAAGACCCCGGACTTCCCCATCCCCTACCACACGGAGATCATGGAGCGCTTCGACGGCGTGGATATGGACGCCGCCGCCCGTGTATCCGGCAACGGCTTCTATTACCTGATGGGCGACATCGCGCGGCTGCATTCCGCCGTCACCGCCTATGGCCGTGACTTTATGATCGACAAGGGCTTCACCTACTGCATCCCGCCGTTTATGATCCACGGCAACGTGGTGGAGGGCGTGATGAGCCAGACGGACATGGACGCCATGATGTACAAGATCGAGGGCGAGGACCTGTACCTGATCGGCACCAGCGAGCACTCCATGATCGGCAAGTTCATCGATCAGATCCTGCCGGAGGACAAGCTGCCCCAGACGCTGACCTCCTACTCCCCCTGCTTCCGCAAAGAGAAGGGCGCCCACGGCATCGAGGAGCGCGGTGTGTACCGCATCCACCAGTTCGAAAAGCAGGAGATGATCGTGGTCTGCAAGCCCGAGGACTCCAAGGCCTGGTACGAGAAGATGTGGCGCTGGTCCGTGGAGCTGTTCCGCAGTCTGGATATCCCGGTACGCCAGCTGGAGTGCTGCTCCGGCGACCTGGCGGACCTGAAGTGCAAGTCCTGCGACATCGAGGCCTGGTCCCCCCGGCAGCAAAAGTACTTCGAGGTGTGCTCCTGCTCCAATCTGGGCGACGCCCAGGCCCGCCGCCTGAAGATCCGCGTCCGCGGCGAGGACGGTAAACTGTACCTGCCCCACACCCTGAACAACACCGTGGTGGCCCCGCCCCGTATGCTCATCGCCCTGCTGGAGAACAACCTGCAGGCGGACGGCTCCGTGCTGGTGCCCAAGGCGCTGCAGCCCTACATGGGCGGCAAGGAGCGCCTGGTACCGCTGCACTGATAGCGTATCGTAATAGTTATCCGTAATTATACTTTTAGTATAGGAGCTTTTACACATGAAGAAGTTTTTTGCGGAATTCAAGGAATTCGCCATGCGCGGCAACGTCATGGACATGGCCGTCGGCGTGATCATCGGTACCGCGTTCGGTAAGATCACCACCTCTCTGGTGAACGATGTGTTCATGCCCCTGATCGGCCTGCTCATCGGCGGCGTGGATCTGGGACAGCTGAATATCGTGCTGAAGCCGGAGGTGCTGGACGAGGCAGGCCAGGTGGTCACCGAGGCTGTTACCCTGGGCATCGGCACGTTTCTGAGCACGGTCATTGACTTTGTTCTGGTGGCCTTCGTCATCTTCCTGATGGTCAAGACCATCAACCAGCTGCACAAGCTGGGCAAAAAGGACGAGGAGCCGCAGGAGGAGGAAGAACCGGCTCCCACCAGCGAGGAGCTGCTGACCGAGATCCGCGACCTGCTGAAGGCACAGCAGAAATGAGGGATATCCTGACTGCCGGCCTGACAGCCCTGGACCTGGACCCCGCCGCCGCGGACAAGCTGGCGCGCTACGCCGAACTGCTGCTGGAAAAGAACAAGGTCATGAACCTCACGGCCATCACCGCGCCCCGGGACGTAGCCACCCTGCACCTGCTGGACTGCGCGGCGCTGGCGGCGCAGCTTGACCTGTCCGGCAAGCGCGTCATCGACGTAGGCACCGGCGCGGGCTTTCCCGGCATGGTGCTGGCGATCTTGACGCCGGGCGCCCGCTTCACGCTGCTGGACAGTCTGGGCAAGCGGGTGGACTTCCTGAAGGAGGTCCAGACAGACCTGGGCCTGAAAAATGTGACCTGCATTCACGCCCGGGCGGAGGAATTCGCCGCGCAGCACCGGGAGCAGTTCGATCTGGCGGCCTCCCGTGCCGTGGCTCAGCTAAACGTACTGTGCGAGCTGACGCTGCCGCTGGTAAAGGTAGGCGGACAGTTCGCCGCCATGAAGTCCGTCTCCACCGACGAGGAGATACGTCAGGCCCGCAGCGCCATCGCCCAGCTGGGCGGACAGCTCTCCGGCGTCACGGACTACACCGTGCCGGAGACGGACGTGGTGCACCGCATCGTATCCATCGAAAAAACACAGCACACACCGAAGCAATTTCCCCGGGCCTTTGCCCGGATCAAAAAAGCGCCGCTGGTATAAGCGGCCCGTGAAAGGAGGAAGTCCATGGGCAAGATCATCGCCGTGGCGTCCGGCAAGGGCGGCACCGGCAAGACCACCTTCACCGCCAACGTGGCGCTGTCACTGGCCCACATGGGGCAGCGGGTGCTGTGCCTGGACTGCGATATCACCCTGCGGAACCTGGATCTGGCGCTGGGGCTCAGCGACCGGGCGCTGATGGACTTCTCCGACGTGCTGGAGGGCCGCTGCACCCTGCATGAGGCGGCGGTGCCCCATGAGCGATACCCCTCCCTCTCCCTGCTGACCGCACCCATGGCCGACCGCCCGCTGTCCCTGTCGGTGCCGAAGCTGCAGGCGCTGGCGCGTGAGATACGGGAAAGCTACGACTGGTGCCTGATCGACGCGCCCGCCGGACTGGGCCAGGGCTTCCAGATGGCAGCGTGCATGGCCGACCAGGTGATCGTCATCACCACTACGGACGTGTCCGCCATGCGGGACGCCCAGCGCACCGCCGCAGAGCTGTCCGCCTTTCCCAGCGGGACGGTGCATCTGGTGGTGGGACGCGTGTCCAAAAAGGTGCTGCGTCAGCTGCACACCACCATCGACGACGCCATCGACGCGGCGGGCCTGCCGCTGCTGGGCGTGATACCGGAGGACCCGGACGTCCCCTACTGCCTGAACCGCGGACTGGTGCTGCGGGAGCAGAACTACTACGCCGCCCGGGCCTATGAAAACATTGCGAAACGCATCATGGGACAGAAAACCCCGCTGATGAAGATATAAGGAAAGGAGCCCTCCATGAATATTGCATTGATGGCACACGACAACCGGAAAGAGCTGATAGTCCAGTTCTGCACCGCCTACTGCGGCATCCTGGCCAAGCACACCCTCTGCGCCACCGCCCGCACCGGCCAGCAGATCGCCGACGCTACCGGGCTGACCATACACCGCTTCCTGTCCTTCGCCCACGGCGGCGGACAGCAGATCGCCGCCCGCATCGCCTATAATGAGATCGATATGGTGCTGTGCTTCGGTGACCCCAACCAGAAAACGCCGGACGCAGACATCACGTATATTTCCCGCCTGTGCGACCAGAACAACGTGCCCTTTGCCAGCAACCTGGCCACCGCCGAGATGCTGGTGCTGGGTCTGGACCGGGGCGACCTGGACTGGCGTGACATCGTCAACCCCAAGAACAAGCCCTTTACGGCTTGACAACCATCGGCAAATCGCATACAATAAGGGATAACCGTGCAGACCTCGCAGGAGTAGCCTGTACACCGCCGCTGCAAGAGAGGTGCGCCATCGGCTGAAAGTGCACCGCGGCAAGGCACAGGTGAAGACAGCGAGTTAGCGGGGATGGAAACATCCACGGCGCGCTCCCCGTAACAGGAGCAAAAAGGGCCGCAAGGCCGAATTTGGGTGGCACCACGAAGTGTTTTACGCTCTCGTCCCAATGCAGGGACGAGAGCGTTTTTTCGTCCGCGCCGCCGACACAAACACAAAGGAGAACGCTATGCAGGCTGTTTTGGACTTCATCAACAACCATGTGCGGGACATCTTCATCCCGCTGACGGCGCTGGCGCTGCTGCGGGTCGGTATGTGCCTGGCGCAGCTGAAGCGAATGACGCACCTCCGGGAGAAAAAAGGTGCCTACCACGCCGTCCGGGGCCACTGCGAGGAGCTGGGCGTCTGGTTCGGTGCGCTGGCGGGCCTGCTGCTGCCTGTCATTGTACCGGGTCTGTGGTATGCGGGCCTGGCGCTGGCCATAGTCGGCGGCGTCATCGGCCAGCGCGTCGGCGTGAAGAAGGGCCGGGCCCTGGATGATATCTACCGCGAGGTCGCCTGGGAGCTGAAGCACGAGGCGGAGGCCGCCCGCGAGGCCGCTGCCCACACGCTAACGCCCGGTGCGGAGGAGCTGCCGGAGACAAACGAGCAAAACGAAACCACCGAAGATAAAGGAGAGACGGAAAATGGCTGAGATGACCCCCCGGACCCTGTCCGGCTTTATGGAGCTGCTGCCCAAGCCGCAGCAGCAGATGGAGCGCATGATGGACATCCTGCGCCGCACCTATTCCCTGTACGGCTTCACCCCGCTGGACACCCCGGTGATCGAGGCGGCGGAGGTGCTGCTGGCCAAGGGCGGCGGCGAAACGGAGAAGCAGATCTACCGCTTCAACAAGGGCGACGCCGACCTGGCCCTGCGGTTTGACCTGACGGTGCCGCTGGCCAAGTATGTGGCCCTGCACTACAACGACCTGTCCTTCCCCTTCCGCCGCTACCAGATCGGCAAGGTCTACCGGGGCGAGCGCGCCCAGCGCGGCCGCTTCCGTGAGTTCTATCAGGCGGATATCGACGTGATCGGCGACGGCAAGCTGGACATCACCAATGAGGCCGAGATGCCCGCCATCATCTACCGTGCGTTCAGTGAGCTGGGGCTCAGGCGCTTCTGCATCCGGGTGAACAACCGCAAGATCCTCAACGGCTTTTATGCCATGCTGGGCCTGACCGACAAGGCCGGCGACATCATGCGTACCGTGGACAAGCTGGACAAGATCGGCGCAGAGAAAGTCCGTACCCTGCTGACCGACGAGGTAGGCGTGTCCGCCGAAAGCGCCGATGAGATCCTGAAATTCATCGCCATCACCGGCAGCAACGATCAGGTACTCTCCGCCCTGGAGGGCTACGCCGGCCGGAACGAGACGTTTGACGAGGGTCTGGACCAGTTGAAAACCGTGGTGAAATACCTGTCCGCCTTCGGCGTGCCGGAGGAGAACTTTGCCGTGGACCTGACCATTGCCCGGGGCCTGGATTACTACACCGGCACCGTGTACGAGACGGCGCTGCTGGACCACCCGGAGATCGGCTCCGTCTGCTCCGGCGGCCGGTATGACAACCTGGCGGAATACTACACCGACAAGCAGCTGCCCGGCGTGGGCATCTCCATCGGCCTGACCCGGCTGTTCTACGTGCTGGGCGAGCAGGGGATGCTGAATCCGGAGCTGCCCACCGCCCCGGCGGATGTGCTGATCCTGCCTATGACGGAGGACCTCTCCTCCGCCATCGCGCTGGCTACCCAGCTGCGGCAGGCAGGCATCCGCACCCAGCTCCACTGCGAGCAGAAGAAGTTCAAGGCCAAGATGAGCTATGCCGACAAGCTGTCCATCCCCTATGTGATCTTCCTGGGCGAGGACGAGATCAAAGAAGGTGTGGTGGCCTGCAAGGATATGAAATCCGGTGAGCAGACCAAACTGAATACGCAGGAGACCATCGACCGGATCAAGGCTGGTCTTGCCGAACTGGAAAAAGGAAGCGTGATTGTGGAATAACCACAGAAAGGAGCCTGTTATGAAACTGACTCTGAAGCGTGACCTGCCGCTGCTGCTGGCGGCGCTGCTGGTGATCTGGGGGCTTTGGTATGCCCGGCCCATCGGTGTGGACACCCTGTATCCGGAACTGGAGCCGGACATCATTGAGGTGTATTTGTCGGATTTCAACACATACCGCCATGAGGATCGGCGCTTGAATCTTACCGCCGGGACAGAGGAATTTGACGATCTCTGGTCGGAAATTCGGGAATTGCGGTTCCGGCGCTCCCCCTTCAACGTGGTGGTGCAGGCCCTCCCCTTCCTGGAAGGGATCGTGGATACCTACGTCAAATACCCGGAAACCGATGATTTAGATACCATGTCTATCAGCTTCGCGCAGGACAATGGGACTGACACATGGCGATCTGAGCATCTGAAATTCGAGGTGGACGCATGGAGTTA
>ERZ831979.1908-NODE-1908-length-16105-cov-3.657757_pt1 | contig 16105 bp, 15 predicted proteins | sample MGYA00519952_ERZ831979 | MGnify/ENA primary metagenome ERZ831979 (study PRJEB31850, sample SAMEA3708723) | human gut metagenome | biome: human gut; feature: human-associated habitat; material: faeces | place: China | collected 2014 ...
TACGAATAACATTTTAATAAACAATACTTTTAAGCAATAAAAATAGCCTGTCTCCAAAAAAAATCTTTTGAAAAACAGGCTAATATGCCATTTCCACGACAAAGCTATAACTTATGCCTCTCCTTTAAAGCCACTCATAGGAGGAATAAAAGTCTTGCCATCAGGACCGCCATTGGCACCATTCATTTCTTCAGGCATACGGATCGGTCCAAAGTTGCGCTCATACTTTGCCACATTTTCTTGTAAAGCATACATCAGACGCTTAGCGTGTTCAGGAGTCAATACAATACGAGATTGAACTCCTGCTTTCGGCAACCCAGGCATTACACGTACAAAATCTACTATGAATTCTGAACTAGAATGGGTAATTATGGCAAGATTGGCATATGTGCCTTGTGCTACTTCTTCTTTCAACTCTATTTGAAGCTGATTGTTGTTTTTTTCGTTTTCCATGATTATTTTCTTCTATAATTAAAGGTAAATATTATCTGCTTATTATTAGCAGGCGAACAAAAATAAGGAAAAGGAACCAATCAAGCAACAATAGACGCACTAAATATCATTTTTTTCTATACAGAGAGGAATATAAGGAATGGTAAACCAAAAGCAAGATCCTTTTCCTTCTTCTGATTCTACCCCGATACATCCCCCCATTTTTTCCACAATAGTACGACAAATTGCAAGCCCCAGCCCTGTTCCCGGTTTAGCTGAATCAAGTCTCACAAATCGTTCAAACACTTTCTGCTTTTGGGATTCAGGAAAACCACATCCGGTATCAGCCACATAAAAATAAAGCATTTTTCCATGAATTTCATAACCTAAACGAATACTGCCTTTGGTAGTAAACTTAATAGCATTTGTCAATAGATTAATAAGTACTTGAGAAAGCCGTTTTTTTTCCGCCACGACAAAACAAGGAGCAGAAAGTGTTACACAATTCAAAATAACCTCCTCGGCAACAATTCGTGTACGCATTGCGCTTGCCAATTCTTCCAATAATATATTCACTATATTCATGAAGAATTTCATTCAATAGATTCACTGCATTTGTATCTTCTACAATAATTCCCATCACGGCAACACGTGTTTCCATATTCATCTCCTTCTTAAAGAAAAAAAGCCATACTCCACACACAAAAAGAGCATAGCCATAGTTCTACTTACAAATTTCTTATAAGCACCTTTCACGCAGAATTCTCTTAATGTTGGGAGCAATTTTCTTTATACCTTATATAATACACGAAAATGTGATAGATTTCACAAAGAATAGTTAGTTGTATATAATTTAATACTCTTTTAACATAATTCTTGATATAATTAGAAGAAGAAGTTCCCATATGAAAGATCCTTATTTTCCAAGAAAAAAATTCATTACGAACTATATTGTCGCAATTATCACTTTCATTTTGACTTTGATTATGGGAATCGTGATCTTCTTTAACGGCATTTCAATTACGGTTGAAAATAATTCTAGAAAAACTCCGATTATCATGTTGTAAGGCGAAGTGAGCATTTAAATACAATATTAAATATCAACTATTCCTATTTAAATGTACTTACACAAGAACTACCTAAATCTCAAGATTTATTTTCAGAGGATAATGTTTCTTTAATTCAAGACTTTATGAATAATACAGATTTAAATCGAACAGCAATCATCGATCCAAATGGAAATGCTCTGTATGATAATGAAGTCATAAAAAATGTAGCTCATCGTCGATATTTTAAAGAATCTATGCAAGGCAATCAATCTCTTTCAGATCCATTAGAAAGTAGTGTTGATCAAAAAACACGTGTTATTTTATGCGTGCCCATCTTTAGAGTTAGACAAGTCATTGGTGTAGTAGGCGGTTCTTACAATGTCATAAAACTAGCAATATGTTGTTTGATGATCTGTTTGAGGAACAAGGAAAAAGTTTTATTGTCGATCAAGATGGAAATCTAATCACTAAAGATAAACAGTATGAAAAAAAGCATAAGCTAAATATAGTCGATAATTTATTTAATGTCTGTAATCAAAAGAAAATCAAAACCGATTTTAAGAAACAAAAATCAGATCTTATCTTAACTCAAACAAAAAAGAAAGAATCTTTATATTTAGCTTATTCCCCGCTAAAAATCAATGATTAGATGGTCGGCTATATCGTACCGGTTCATGCAGCTCAAGAATCATATACATTTATTATTCACTATGAAACTTTATTGGCAACATTTTTAGGCTTGATCGTATTGAGTCTTATAGTGTATTTAGCTCATTCAAGTTCAAGAGAAAATAAGTATTTGATTCATTTATCTGAAATTGATCCATTAACTTCCATTTTCAATAAGGAAACAACGCAAAAACTCATTGATCAAAAACTAAATAATAAAGAACATTGTTGTTTCTTGATTCTTGATGTAGATGCCCTTAAATCCGTTAATGATAATTATGGTCATGCGGTAGGTGATAAAGTCTTAGAAAACTTGGACTTACTCTTTAAGAATCATTTTAGACAGAGTGATATTGTTGGAAGAATTGGAGGAGATGAATTTATTATTCTAATTCAAGATGAAAATATTGCTGAATCTAGAATTCAGTCTCTACTTCAAAAAGTCAATGAATTAAAGATTGAAGAATTAAAAGATTTCAAATTATCAATCAGCATTGGAATTGCCTTTGCCCCTAATGGAACAACCTTTATGGAACTGTATCGCCATGCCGATCAAGCCTTGTATCAAACAAAACGAACAGGCAAAAACAATTATAAAATATATAAAAATAACGAGAACTAAATCTCGGCGTTTTCTTATACATTCGTGTAATTAAAGCTCATTAAATCAACAGGCTTATCCTTAATATAATTTTTGATTTCTAAGCCTTCTAGTTTAGCTGGACGAACTACTATTTCGTTTTTAACTACATCTTCTTTAACCAGCTTCATCTGTTTCATTTGTGCAAATAAATCCTGCAAAACTTCCATTCTTTTAGGGATACCCCTATACACATATTCAATTGCACTTTCACTTAACGCTAGGCTTCTAGAAACATATTTCTTGCCATTCTTTTCAGCATTATATTGAATATAGAACCAGAAACGTAACATCTGTAAGTTCTCACCTTTACTATTTTTCAAAAAGATGTCCTTCCAAGATGAATTTACTACTTCTTCTCTTTCTTTCTTTACAGAAGACTTCTTTTCTTTTAATAACTTTTCGCTTGGCTTATCAATAATGCTCTTGTTCATCAATTCTTCCATTTCGATATCCGTGAACTTGATAACATAAATTTTTCTACCATTCATTTCACTATCACGAACCAAACGAACACTTTTTAATTTACGAATCAACATATCCATAGATGGTCTTTCTGTACTTCCATCCAGTAAGCGGAATACATATTGATTGGCTTGGACACTTGTCAATTCGTTTTCATATACCCAGTCATGCGTTTCTGCATACGGGTTTTTTACTGCCGTAAATCTAGCGTAACAAAATAATCTTAAAGAAAGGGCGGCTGCACCATTCTCATTACTGTTTACGTTTTTAATAAAACGTTCTCTATTTTTCATCAACATTTCTGTACTCATTAAATCTCTCCTTGAAAAAATTCGAACGCAATAGATTATATCATCATTTGTAAACTTTTGCAGAAATAATTGCTTGTTTCCAAGTAATTATTTCGACAATTCGATAAATTCTTCAATTCTTGATTTTGCGGTTTCTAATGCAGAAATCCAGAAAGCTTCATCCGTTAAATCAACACCCAATACTTTAGCTGTATCTTCTACCGATGCAACCGTTGTTGTGTGTAACATCTCTTTGTATTTAGGAACGAATTTTTCTTTACCCATCTCTTGATATTTCACAACTAAGCCTCGCGCAAACAATCCACCAAAAGCATATGGCCAGTTATAATAACTTAGATCTGAAGAATAGTAGTGTGATTTACAAACCCACATATATGGATGTAAACAATTTGGATCAAGTCCATCGCCATAAGCTTGTTTTTGTGCGTCCAACATAATTTCATTCAACTGATCCTTGAATAAGAACTCATCACTTCTTCTGTCAAATACAGCTTTTTCAAATAAGTAACGAGAATAAATATCACAGATGATCTGACATAAGTCTTGAAGCTGATTTTCAATCAAACCTAGTTTAACTTCTTTATCCTCTGTTTCATCAATCACTGCATTCATAATGATATTTTCATTGAATGTGCTTGCCGTTTCTGCAACTGGCATAGAATACTCCCAATTTAATGGTCTATGACTTTCAATGTTTAATCCATGATATGCATGTCCAAGTTCATGAGCCAAAGTAACTACGTCACCAAGTCCTCCATCAAAATTAGTTAATACGCGTGATTGTTTCACAAACGGCATATTGCAGCAGAAAGCTCCACCAACTTTTCCTTTATGTGGATAAAAATCAATCCAGTTATTGTCAAAAACTTCTTCCATCATATCGGCCAAGTCATCAGAAAATGGTCTAAAATGATTAACCAAATATTCTTTTGTAGTTTCTGGAGTAAAACTTGTCGTAGCTGATTTTCCAATTGGCGCAAATAATTCATACCATGGAAGGCCATTTTCATACCCTAACATTTCAGCTTTTCTTTTCAAATACTTATGGAATACTGGCAAGTATTTCTGCATTGCACTAAGAAGTGCATCTAATGTTTTTTGGGATACATGAGACTGGTGTAGCGTCATATCCATTGGACTTGTATAGCCACGCATTTTAGCTTCGGTAATCACTTGTAGTTTAATGTTGTTTAAAGAAAAACTTACTGCATCCGCAATAGGTGCATAACTTTTAAGTTCAGCTTCATAGGCAGCTTTACGAACTTCTTTATCTGCATCATACGCTAGATTACGAACCGATGCCAAAGGTAACTTTTTACCATCATATTCTACTTCCAATGAACTTGTGAGTAGACTTTGTTGCTTCTCCCAAGCAGAACCTGCAGAAATATTCATTTTGGCAAGTGCCTCTTCTACGTCTTCACTTAACAAATATTTTCCGCTTTCGTGAATATCATTTAAAAAATATTTGTATTCACAAAGTTCTGGACAATTTAAATAGCTGTTTAAATCCTTCATATCCGCAATATAGCGAGAGAATACTGCCATAGCCTTACTGGCTGTACTTGCGATAGTAGCTACTTTATCAATGGCTGCTGCTGCTTTCGCATTCGCCGTATTTGTGGATTGACTCAAAGATCCAAAGCAACTCAAATGTTTTTCTAATAATTCAAACTCTTCTAATACTTTAACAATTTGAAGAAGATCTTTCTTTTCATTTTCATGACTTAAAGTCTTTGAAAGTTCATCCAATTCTTTTGCCTTCTTTTCAAAAGATGTTAGATCTTCACTAAATTTAGGATCATCAAATCCCTTGTACAATATGTCTAATGACCATTCTGAATTCATATCAATTTCCTCCAATTTATTAAATTATACCATAAGAAAGTAGGCGGCAGAATTTAAATTCTGCCACCCCTTATCAAACCATACGTGCCCTATTAAGGCATACGGCTTACCAATGTGAGTTACATTTTAGAAAAGACTTAAATGTTGTGATTCGACTTATTTAGTGTATGCATACTGAAAGAACCTCTTTTTACTCTGAGAAGAGGTACTTTTCTTTTTATTGGAATCCATCAATAAAATAAAATCATCAATGTTAATTCCAGGGAAAACTATTTGAGCCTTCATATACGCACCTGTAACTAGACCCATACATTTTATGAAAAACTTGTTATCATATTTGACAGTTAATAATTTACCTTGTGCTTGTCCACCATGTTTCTTTCCGCGGCATGAGAAACTTACTCGTAGTCTTTGACGCACATAACCATCTAATTTGGTTATATCAAGAGCAGGTATGCCATTCATATCTCACCCGCGTTCGTTAAGTAACAGTCTGATTTCTCGTGCAACTTGAAAAGGAATAAGGAAGTAACTAAACTTACCTCTTATGACTGGGTTTAAAATCTCTGTCCACTTCTCAAAGGAGTATGTACAACTCTTCTTGGTGACAGATTTAATATCACTCTTAAACTTCTTTAACGATTTTACGGATGGTCCAAACGTGTAATAGACATGTCTATTTTTAGACATTTTTAAATGGTTGAACGTAAAACCTAGGAAATCAAAGTCTTTCTCGTGAAAATCAATATCATCACTTTTATCTTCTGCCAATTCAAGGCCTAGACGTTGTAACGTTTCATGAACTATGACTTTGGCTTTTTCCAAATCTTCCTTTGTTTGACACATGACTATCGAATCGTCAGCATACCTCACGAATTCAAGATTTGCTTTTGTTAGTTCCCAGTCAAGTTCATTCAAATAGATGTTCGCCAATAGTGGAGAAATAACTCCACCTTGTTGTGTGCCACTTGCGTTTTCATATCGTATTTCATCTTCCATGTACCCTGCTTTAAGTGTTTTCCAAATCATGTCTAGTACTGTTCCATCTGACACATACTTGTTGATAACTTTCATAAGTTTCTTGTGAGGTATATTGTCGAAGTAACCTTTTATATCAAAATCATAGATATATAGATATCCACTTTCTAATCTAGACACAATTTTCTTGATGGCTAACTTAACATCTCTGTTAGGTCTGAATCCACAGGAATTGTCGTGAAATACGTTTTCTTCAAAGAAGGGCTCAAGTTTAGTGACCAGTGCTTGTTGCACGACCCTGTCTTTAATAGTTGGTATTCCTAAAGGTCTTAACTTTCCATTTTTCTTCGGTATATACTTTCGTCTTACTGGAGAAGGCTTGTACGTCTTTGTTCGAAGTTCATTCAAAATCAACTCTATGTTTTCATCTAAATTTTCCTCAAACACTTTGATACTGACTTTATCAATACCGGCACATCCCTTGTTCTTCTTCACTTTACGAAAAGCTTCTGTAAGAACATCTTTGTGTAGTATTTTTCCATACACACTAAATAATTTGAATTTTAATGGTTCATTCATAATGTCTTTTCTTATCTCCTTTCCACTGTCATGTAATATCTTTTAAGGTTAATACGAATATTCTTAAAATTTGCACTTACACAACTACATCTACTCAAAACTCACAAGGTGTTACCACTTCGCTCCATTATATTTCTATAACTTCTTCGCTACTATTAGTAACTCTGACTTCTCCGTACACTATCCGTCACTTCGCTACGCTTATAGATGGTAGTCCATTAAATACGGAGACCGTGCCTTCCCTTGAACTCATGCTTCCTGCTTTCACATCCAGTATTAACAGATATCGATATAGTCATTGGTATCTATTCATAGGATTTCTGCTTTTTTCCGCAGCATCATCAATACTGAACGCCACATGTGCATTGATAGATTGGTGCCTGAGTTCTCGCTTTAACTCCCTTCACACACTCCCTCACGAGGATGCATTGAGTATGGCTTACTACTTGGCTATATCCTTAGTAGGCAAAATATTTCAACCTTGTTGGGACTGTTTTACTTCAATGACTTTTGTATAGTGTTACGAGTATCTTGTACTTTATTGTCTCTAAAATAAAACAGTTGATAATCGGTGATTGATTATCAACTATAAGCACGACTGCCTGTCGTACAGAAAAGCTTGAGCATGTGCCCAAGCTTATAGTACTTGCGATAAAAATTTGATGGTTCTTGGATTTTGTGGATGTTCAAAGATATCTTCTGGAGTTCCTTGTTCTTGAATAATACCTTCATCCATAAATAATACGCGATCACTTGTTTCACGAGCAAATCCCATTTCGTGTGTTACGATCACAATTGTCATTCCTTGATCTGCCAATTCTTTAATGACTTCTAGTACACCTTTTACCATTTCTGGATCTAATGCACTTGTTGGTTCGTCACATAAAATTACATCTGGATGCATAGCTAGAGCACGAACAATAGCTAGACGCTGTTTTTGTCCACCAGATAATTTTCTTGGATATTCATCCTTCTTATCTTCCAAGCCTACTTTTTTAAGCAATTCAATTGCTTCTTTTTCAGCTTGGGCCTTTGGTGTTTTAAGTTCTAGAATTGGTGTGATGGTAATATTTTCTAAAACTGTTAAATGTGGAAATACATTAAAGTGTTGGAAGATCATTCCAATCTTTTTACGATGTGTATCAATATCAACATTTTCAGCTGCAATATCTATACCTTCGAAAATAATTTGTCCACTAGATGGTTTTTCTAATAAGTTAAGACAACGTAAGAAAGTAGATTTTCCTGAACCACTAGGTCCAATAATACTAACAACTTCTCCTTGATGGATTGTTTGATCAATTCCTTTTAATACTTCAAGATCTCCAAAATTTTTATGTAAGTCTTTTACAACAATTAGTTCCTTAGTCACTGACACTCAACTTCCCTTCCATGTATTTAATTAATTTTGATAATGAATATGTAACAATAAAGTAGATCAAACCAACAATTACTAATGGTTCAATGGATTTATAAGTAGCCGATTTAATAACACTGTTAACAGTCATTAATTCTCCAATATAGAATGTACTTGCCAAAGATGTTTCCTTGATCATCATAACGAATTCATTACCTAAGGCAGGCAAGATATTCTTGATAGCTTGAGGAATAATGATTTTAGTCATCATATGTACATTTGACATACCAAGTGATTTAGCCGCTTCTCTTTGCCCTTTATCCACAGATTGAATACCTGAACGAATAATTTCAGCCACATATGCACTTGAATTAATGACAAGGGCAATAATCACACTAACGATCATTGGCATATTTCCATTTGTCAAATAAGAGAAAATATTGATGAACAACCATAATTGTAGTAATAGTGGTGTTCCACGAATCAATTCTACATATACACCCGCAATCGCTTGTACGATTTTATTCTTTGATAGTTTTACTAGGGCAAATAATCCACCAATAATTGTACCAAAAATAACAGTAATAGCAGCAAGTCCTAAAGTGATTCCTAAACCTTTTAATAATTGTGGCCAGCAATATTGAACAATTTGAACACATGTTCCAAAGAATCCAGTCGCTGTTAAAGTAAATTGTTCACTACTCTGTTTCTTAGCCGCTTTATACCACTCTTCATATAAACCTTTTTTATTGACTTCCTTTAAAATTTTATTGACTTCTTTCATCAATCTCTTTTCACCTAAAGGAGCACCTACACGATTACCTGCATAATCTTGATCAATATTGAATAATTCATCTAACTTCGCAAGTTCAGAGTTCTTTTCAATATATTCATCAGCTGTACCTTCAGAGCATGCAACAGCTTGTACCGTACCATTCTTTAATAGGGCAACACCATCATCAATACTTGAAATGGATTGTAGTTTTGCGTCCGGAATTTGATCTTCTGTATATTGCTGCTGGATTGATCCTTGTTGAGCAGCCACCTTTAAGCCAGTTAGATCAGTTAACTTCTTATATTTATCTGCATCTTTTTTTGCGATAATAACAGCCTGCCCACCAGTATCCTCTGTCATATTGTATCCAATAGACATTTCCATCTGTTGCGCACGTGCTGGTGTATAAGCCAATCCAGTAATTGCTAAATCAATTTCTTCAGTTTGAAGATTTGCCAAAACTGTATCAAAACTTGCGGCTTTGATTGTTAATTTAACACCCATCTTTTTCGCAATATATTTTGCTAATTCAATATCAGAACCTACATATTGCGCTTGTCCTGTTTTTGTTGAGTCAATAAATTCATTAGGTGGAAAATCAGGAGATGTACCTACAATCAATTCTCCTCTTTCTTGAATCTTGTCTAATAAATCGCCTGTTGTTGATGTGTCTGTTTCATCGGCAAATGCAGGCATAACACTAGACATCATGATCATAAAACTTACTAAAAATGCCGAAATTAATTTAAATCCTTTTTTCATATCTACCATTCCCTTCTAATAAAAAAAAGCCGTCCTTGAATATACAAGGACGACTATAAAATCGCGGTACCACCTTATTTCCTGCACTAATGTACAAGCCCTTAACTCATAACGGGAGTATCCGAAGCTTCCTCAATCTTCGAAAGCTTAGCTCTAAGACACGTTCACCCTGTGCTTACTGTTCCATTTCCACCATCAGGAACTCACTATCAGCAGCATCCACGACTACTTCTTCTTTTCATTGCCTTTACAAAGGATGGCTTTATTATAAACAAACATTTTTTTAAATGCAACAGAAAATTTATGATTTTATCAACACCTGAATTTCATCCACATTTAGTGAACAATATTCAGAAATTTGGTCAAGACTAAAACCATCTTCATACATCTTACGAACCATTTGTTTCACTTGTTTATTTGCTTCTTCTACTTTCTTGTCAGCTTCTTGGCTTAATTTATTCGCTTCTTGTAATGCCTTTTTTGCTTCTTCTTGTGCTTTATGAGCCTCTTCAAGTTCAAGTTGTCGTTCCATTCGCTCTTCATTTTCATGTAGTTTTCTAAAATCTTCTATTATTTTTTCCAACCATCATCCGATATGGTTTCTACACGCTTCTCTAACATTTGAATCACCCCATCACTTTCTATCATGACCTTAATTTTACTATCATCCATTCCCTTGTGGCAATTCAAAAAGTAATAAATCATCTTTTACTGTTCATTCATTTCTTTAAGCGGCTTGTTTACATCCAACTTTGCCATTTCAACCGTTCGTATCTTCATACGATCTTCTGTTTCTTTCACAAAAGATAAGCCATCCTCATTTTTCAATGTGAATGTGTTACACATTCTATTATTATCAATTAAATTCACATTAAAGAACACTAAGACAATTGTTTCCTTTAACTCTCCATAATATTTTCCTTCCAATTCTTGAGAACTATGAAGTCTAGCCAAATAATAACTAAAGCGAATTGGCAAATGATCTTTCGTTTGTCTTAACTGCATTTCTAAATCCACCGTCGTTTGATTATCTAATTCAACCTTGAATTCTTCATTTTACTATAGTCTTTTACCATTTCTGAATTTTTAACATCCACATGATGGACTTTCCTTTCTAAAAATACCGTAAGTAATGATTTTAAGGCATCATTAGCCTCTTTACAATCTTCGCCAAAAACATACTTGAAGGCGAAATCAATTAATAAATTTGCGTTACGCATGAACGTCTCAATTCTAGCAGGCATTTCCTACATACTCATATACAAAAAAAGGAATTTTTTTGAAAAAAAGAAAAATTTCTCAAAACATTTGTGAAAATAATGATATTATATACGCGACAGGAGGATACTAGAAAAATGAAAATTGTCGATGAATATTTTGGATGTGACGTATTCAGTACATCTGCTATGCAAAGATACTTGCCTCATGCCGTCTACAAACAAATGATGGATGTGATGGAAAAAGGAAAGGAACTTCCTAAAGAGATCGCAGATGTAGTCGCAAACGCCATGAAAGACTGGGCTATGGATAAGGGTGCAACTCACTATACGCACTGGTTCCAACCCATGACAGGTATTACGGCTGAAAAGCATGATGCGTTTATCAATCCAACAGGGCCAACATCTGTTATTTCAGATTTTAGAGGAAAAGAATTAATCAAAGGTGAACCCGATGCCTCAAGTTTTCCAAGCGGAGGATTACGTGCCACTTTTGAAGCCAGAGGATATACCGCATGGGATCCAACTTCTCTAGCTTTTGTCAAAGAAAAAACTTTATATATTCCAACCTTATTCTGCTCTTACGATGGTAGTGCTTTGGATAAGAAAACACCATTATTGAGAAGTAATGATGCCTTAAACAAAGCAGCTGTTCGTTTATTAAACATTATGGGTTACAACATTCATAAAATCAAAACAACAGTAGGTCCAGAACAAGAATATTTCTTGATTGATGAAGACATGTTCAAAGAACGTCTAGACTTATTAGTAACAGGAAGAACATTATTTGGTGCGGCTCCCGTAAAAGGTCAAGAATTAGATGATCACTACTTTGGTAGTTTATCTGAACGAGTAAAAGCTTATATGGAAGAAGTCGATGAAGAACTTTGGAAATTAGGTGTTTATGCCAAGACCGAACACAAAGAAGTAGCTCCATGTCAGTTTGAATTGGCGCCTGTATTTACATCAACAAATATTGCGAATGACCAAAACCAATTGACTATGGAAGTTCTACAAAAAGTAGCTTCTCATCATGGATTGGTATGTTTACTACATGAAAAACCATTTGATGGTGTCAATGGTAGTGGTAAACACAACAACTGGTCTTTCTGTACAGAAGAAGGAGAAAACATTTTAGAACCAGGTGATTCTCCAAAAGACAATATTCGTTTCTTAACTGTTCTAGCTGCCATCATCAAAGGTGTAGACGAATACCAGGATTTATTAAGAATCTCTGTTGCCAGTGCCGGAAACGACCACCGTTTAGGTGCAGATGAAGCTCCACCCGCTATTATCTCTATCTATTTAGGTGAAGAACTAACTGCCATTCTTGAAGCCATTGAAGCTGGAAATGAATATGTAGATACAATCGATCGTAAATTGGAACTTGGTGTTTCTACCCTTCCTCCAATCGCAAAAGATTCTACAGACCGTAACCGTACTTCTCCATTCGCATTTACAGGTAATAAATTCGAATTCAGAATGCTTGGATCCAACTTAAACATTTCTTGTCCAAACACTATTTTAAATACAATCGTAGCCGAAGAATTAACACAGTTTGCGGATGAATTGGAATGTGTTAAACAAAAAGATATGACAAAATCCTTAATTGCGTTGATTCAAAAGACATTAAAGAATCATAAGCGTATCATTTTCTCTGGAAATGGATATTCCGATGTATGGAAAAAGGAAGCACAAAAACGTGGCTTATTAGAACTTAAAACAACAGCGGATGCACTTCCTCACTATACAGATCCAAAGAATCTACAATTATTTGAAAAACACAATGTATATTCTGCAAGTGAATTGCATGCTCGTGAAAGTATCCTACTCACAAACTACTACCAAGTAGTTCAAATTGAAGCTAAAACAATGGCTTATATGTTACGAAAACAAATCTTACCTGCTATCTTTAGTTATGAAGCTAAATTGGCTCAAATCATTCAAACAAAAAAATCAAGTGGCATTGAGGCACCATTAGAAGTTAAAATCTTAAAAAACATCAATACACCTCTAGAATTAGTATCCAATCACTTAGATACATTAGAAGCATTGATCAACAAAGAAACCACAACAGAAAAACAAGCTGCTCGTTTTGCGGCCGATGAATTACTTCCGTTAATGGAAACGATTCGTCAATTGACGGATGTGATTGAAACCAATGTTTCTAAAGAAGACTGGCCTTTACCAGACTATAACGACATTTTATTTAAATCTATGTTGTAGGGAATCCAAGGATTCCCTCTTTTTTACATTAATTTTCTGAAACTACTTGCATATTTCTCTTTCAAGGTTCATAATCACTTAAAAAGGAGTTTTAATTATGAGCAAATTAGTCGTACACGCAAAAATAATGATTGATGGAGTGAGTGATACACCAAAGAAAGATCAATTGATTTCAATTGAAGATGGAAAAATTGTTTCCATTGAAGAATATCATGAAACAAATGAAGAAGTCATTCATGCCAATGTCGTTACCCCTGGTTTTTTTAACTGCCACGTTCACATTATGGAACCGGTTGGCTTTGGGACCGATAAAAAGTTTAGTTTGATGGAGAAAGCATTCTATACGCATAAACACTGTGAAGACTACCTTCATTCAGGAGTTACTTTTATCCGTGTTTTAGGTACTGCCAACGATTATGATATGCAGATTCGTGACTGTATTGATTCTGGACTCATTCAAGGACCACATATGTTGTGTGCTGGAAGATGCATTTGTATGACAGGCGGTCATGGTTGGCAAGATGGAATTGAAGCCGATGGCAAGGATGAATGTCGAAAAGCAGCTCGTACCCTTCTTAAAGAAGGTGTCGATATAATTAAAATCATGGCTACAGGTGGAGTTATGACCAAAGGGGTTGAGCCAGGAAGTGCTCAATTAACACAAGAAGAAATGGCTGTCATTATTGAAGAAGCACATAAAGCTGGAAGAAAAACAGCTACCCATGCCCAAGGAACACAAGGCATAAAAAACGCTCTATATGCTGGTATTGATTCAATAGAACACGGAATCTTCTTAGATCAAGAATGCTTGGATTTTATGAAAGAACACGGTACTTATTTAGTTCCTACTTTAGTTGCTCCTCAATGCATTGTAGAAAATGGTATTGAAGCAGGTGTTGCTGACTATATGGTTAAAAAGGCAATCTATGTTAAGGATGCACACGTAGAAAGTTTTAAAAAAGCCTATGCCCAAGGATTAAAGATTGCCCTAGGTACAGATGGTGGTACACCATTCAACTACCATAACAACACCGCTTATGAAATGGAATTAATGGAGAAATACGGTGTAGATCGTATGGACATTTTAAAGATCGCGACACACAATTCAGCTGATTGTTTAGGTGTTTTAGATGATTATGGAACTTTAGAAGTGGGTAAACATGCCGATCTCGTTTGTCTTGAAGAAAATCCATTGGATGCTATTTCAAATGTTCGTAAAATTGATAAGGTCATTAAAGATGGAGTGATTGTAAAGTGACAAAGCTATATATTCATGCCCAAACTTTAATTGATGGTATTAGTGATACACCTAAGCTTGATCAATTAATTACTATTGAAGATGATAAAATCGTTCAAATTGAAGATTATCACGAAATAAACGAAGATATCATTCATGAAAGTGTTGTTACACCCGGTTTCTTCAATTGTCACGTACACATTTTGTATCCGGTTGGATTTGACTCAAAAAAAGAATTTTCTTTAATGGAAAAAGCTTTCTATGCCCAAAAACACTGTAAAGAATATTTAGAATCTGGTGTTACCTTTATTCGTGCAGTAGGTACAGAAGAAAACTATGACCTACAAATTAAAGAGGCCATTGACAACCATGTGATTGAAGGACCTCATATGTATTGTGCTGGTAAAGTTATTTGTATGACAGGCGGTCATGGATGGCAAGAAGGCATTGAAGCCGATGGTAAAGATGCATGTTTAAAAGCCGTTCGTACACAGCTTAGAAGCGGTGTGGATCTGATTAAGATGATGGCTACAGGAGGCGTTATGACCAAGGGTGTTGAGCCTGGTAATGCCCAGTTTACTGTGGATGAAATGAAGGTCATGATTGAAGAGGCACATAAGGCCGGAAGAAAAACAGCTACCCATGCCCAAGGATTACAAGGTATTAAAAACGCTTTATATGCAGGCATTGATTCCATTGAACATGGTTGTTTTTTAGATGATGAATGTTTAGAACTGATGAAAGAACATAATACATTCTTAGTCCCTACCCTTTGTGCTCCCCAATGCATTATCGATAAAGGTGTAGAAAATGGTGTAGCCCAATATATGGTGGATAAGACGTTAAAAGTCAAGGATGCCCATGTTGAAAGTGTTAAGAAAGCTTATGAAAAAGGTATTCAGATTGCCTTAGGCACAGATGCAGGAACGCCATTTAATTACCATTCAAATACAGCTTATGAAATGGAGCTTTTGGCTCGACTTGATATTTCAAACATGGATATCTTAAAGATGGCCACGATCAATTCCGCAAGATGTGTTGGAGTTGAAAAGGACTATGGTTCGATTGAAGTTGGTAAACAGGCTGATTTAGTTTGTTTAAATGAAAATCCATTAGAGAACATTTCAAACGTAAGAAAAATTAATAGAGTCATTCAATCCGGTAAGATTGTGGTAGACAACAATTAAAACTATAGGAAAAAGGTAGAAATCTTAAAACTTGATTTCTACCTTTTCATTTTGACGGATAACGTTGCAGTGCCATGCCTGTTAAATATGGCATCGGCATTTTATATATAGCTTTTTTGAATAATTCTTTGGTTTTCGGATCAAATTGTTCTAATTTTGGAAAAATTGTAATCAAATGTTCAGTCATACGACATGATTCAATACATTCAAGAATGCGTTCCATTTTTAGAAAATCAAATACATCTTCACTCTTTTTAAAATGATCAAATAATTCATGAACATCTGGATCCGTATCATCATACCCATTATAGAAAATAGACAGATAGCTTTCTGGTTTTAAAAACACAGGAGCCATCAATTCATAGTCTAGACG
>ERZ831979.1920-NODE-1920-length-16036-cov-6.068957_pt1 | contig 16036 bp, 19 predicted proteins | sample MGYA00519952_ERZ831979 | MGnify/ENA primary metagenome ERZ831979 (study PRJEB31850, sample SAMEA3708723) | human gut metagenome | biome: human gut; feature: human-associated habitat; material: faeces | place: China | collected 2014 ...
GCCTTTTCAGAGATGGATATTCGGGAGCTGCTCTACGACAGCATACGCGCCGTGGAACCGGCAGCCGCTGCCAGCGGCATTACCATCGCGCCGGACTTCCCTGAAGAACCCATCATGGTCAAATGCGATGACACGCAGATGCGCAGGGCGGTCACGAATATCCTGACCAACGGATTGCGGTATGCCCACAGCCAGCTGTGCCTGACCTGCCGGCCCGACAAACGGAATGTGATAATCCGGATACAGGACGATGGGGATGGCATTGCCGAGGGAGACCTGCCCCACATCTTTGAGCGCTTCTACATGGGGAAAAGCGGCAAATCCGGCATCGGCCTTGCCTTGACGAAGGAGATCATTCACCTGCATAAAGGTACGATCCGCGCCTACAACGGGGATAGTGGCGCCGTGTTTGAGATCACGCTTCCGGCGGGCAGATAAATCAGGGCGTTTCGGGGAAGACAGAGAAATGTAAAAGCATTTTGACAGAGAAATTCAGCCTTGTAAAAGCGTTTTGATAGACAGCGCTTTTCGCATAGGGCATAATCCAGATGAAGTTCATGTTGGGAGGGCAAGCGTGTGGATATTGGAGGCAAGATAAAAAAGTCAAGAACGGATGCGAAGATCACACAGGAACAAGCGGCACAGGCTCTTGGCATCAGCAGACAGACAATATCGAATTGGGAGAATGAGAGATCCTACCCCGATATTGTAAGTGTGCTTAAAATGAGTGATTTGTATAGTGTCAGCCTTGACTATCTCTTGAAAGGAGAAGGCCCTATGAAAGACTATCTGGATTATATTGAAGAAAGCACAAATACAGTAAAGAGCAAGACAAGGTTATCAAAGCTGCTGTTGGTTTTGTCCTATCTGGTAATATGGGCGTTCAATATTATGGCGTCATGGTGCTTTTCTGCTGGAAGTATTACGGAAGCCCAGGCAGGCGGAGTCCAATGGATTATGCTCCCGGCCGCCACGATCATTCTGTCTCTTTTGATCGGGAAAAACAATTATTGGGGAAAGCACAAGTGGCTGGCACCGATTGGTTTTGGCCTTATGCTCATGCTTTCCGTCTATGCGAGCTATGGCATGAGAGAAAGCTTGAACTTTAATCGGGTTGATTTGCAAACGCTCAGCTTTTTCTTTATCGGAACGATTGCTTCGATGATAGGGATGGTGCTTGGCCATGCGCTTTTCGCAGACGAAAAAAGCAAAGAAAAGAGCAAGTAATATATGCTTGCCGATACATGAACTTTAATGGGCTGTTTTTGCAACAGCCCATTTCCAACGGACGAGAACGGATTTTCACGCAGAGCCCGGAAGCATTTGGGGTGGTAAGGTCGTGCATCAGAAGAGCCTTTCGGCAGGCGCCTTGACAAAGGCACATCGGAGGCCTCCCTTTGAGAATACGAAAAACTTAACATGGACTTTATTTTCGGTATGGTAGAATAAACAAGCCACAGCTTATGCTGTCCAGAGGCGACTGCGAAGCACCGCCAACCCTGCGGATACAGAATTACTTACAGCGGAGAAATTGTATGACATTTGAAATTCACAGTGACATCACGAATCGTTCTATGACTATAGCTTCCCGTGCAATGCGCAAGGTGCTGCGGCGAAAACGCAGCATTCTTTGGGCCATTTTCGGCTGGAGCATCTTTTTCATCAACGCATTGCTGCTGATCCCATTCGGCGGAGAGCCTTTTACGCTTGATGCCAGTACGGTGATTTCCCTGCTGGTAGAGGTGATGCTGCTGTCCGTTCTGCTGTTTCAGGATCGGTTCAACGGCATGATCGCCCGCAAAAACGCGCTGGCAGGCACAAAGGACTATCATGTCGCATTCGGCGAGGAGTCCTATACCGTCGTTACGGAGGTCACCACCTCCACGTTCCGCTATGAGCTGATCGACGCCATGGCGGAGTCGCAGGACTACATCATCTTTCTGATGAAAAAACGCTATGCGCAGCCTCTGGACAAGCGCACCCTCACCGGCGGGACGGTGGAGGAATTCAAACGATTTCTTGAGGAGAAGACCGGAAAGACGTTCCGGCATGTGAAATGAACGGATTTTCTATAACGCCCTTTCGCGGGCCGCATTTGCTTCTGCTTTTGCTTACGGCAGCGGCGGCGCTGCTCCTATTTTTGCTGCTGCGCAAAAAACCGGAAGCACGGCGCTCCCGGTTTCTGATCGGCGTTTGCTTTTTTAATCTCGCGCTGTTTGCCGGCTACAAGCTCTCGCTGTCCATGGACGCAGCGTATATCCGTGCGTACTATCCCAATGGCTTCAGCATTTTCAATGAGCTGCCGCTGCACCTGTGCAACATCAATCTGTTCCTGATCCCCATCGGACTATGGAAGAGAAATCGCTCAATTATGGGCTTTTCATTCTTTGTAGCGCCCCTTGGCGCACTGATGGCGCTGCTCTTCCCGGAGCCGCTGTTCTCCGGCTTTTCGCTGCTCCTGCCGCGGATTTTTGGCTACTATGTGACGCACGCTCTCCTTGTTGTCTGCGGCCTGAGTCTGGCAACGCTGGGCTTTTACCGCCCCGCCCCCAAGGATATCCCGCGGATCCTCAAGACCTTTGGCCTGCTTGCCGTAGGCGCACACTGTATCAATCTCCTATTGCGCCTCACGGTCTGCCCAGAGGCAAACTACTTCTTCACCTACGGCGCAGAGATCAGCGTGCTCAAACTGTTTTGGCGTATCATCCCGGTGCCGCTGCTCTACGGGCTGCCGGCTCCGCTGATCCTTGCAGCCTATATGTACGCGGTCTGTGCGTTGTCCCGCCTGAGGCAAGGAGCGGAAGAGGTGTCTTTTTCGTAGGTTGGATAAGTCCCTCAGTGCAAAAAACAGGAGGATAAGACATTGCTGCATAGAAATAAAAGAGGAATCGCCCTGTGCTTTTTGACCCTCTTTCTCTTCCTATCCGGGTGCGGCTCATTGAAGGATGACACGCTTCTGATCGTCAACGCGGTGATCACGAAAGTCGATACAGGAAAGCAAACCATAATGGTAAAAGACGATGCCGATGAAAGCACTTTAGGCGAAGATTGTCTGATAGACTGTTCGTCCATTCCTATGGTCTATTGCGACTTTGCCACGCAGAAGGTTACAAGAATTTCTTTTGAGGATTTACAGGTCAATGATAAGGTTATTGTGAGTATCAGAAGCTCGGAAATGGAGCGCTTCCGAAGCGGCAGCGGCGGAGAGAATACGCTCAAGGTCGAACAATTGCAGTTGTATACGCAAAGGGCGTTTCGCTGACTGTGGTTTTTCAAAAAAGGAGCCGGCGAACCTCAGACGGAAAAATAGTTGAAAAAATATTCTTCGATCTTTGTAACTTTTTGGCTTGCTGGGAATCTAATATATAGATTTGAAGAGATGGGAGGGAACTGTGTGGACGGATTTGAGGTCATCTATTCTAAATACAGCCCTCTGGTTTTTCGATATCTGCTTTCCCTTGGCGCGGATTTTCTGAGTGCTGAAGAACTAACAGCAGAAACCTTTTATCGGGCGTACATCAATTTCGACAAATATAAGGGAGAGAGTAAAATTGAAACCTGGCTCTGTGCAATCGCAAAAAATGAGTATCGTAAGGATTGTAAAAGAAGAGAAAAGGTAACCGCCACGGAAGAAATAGACCGAGCCGCAGAACAGACAGACCTGGTTGACCGCCTGCTGGATAGGGATCAGGCGATTGCCATATACAAAACTGTTCACAGCATGGCTGAGCCGTATAAAGAGGTTTTTCTGCTTCGCGTCTTAGGGGAACTCAGCTTCAAGGAAATATCACATATTTTTGGGAAGTCTGAATCATGGGCAAAGGTCACTTTTTTCAGAGCAAAGATCAAAGTAGTAGAAAAGAGGGAGGCATCTATATGAATAATGTCACTTGCAGTATTGTAGAGGATCTGCTTCCTCTTTATATGGACGGCTGCTGCTCTAAGGATAGCCAGCAGGCGGTTGCCGAACATATGAAAACCTGTGAAAAATGCAGGGAAACGTATCGTCATTTGCAGTGTGATTTACCCACTATCGCAAATGAAACGACCGATATGCGCTCCGAGGAAATTGCGCGTTCACTTTCAAAAAGAATCAAGAAACGCAAAGCGGCGGCTGCGGTGTTTGCGGTAATATTCTTTATGTTTGCAATGATCTCTATCTTCTTCGTAGGCAAGGCGATCATGATAATGAGAGGGCAGGGTTCACAGGTATCTCTTGGCAGCCTGGAAAGCGCGGTAAATCTCTCTGAGGGCGATTTCTCCTGTTCCGCCCAAGATATAGGTGCTTACAGCTTTTTTACCAATACAACGAGAATCATTATTAGAACCGACTCTCCCTTAGATGAGACTGTGACGGTTCGTCTTTGGAATACAGAAAACATGAGCGAGAACATTCTGTTGGCCCGCCTTGACAAAAAACAGAAAATCTGCACCTTTACGCATCTATCCAGCCGGAACCGCTATGCGATCACGGTAGACAATATGCCCGATATAAGCATATCTGTCAGTAGCCGTCTTACATTTTGGGAGGCACTATCCCGGGCCTTGCAAAATGAATAAACGTTTTGGGGCCGGGGTATGGGGCACGGAGCCACGCAAAGCCAACAGCGGACGCCGTGCAAGTGCAGGCAGCTCCGGGCGAAGAAAACAAATTGCCAAGGCAGCCCGATCCATTTCAGCCTATCAGTCTAACAAAACTCAAAGCATGGGCGGCGGGACAGTTTACTGTCCCGCCGCTCTGCTTTTCAGCGGGCATGGTCGTGCTCGTGCATAATGGAGCCCCACGCCGAGGCTGACGTTGTCGGTGTTTTGCGGCACAAGGCGGGGCATTTTTTCCGAATACGAGCGGAAAGGAGGGAAATTTCTTCCAAAATCAATCTTGACAAATATTATCAAGATTGATAGAATGAAAATACAACCAAGGGAAAAGGGGATGCAGGAATATGCTCATCACAAGGGAAACAGACTATGCGCTGCGGATGCTGCGGGTGCTGCTGGACGAAGAGAAGCACTCCGCCGCCGAGATGGCGGAGACGGAGCTGATCCCCATGCAGTTTGCCTATCAGATCCTGCGAAAGCTCTCCGCCGGGGAGCTGGTGCAGGTGAGCCGGGGCGCAGCCGGCGGCTGCCGGCTGTCCTGTGACCTGCGTGGCGTTTCCCTCTACGACCTCATGGCCGTCATGGGAGAGCATGACGTCCTGTGCGCCTGCATGGAGCCGGGGTATGACTGCCGCTGGCAAAGCGAACACGGGAAATGCGACATCCACTGCCAGCTAACGGAGCTGCAGCGAAAGCAGGACGAGGCGTTCCGCGCCGTGAGCCTGCACCGGCTGCTGACCGGTGAAGCAATTAAAAAAGAAGAAGTGACCCAACAAACGTGACATAAGGAGGTACACCGTATGCTGTTTCAGACCACACCCGCGCACGAGGAGCTGCGCGCCAAGATCCGAGCCTTTGCGGAGGAGGAGATCAAGCCTCTTGCCTTCCTGCTGGATCAGAACAATGAGTTCCCTGACGAACCTGTCAAAAAGATGGCACAGCTGGGTTGGCTGGGGTTGCCGTTCCCCAAGGAATACGGCGGCGCGGGCCTTGACATTCTCAGCTACGCCATCGCCGTGGAGGAGCTGGCCCGTGTGGACGGCGGTGCGGGCGTGATTCTCTCCGCCCACGTGTCGCTGGGCGCGTGGCCCATCTTCGCCTACGGCACGGAGGAGCAGAAGCAGAAGTATCTCGTGCCGCTGGCAAAAGGCGAAAAGCTGGGTGCCTTCGGCCTCACCGAGCCTAACGCCGGGTCGGACGCCGGCGGCACGGAGACCACGGCACTGGACAAGGGCGACCATTACCTGCTCAACGGCGGTAAGATATTCATCACCAACGCGCCCAAGGCGGACACCTATGTGGTATTCGCCGTCACCACGCCGGACATCGGCACCCGGGGCATCTCCGCCTTTATCGTGGAGAAGGGCTGGAAGGGCTTTGAATTCGGCGACCACTACGACAAGATGGGCATTCGCTCCTCCTCCACGGCGGAGTTGATCTTCAACGACGTGAAGGTACCCAAGGAGAACCTGCTTGGCAAGGAGGGCGACGGCTTTAAGATCGCCATGTCCACGCTGGACGGCGGCCGCATCGGTATCGCGGCGCAGGCGCTGGGTATCGCCCAGGGAGCCTTTGAGCACGCGCTGGCCTACGCCAAAGAGCGTGTCCAGTTCGGAAAGCCCATCGCGGCACAGCAGGCCGTTTCCTTCAAGCTGGCGGACATGGCCACCAAGCTGCGCTGCGCCCGCTTCCTGGTCTACTCCGCGGCGGAGCTGAAGGAGCAGCACGCCCCCTACGGCATGGAGTCCGCCATGGCGAAGATGTACGCCTCAGACATCGCGCTGGAGGTTACCAACGACGCCGTGCAGATCCACGGCGGCACCGGCTTCCTCAAGGGCATGGAGGTGGAGCGCGCCTACCGCGATGCCAAGATCACCACCATCTATGAGGGTACCAACGAGATCCAGCGGGTGGTCATCGCCTCCCATCTCATCGGCAGGCTGGGCAAGAGCAGCGGCGGCGAGAGCCGCTCGGCGGCTAAGAAGCCCGCGCCCATCACCGGTATCCGCAAGCGCACCATCTTCCGGGAGGGCGACGCCGCCCAGCAGGTCAACGATCTGGTGGCGGCACTGAAAAAGGACGGCCACGACTTCTCCGTGGGTATCCCCATGGATACGCCCATTCCCAAGGCGGAGCGTGTGGTCTCCGCCGGTAAGGGCATCGGCGAAAAGAAGAACATGAAGCTGGTGGAGGGCCTGGCCAAGGCCGCCGGCGCGGCGATCGGCTCGTCCCGTCCCGTGGCAGAGACGCTGAAATACCTGCCCCTTGACCGCTATGTGGGTATGTCCGGACAGAAGTTCACCGGCAACCTCTATATCGCCTGCGGCATCTCCGGCGCCACCCAGCATCTCAAGGGCATTAAGGACGCCTCCACCATCGTGGCCATCAATAAAAACGGCAACGCGCCCATCTTTAAGAACTGCGACTACGGCATCGTGGGCGACGTGATGGAGATTTTGCCCCTGCTCACCGCCGCGCTGGACAGCGGCGAGAAGCAGCCCGCACCGCCGATGGTGAAGATGAAGCGTCCCGCGCCGCCCAAGCCCACGCCCATCGGTGACACCTATGTGTGCGGCGGCTGCGGTTACGAATATGTGCCGGAGCTGGGCGACGAGGACGGCGAGATCGCGCCGGGTACGCTGTTTGAGCAGCTCCCCGCCGACTGGGTATGCCCGGAGTGCGCGGAGGGCAAGGATCAATTTGTGAAGGCTTGAGCCGGGAGGGTATGAGATATGTATTGTGTGCGTAATGTGACCAGCGACCTCTACTGGGTGGGGGCCAACGACCACCGCCTTGCCCTGTTTGAAAACTGCTTCCCCATTCCCCGCGGCGTCAGCTACAACGCCTACTGTCTGCTGGACGAGAAAACGGTGCTGTTCGACACCGTGGACTGGTCCGCCTGCCGCCGGCTGCTGGAGAACCTGAACCACGTCCTGGCCGGGCGGGAGCTGGACTATCTGCTCATCAACCACCTGGAGCCGGATCACGCCGCCTGCATCGAGGAGATTTTACTGCGGCATCCCAAGGTGAAGGTCATCTCCAACGAAAAGGCGTTCATGCTCATGCGGCAGTTCGGCTTCCATGTGGACGACCACGAGTGCATCGAGGTGAAGGAGGGGGACACCTTCTCCTTCGGCCGGCACACCGTCACCTTTGTGGGCGCGCCTATGGTGCATTGGCCGGAGGCCATGGTGACCTTCGACCTCACTGACGGCGTGCTGTTCTCCGCCGATGCCTTCGGCACCTTCGGCGCGCTGGACGGCAAGCTGTTTGCTGACGAGGTGGACTTTGAGCGGGACTGGCTGGACGATGCCCGCCGCTATCTCACCAACATCGTGGGCAAGTACGGCCCCCACATTCAGCTCCTGCTGAAAAAGGCCGGTGGGATCTTAGATCAGATCAAGTATATCTGCCCCCTCCACGGCCCGGTGTGGCGGGAGAATCTGGGCTGGTTCATCGGGAAGTACGACACATGGAGCCGGTACGCGCCGGAGGAAAAGGGCGTGCTGATCGTCTACGCCTCCATGTACGGCAACACGGAGAACGCAGCGCAGGCACTTGCGGCAAGGCTCTGCGACAAGGGCATGAGCCGTGTGACGCTGTACGACGTGTCCTCCACCCACGTGTCCCAGCTGATCTCCGAGGCGTTCAAGTACAGCCACATCGTGCTGGCCTCGGTGACCTACAATCTGGGCATCTACCCCGCCATGCACGATTTCCTTATGGACATGAAGGCGCTGAACCTGCAAAACCGCACCTTCGCCCTCATTGAAAACGGCTCATGGGCGGTGAAGTCCGGCGACCTTATGCAAAAATTCGTCAACAACGAGATGAAAAACATGACGGTGCTCAACGAGCGGCTCAGTCTCGCCTCCTCGCTGGGGGAGGACAAGGCCGTTGAGCTGGAAACGCTGGCGGACGCGATTTTGGAGTCCATGCAGTGACCGGCGCGGGGAGCGGAAGCAAACAATAGGCAGCCGGAAGGCTCTGCCGCCTCCTTGCGGGGAGACAGCATTCCGTGAGATAGGGCGGACAAGCACGAGCCTGCGCTTGTCCGCCCTTTTTCCAAAAGAGGCAAAGCAAGTCAGAACGTAACAAAACGAGTTTCGGAAAGGAGATGCTACCATGAATTACAGTGCTATGATCCAAAACCGCAAGTCCGTTCGCGCCTTTCGCGGAAAGGAGGTGCCGAACGAGGTGCTCGCCCAGCTTCGCACCTACTACGAAAAGACCTGCCCCCGCCTTGTTCCGGAGATCGCCACGGAGCTGATCGTGCTGGATAAGGACGCGCAGCCGGCACTGGAAAGCTCCGCGGGCTACCAGCAGTTCCTCATCGGTGCGCCGCACTATCTGCTCCTTATGTCCGCCCGGCACATCCACACAGGCGTCAACGCCGGGTACATGATGGAGGATCTTGTCCTCAAGATGACGGAGCTGGACATCGACACCTGCTGGCTGACCTTTACCGACAGCGACAAGATCAAAAAGGCTCTGTCCCTCACCACCCCGCTGGAGGTGGCGGCCATCGTGGCCTTCGGCTACGGAGAAAAGACGGCGAAAAAGCTGCGGATGAACATTCAGAGCATGTCGCAGATCGATGTGCAGGCCGAACAGCAGTACTACGCGCCGAAAAAGAGCGTGCATGAGCTGGTCCACATGGAAAGCTGGAGCAACAAGTCCGGGCTTGATGAAATGATGGACTTCTATGACGATATGCTCTGGCAGGCCTTCTACGCCGCCTCCCTGTCCCCCAGCTACCTCAACCGCCAGCCCTACGGCTTCCTTGTCCGCGGGCACAGCATCTATCTGGTGCAGCAGGAGGACGCCTACACCGACAACCTCGACGCCGCGCTGGATCTGGGCATCGTGCTGCTCCACTTCTCCGCCGTCGCCTCCCAGTGGGCGGGAAGGGTGCGCTGGGAGCTTTCCCCGGATGCACCGGACGGCCTGCCTGCAGGGCATCGCGCGGCGGCCGTGTGCCGGGTGTAGAGGCGCTGCTTTCAGCCCCTATTGGGAGCATTTGCTTCAGATAGAAAAACCGGCTAATGCCGGTTCAAAACAGAAGATCAGGAGGTGTTTTTCCGATGGCCATCCGAACGGTAACGGATGCGATCCGCTATGTAGGGGCGGACGACAACACATTGACACTCTTTGAAAACCAGTACCCCGTCCAGCCTATGGGTGTGAGCTACAACTCCTATATCATTTTGGATGAGAAGATCGCTGTGATGGACAGCGTGGACGCACGGGCGGCGGAGGAATGGATTTCCAATGTGGCGCAGGTGTTGGAGGGGCGCAGCCCCGACTATCTTGTGGTCACACACATGGAGCCGGATCATTCCGGCAGCCTCATGCATTTGGCGCAAAGGTACCCGGAGATGAAGCTCGTGGGAAATGCGAAAACATTTACCATGATCAAGCAGTTTTTCGGCACAGGTGCGCTGACAGAGGACCGTATGCTGGAGGTTGGCGAAGGAGAGACGCTTTCCTTGGGTACGCACCGGCTGCGCTTTTTGCTGGCGCCGATGGTACACTGGCCGGAGGTAATGACAGCGTATGAGGAAACAGAAAAGATCCTGTTTTCAGCGGATGCCTTTGGCCGCTTCGGCGCACTGGAGCGGACTGCCCGCGCCCCGTGGGCACCACAGGCGCGGCGGTATTATTACAATATCGTCGGCAAATACGGCGCGCAGGTGCAGGCTCTGTTGAAAAAGGTCTCCGCGCTGGAGGTCAAAACGATCTGCCCGCTCCATGGCCCGATGCTCACAGAGGGGTTGGAGGAGTATCTGCGGCTGTATGACCTGTGGTCACAGTGGAAGCCGGAGGAACCGGAGAGCATACTGATCGCGCATGCGTCCATCCACGGAAACACCGCCCATGCGTCGGAGATCCTCAAGGGCAAGCTGGAGGGAAAAGGCGTGCGAGTTACCTTGTGCGATTTGACGGTGACAGACCTCTCCTATGCCGTGACCAGCGCATTCTACTGCGGGAAGCTGGTATTGGCCAGCTCCACCTATGACGGAGGGCTGTTTCCGCCCATGAAGGCGTTTTTGGAGCATTTGCAGGCCAAGGGCTTCCGAAGCCGCCGGGTAGGCTTGATGGAAAACGGCTCCTGGGCACCCGCCGCTGCGCGGCTGATGCGCGCCGAGCTGGAAAAGATGAAGGATCTCCGACTGTGCGAAACGGAGGTATCGCTGCGCGGCGCACTGAACCAAACCAGTGAGGCGCAGATGGATGCGCTGGTGGCTGAGCTCTGCGCGGAGTAAGCGGCGGGAGACTGGACGGTATCCCCGCGCCGAGGCTGGCTTCGTCCAGCCGCCCGATGCATCAAAAATGAAACGGCGTTGCTGATTTAGACGGCAATATGGTGCTGCGTGAGGCTGAAGCCTTGAGAATGGATAAAAGCGCAGCCGCAGATGTTCTCTGCGGCTGCGCTTTTTGCTGTACTTCCTTGCAATTTACAGCGCTGCCTTTTTCCATTTCCTGATCTTCGTCCGAAACGTTCCGAAGGGCGCGACGGTATTGACGTGGATAAATTTGTAAACCTCCCACACCGCTGTTTTGGTGGCGTCATCTGCCCACCGTCTCATGTGCGGCTGGAACAGCTCCTCCTCGCTCATGGAATCGATCATGATCTGGATCGCGGCGATATTTTCATTTAATTTGCCCTTCAATTTCGCCAAGGACAAATGGGCGTAGGTGTCCGTAAACCATTGATACAGGCCGCCCAGCTGGTTCCATCTGAACTGCTCCGATGGCGTTTTCACTTCCACTCCGTGCTGCTCATCAGCCTCCCAGCTTAAAAGCAGCGTTGTCCATCCCGCCTGATATGCAAGATTCTCTGCCGGTGTCCTGTCCACACCGGGTACTTTTTTATCCTTCAGGGCTTCCGGGACCGTATCAAACTCAGAAATGTACTTTTCAAAGCTCTGACGGATCTCATTTTTGAGATCCTCTTTATCCCTGTATATCCTCAAGACAGTCTCCTTTACCGGTTCTCCGCCAGATATTCCTCCGCGTAGTGGACAGCCACCGCGCCGTCCGATACGGCGGTGACCACCTGCCGCAGCGCCTTGGTGCGCACGTCACCCGCGGCGAACACGCCGGGGAGGTTCGTGCGGGTGGATTCGTCGGCGATGATGTAGCCGGATTTGTCCAGCGCCAGCTCGCGTCGGAACAGCTCCGTCGCCGGGGCACGTCCCACGCTGATGAACACGCCGTCGCAGGCAAGGTCATGTTCCGCGCCGGTGTTGACATCTTTTAGCCGAAGCCCCGTCAGGCGGCTGTCGTGCAGCAGAGCAGAGACGGTGCTGTTCCAGCAGAGCTCCACGTTGGGCGCAGCCATCAGCGGCTCATGATAGACCTTTGTCGCCCGCAGGCTGTCCCGGCGGTGGATGAGGTAGACCTTTTTGGCAATGCGGGACAGGGCCAGGGCGTCCGCCGCGGCGGAATTGCCGCCGCCCACCACCGCCACGGTCTTGCCTCGATAGGGCGCGCCGTCGCAGGCGGCGCAGTAGTGAACGCCCTTGCCGACGAGTGCCTCCTCGCCGGGAACGCCCAAGGGACGGGGCGACGCGCCGGTGGTGATAACCACCGTGCGCCCCTGAAAGACGCCCTCGCTGGTCTCCAACGTCTTGATCTTCCCGGAAAGGCTTGCCTTGTACACCTCCGCCAGCTCCGTCACCGCACCGAAGCGCTCGGCACTCTGCTGCATTTTTTCGCCCAGCGTAAAGCCGTCGATGCCGCTTTCAAAGCCGGGATAGTTGTCGATCTGCTCTGTCAGCGCCATCTGCCCGCCGGCGGAGAGCTTTTCCAGCACCAGCGTGGAAAGCCCGGCACGGGCGGCATACAGGGCGGCGGTGTATCCGGCGGGACCGCCGCCGATGACGATCATATCATAGATCTGCTCCATAATCGTGTCCTCACTGCGCCAGCGTTTCCTTGATAAATGCCTCAATGGCGGCCTTGGAGCCGGGAGCCACCACAGAGCCGATTACCTCGCCGTTTTTAAAGAGCATCAGCGTGGGGATGGTGTCGATGCCGAAGCGCTCTATGAGCTGCGGCTCCTCGTCGTAGTTGATCTTGCCGGCGATGAGCGTGTCTGCGTACTGCTCGCCGACCTTGTCGAAGGCCGGAGCAATACGGCGGCAGTAGGAGCACCACTGGGCCCAGAAATCCACCAGCACGGGCTTGTCCGCGTGCAAAACATCGTTTTCAAAGCTGTTGGTCGTAACGGTAAGCATCGTAAAATCCTCCTATTTCTGTGTAAAGAGTCGTGTTTCAATATCTGTGATCGTAATGCGCGAGAGATAGGCGGCACATTCCTCGTTCATGTTCCGGTACAGCGCGTCCATGACCCCCGCCATGCCGGAGCAGATGGCGCAGTCACGGTCGATGTCCCCGCTGTGCCACGCACAGTCCACGAAGCGGGTGTTTACCGCCTCTGCCACCTGCCGCAGGGTCAGGATCGCCGGGTCTGCCGTTAGGCGGTAGCCGCCGTCCAAGCCTTCCCGGGTCTCCACCATCCCCGCCTTTTTCAGTCCCGCCATGACGCGGCGAACGCGGGTGGGGTTGGTGCAGATGTTCTCCGCCAGCGTCTCGCTGCTGAGGGAGTGTCCGCTGTGGCTCAGGCAGACCAGCGCGTGAACCGCCAGATTAAAGGAACTGTCCACCCTTATCCCTCCTTTACAAGCTCGTAGGGCCAGTCGATGACGCCGCCGAAGTCGTAGACGTTCTGATACCCAAGCTCCAGCAGCTTTTGGGCTGCCTCCTTGCTGCGGCGGCCGCTGCGGCAGTAGATCAGCAGCGTAGCTTCCTTGTCGGGCAGCGCCTCGGGCATTTCGCTGCCGATGCTCTCGTTGGGAACAAGAACGGCGTTTTCAATATGCCCGCCGTCGTATTCCTCCCGTGTGCGGACATCCACCACCACGGTCTCCTGCGAGGCCATCATCTCATAGGCTTCCTCGGCGCTGAGCTTCTGATACGCCGCCCTGTCTGTCACATCCTCCGCCGTGTCTGCCTTTGTTTTGGGCAGCGTGCAGCCGCTCAGCAGCGCAAGCGAGGCGGTAAGTGCCGCAAAAAGTAATATCTGACGCATAAATACACCTCAAAAGCAACTGTGTTTACCTCTGATACAGTTTATACTGTAACTATAACAGATACAGTTTGATCTGTCAAGTTTTTTTGGCCATTTTTTCAACGTAAGCCCTCCGTAGCTGTTGACAACAGGGTAAATATATGTATAATGCAAAGCAAGAATAGGAATAGTTCTTGTTCTTGGAGGGGGCAATATGCCGAAATACGCAGAGGAGATATTGGCCGCCGTCACGGAGCTTCAGCGGCATCCCACGGCGGAGCAGGTGTTCCTGGAGATGAAACGGGAGCACTCCAGCATCGCCCTGGGTACGGTACATCTGCCCCGCTTGCCGGGAGCAGAAAAAAGACAATATTATGGAGGAAAAGCATCATGAACGCTAATGTATCGAAGCTGCTCAACGAGCAGATCAACAAGGAGTTCTACTCCGCCTATCTGTATCTGGACTTTGCCAACTACTACGCCTCCGTGGGCTTAGACGGCTTTGAGAACTGGTACCGGGTGCAGGCGCAGGAGGAGCGGGATCACGCCATGCTGTTTTATCAGTATTTGCAGAACAACGGCGAGGGCGTCACCTTTGAGGCCATTGCAAAGCCCGAGTGGGAGCGAGGCGGCCACATGACCCCGCTGAAAAAGGCGCTGGAGCATGAGAAGCTGGTCACCGCCAGCATCGACGCCATCTACGCCGCCGCATACGAGGCCAGGGACTTCCGCACCATGCAGATGCTGGACTGGTTCATTAAGGAGCAGGGCGAGGAGGAGAAGAACGCCGCCGACCTCATCACAAAGATGGAGATGTTCGGCGGAGACAGCAAGGGGCTGTATATGCTCAACAGTGAGCTGAAGGCCCGGGTATACACCGCGCCCTCCCTGGTGCTGTAAAAGAGAAGATGAGCGTATTTGCAAATATGACCCCGGTAGACTGGGCCGTGATGATAGCGGTGCTTGCCTTGATAGGTGGCGCCTACTGGCTCATCGAGGATTCCCGAAAAAAGGGAGCGAAGGCGGGCGGCAAGCTCTGCGGCGGCTGTCCGCATTATTGCAGGATGGGCAGGAATTGCGATGGGACGCCTAAGGAACAGGCAGGCGCAACGGAGAATGCCAAGGAAGGGCCGGAGTTGCCTGATGAGAACGGATAATGGTGGACAGCATGCTTTTTAACCTGCTTCTCAATATAGGGCTTCTCGTTCTGATCGCTACCATGCTGACCAATCTGCCACCGGTGAGGGCCCTCCTGCTGGAGGAAAAGCAGACATTCCGCAGCCGGCTTTGGCTTTCCCTGATTTTTGGCATGGTCAGCATTTGCTCCACCTATATCGGGGTGCCTATTCAGGGCGCAATCGTTAACACCCGCGTCATCGGCGTGATGGCTGCGGGGCTTTTGGGCGGCCCGTACGTGGGCGTAGGAGCCGCCCTGATCGGCGGGATCCATCGGTATCTTTTCGACATCGGCGGCTTTACTGCGGTAAGCTGCGCCCTGTCTACCATAATGGAGGGTGCCATAGGGGCTGCGTTTTCCCGCAAATTCAAGGCGGGGGAAATCGGAGGCGGGGAGCTGTTTTTGCTCACGGCGGTGGCTGAGATGGGGCAGATGGCCATCATCCTTTTGGTGGCGAGGCCATACTCGGCGGCGATCGCGCTGGTGGAGAAGATATCCCTTCCCATGATACTGATGAATTCTTTTGGCATGATGGTATTTATCGGGGTCTTCAACCGTATTTTTCTGGTGGAGGAAAGCCTGTACGGTGAGAAAATGAGGATAGCCCTTGCCATTGCGGAAAAAAGCCTGCCACATTTAAGAAACGGACTGCACAGCAGGGAGGATATGGCAGAGGCGGTGAGGATAATCCACCGCTCCACCGACTGCGAGGCGGTCATGATAACTGACGCTAAGGAGGTGCTGGCAAAGGTCGGCGGAGGGGGCGAATTTGAGGCGCTCGAGCATTGCCCGCTCATCGCGCCCATACCCGACTCAATCCGGACGGGAAATGCGCTGATGGAGATATATACCGCCCAAGGCGATCAGCGGGAGCTCTTCTGTCCGGCGCTGGAGGGTAATGTGGTGATCGCCGCGCCGCTCGTGGAGCAGGACAAGGTGGTGGGCTCACTGGCTATCATCGTGAAAAAGCGTTGGCATGGCTATAAGCCCCACCTGATAATCGTCACGGAGCTGGCCCGGCTTTTTTCTACCCAGCTTGAGCTTTCGGATCTGGATTATCAGAGGCGGCTGAGAAAGCGGGCCGAGCTTAGGGCCCTGCAAAATCAGGTCAACCCGCATTTTCTGTACAACATATTGAACACCATATCCAGCGTATGCCGCGAAAACCCGGACAGAGCCAGAGA
>ERZ831979.1921-NODE-1921-length-16034-cov-5.301396_pt1 | contig 16034 bp, 12 predicted proteins | sample MGYA00519952_ERZ831979 | MGnify/ENA primary metagenome ERZ831979 (study PRJEB31850, sample SAMEA3708723) | human gut metagenome | biome: human gut; feature: human-associated habitat; material: faeces | place: China | collected 2014 ...
TTCACCAAGAAGATCCTGGGCGACGAGCAGCCCATCACCTGCCGCTTTGCTGACACCCTCGCTCCCGAGATGGACAAGCTGAAGGCTGAGGCTGCAAAGTGGGCTACTCAGGAAGAGGACGTCCTGACCTACGCCATGTTCCCGCAGGTCGCTCCCAAGTTCTTCGAGAAGCGCAACGCCAAGGCTCAGGGCGTGGATGCAGACCATGCAGATTTTGCAAATAAGTCTCACCCCGTCTGATAAAACAGCATAAGGCTTTCTAAGCCCCCCGCAGCACTGCGGGGGGCTTTTTGTGTGCTTGGACAAAAGCTGCTGCGAAGTACAACCTCTCAGTCTCGCTGCGCTCGACAGCTCCCCTAGTAGGGGAGCCTCTGGCGAAGAGGGAAAGCTTTGCGGAATGCCAAAGCCTCCCCTACAAGGGGAGGTGGCACGAAGTGCCGGAGAGGTTGGACGAAGGCGGGCCTGAGGAGTATTTCTGTGCTTTTTGGCTTGCAAAAAAGCGGCCATCAGAGTAGAATAATAACATATGTATCGTAACATGGGCCTGTATACCCAAACGCGGATACATATACCGTAATTTGTCCGCATATCCACCCATCAACAGAGAGGAAACGTGGAGCATATGATCCTGAGCATGACCGGTTTTGGCCGGGGGACTGCTGTATTGAATGGCCGTGAGATCACGGTCGAGCTGCGCAGTGTCAACTCCCGGTATTTCGAGTATTCGTCCCGCATCCCCCGCAGCTGCAGCTACATGGACAGCCGCCTGAAAAAGCAGCTCAACGAGCGGGTCACCCGCGGCAAGGTCGAGCTGAGCATGACCATCCAGAACGTGGAGGCCGCCGACGCAGAAGTGACCGTCAACATGGAGCTGGCCCGCAGCTACCAGAAGGCCCTGCGGAATCTTTCGGAGAAGCTCTGCATCAAGAACGACGTCACCGTCTCGACGCTGACCCGCTTCCCGGACGTGCTGGCCACCCGCCACGCCGACGTGGATGAGGAACAGCTCTGGGCCGACGTCTCCGCCGTGACGGCTCAGGCGCTGGACAACTTCATCGCCATGCGCGCCGCCGAGGGCGCCAAGATGAAGGCCGACGTGGAGAGCCGCCTGTGCTTCCTCGAGGAGCGGGTGGGCAGGGTGGAGACCCTGAGCGCAGGCCGCGTCGAAGCCTACACCGCCCGCCTCTACGAGAAGCTCAAGACCATCCTCGAGGACCGCAGCATCGACGACGCCCGCGTCCTGACGGAAGCCGCCATCTTCGGCGACAAGACCGCTGTGGACGAGGAGACCGTCCGTCTGCGCAGCCACATCGCCCAGTACCGCTCCATTCTGGAGCTGGACGAGCCGGTGGGCCGGAAGCTGGACTTCCTGACCCAGGAGCTGAACCGTGAGACCAACACCATCGGCTCCAAGTGTCAGGACCTGGACATCACCCGCACGGTGGTGGACATGAAGGCGGAGATCGAGAAGATCCGCGAACAGATCCAGAACCTCGAATAAAAACAGTACGGAGGAGTTCAGATGAAGCTCATCAACATCGGCTTTGGCAATCTGGTCAGCGCAGGGCGGGTGGTGGCCGTCGTCAGCCCCGACTCTGCGCCGGTCAAGCGTCTGGTGAAGGAGGCGCGGGAGCGGGGGATGCTCATTGATGCGTCCTATGGCCGCAGCACCCGGGCCGTGCTCATCATGGACTCCGACCATGTAGTCCTTTCGGCCCTGACGCCTGAGACGGTGGCAAGCCGCGCTGCGGGCCAGCCGGAAGGAAAACCGACAGAGGAGCAGTAAAAAATGGAAAACGAAAAGTACCTGTTTGTCGTCTCCGGTGCCGCCGGTACCGGCAAGGATAGTGTGGTCAAGGCCCTGCGCGAGGCCCACCCCGAGATCGAAAAGACCGTCTCCGCCACCACCCGCGCACCCCGCCCCGGCGAGCAGGAGGGCGTGGACTACTACTACCGCACCCGGGAGCAGTTCCAGCACCTCATCGACACCGACCAGGTGGTGGAGCACAACTTCTACAACGGCAACTACTACGGCACCCTCCGCGAAGAGGTGGATAAGCGCCTCGAGGCGGGCAAGCTGGTGGTGCTGGTCATCGACGTCCACGGCGCGGCCAATATCCGCCGGATGTTCCCGGGGGCTACCACCATCTTCCTGCTGCCGCCCTCCGTGGAGGAGCTGGAACACCGCCTCCGGGGCCGCGGCACCGAGACGGAAGCCAGCATCCTCGAGCGCCTCGACACCGCAAAGAAGGAGCTGGCCGAGCAGGAAAAGTTCACCCTCACCCTCGTGAACGACGAGGTGGACGCCTGCGCTGAGAAGCTCTACGGCATCATCCGTCAGCGGGCCGGCCTCGACAGATAACAAGGAGCCGCGAATGCCAAAAACGGTAGGCGTTGCCGTGAGCAACGCGACCTTCCACTTCGACAAACTCTATACCTACGCCGTCATGCCCGACCAGCAGGAGGCCGTCCGCCTCGGCAGCATGGTGCTGGTGCCCTTCGGGCGGGGGAGCAAGGCCCGGATGGGCGTGGTGCTGGCCTGCGACGAAGAGCCGGAACACGCAAAGCTCAAGTACCTCTTCGACGTGGCCCCCGCCTCGGCCTGCCTGACGCCGGAGCTGCTGCGGCTGGTGCATTTCCTCAAGGAGCGCACCTTCTGCACCTACTACGAGGCCGTCAAGGCGGTCATCCCCTATGGGGCGCAGTATAAGCCCGCCCTCGCGGCGGACGGCGTGACGCCGGTGCTCCAAAAGCAGCTCACCCGCCACACCGAGAACAGCTATAAGCTGGTGGGCAGCTTGCAGCAAAAGCCCAGGCCCACGGCCAAGCAGCTGGCGGCAGTGGCCCTGCTGAGCGGGGGAGAGCGCACCCAGAACGAGATGGAGGCCCACGGCATCACCAAAGCCGTGCTGGACAACCTCTGCGCCAAGGGCGTCGTCGAATGCAGCAAGGTGAACAAATCTATCGACCTGTATTCGTCTATCCCGCTGAAAAACGAGCCCATCACCCTGACGGCAGAGCAGCAGGCGGCCTATGACGCCCTGCTGCCCGGCCTCGAAGACACCGCCCCCCACTCGGCGCTGCTCTACGGCGTCACCGGCAGCGGCAAGACACTGGTGTTCTTAAAGCTCATCGAGCGGTGTCTGGCGCTGGGCCGCCGCGCCCTCGTGCTGGTGCCGGAGATCAGCCTGACGCCTCAGATGATCCTCCGCCTCAAGAGCCGGTTCGGGCGGCGGGTGGCCGTCCAGCACTCGGCCCTCAATCACACCGAACGCCTGCTCCAATGGCAGATGATACAGGACGGCGGTGCCGACATCGTGGTGGGGACCCGGAGCGCCGTCTTCGCCCCGCTGGAGAACATCGGCCTCGTCATCATCGACGAGGAGCAGGAGCACACCTACCGCTCCGAGTCCGCGCCCCGGTACGCCGCCCACGAGGTGGCCCGGCAGCGGGCGGCGGAGAACGGCTCCCTGCTCCTTCTGGCCAGCGCTACCCCCAGCACCGAGAGCTTTTACGCCGCCCAGAATGGCCGCACCCAGCTCGTCCGGCTCACCCAGCGCTACGGCGGCAACCCGCTGCCCAGCGTCCAGATCGTCGATATGCGGGCAGAGCTGGCCTCGGGCAACCCGAGGGAGATCAGCCTTGCCATGGAGGACGCCATCCGGCGCAACCTCGACGCGGGGAAGCAGACGATTTTGCTGCTCAACCGCCGGGGCTACCAGACCATGGCCCAGTGCGACGACTGCCGCGAGGTGCTGAAATGCCCCAAGTGCAGCGTCCCCATGGTCTACCACAAGGCGGGCCATAAGCTGCTCTGCCACTACTGCGGCACCCAGCTCGACCCGCCCCCCAGGACCTGCCCCGCCTGCGGCGGCAAGCTGCTCTACCGGGGCTTCGGCACCCAGAAGGCCGAGGAGGAGCTGGCCCAGCTCTTCCCGGAGGCAAGAGTGCTGCGGATGGACCAGGACTCCACCGCCGCCAAAGACGCCCACGAAAAGCTGCTGGCGAAGTTCGCCCGGCATGAGTACGACATCATGGTGGGGACGCAGATGGTGGCCAAGGGCCTCGATTTCGAGGACGTGACCCTCGTGGGCGTCCTCGGCATCGACTCGCTGCTTTTTGCACAGGGGTTCCGGGCCTACGAGACGGTGTTCAGCCTCATCACCCAGGTGGTGGGGCGCTCCGGCCGGGCGAAAGACCCGGGCTTCGCCATCATCCAGACCACCGACCCCGACAACCCCGTCCTCAACCTCGCCGCCGCGCAGGACTACGACGCCTTCTTCGAGCAGGAGATCGCCTATCGAAAGTTGGGACTCTACCCGCCCTTCTGCGGGCTCTGCGTCGTGGGCTTCTCCGGCCCGAAGGAGATCGAGGTGGCCCGGGCCGCTGCCCGGTTCTCGGCCCTCTTAGGCCGTCAGGCCGCGCAGCAGCCGGACTTGCCCCTCCGGGTGCTTGGCCCCACCCCCGGCAACATCGAAAAGATAAACGAGAACTACCGCTACAAGCTCACCATCAAGTGCCGCGCCGACAAACGCTTCCGCGACCTTGTCCGCCAGACCCTCGGCCTCTACGAGCAGGAAAAGCTGCCCAGCAAGGCTACCGTGGTGGTGGATATGCATTCTGACGGTGATATTTGATAAGATTATTTGGAGGTATACTTCATGGCTATCCGCAACATTGTAAAAGAGGGCGACCCCATCCTGAACAAGGTCTGCCGCCCCGTGACCAACTTTGACGACCGTCTGGCCACCCTGCTGGACGATATGCGCGAGACGATGATCGCCGCCGACGGCGTGGGCCTCGCAGGCCCGCAGGTGGGGATGCTGCGCCGCCTCTTCGTGGTGTGGGACACCACCGACGCCCCCGAAGAAATTCCCGAAAACTACGAGTACAAGTTCATCGACTTCGTCAACCCCGAGATCCTCGCCGTGTCTGAGGACGAGGAGACCGCCTACGAGGGCTGCCTGTCCTTCCCGGGCCACAACGGCGCCGTGACCCGCCCCGCGGCCGTCAAGGTCCGCGCACAGGACCGCCACGGCGAGTGGTTCGAGCTGGAAGCCGAGGGCCTGCTGGCCCGCTGCATCCAGCACGAGAACGACCATCTGGACGGCATCACCATCATGGAGTCCAGCGAGTTCTTCTATGAGGACACCGAGGAGGGCCGCGCCGCTGCCGCCAAGAAGAAGGAGAACGACTGATGCGCATTCTGTTCATGGGGACGCCGGACATTGCGGCGGACTGCCTGAAAGCCCTGTACGAGGCGGGCCACGACATCTGCGCGGTCTACACCCGGCGCGATAAGCCCGTGGGCCGCAAGCAGGTGCTCACCGCACCCCCGGTGAAGGAAGTGGCGCTGGCCCACGGCACCCCCGTCTTTCAGCCCCGCACCCTGCGGGACGGCGGCGAGGACGAGAACATCCGCGCGCTGGCTCCTGAACTCATCGTCGTGGTGGCCTACGGCTGCATCCTGCCGAGATCGGTGCTGGAAGCGCCGAAATACGGCTGCATCAACCTCCACGTCTCCCTGCTGCCGAAATACCGGGGCAGCGCCCCCGTGCAGTGGGCGGTGCTGAACGGCGACGCCGAGACGGGCGTCTCCATCATGCAGATGGACGAGGGCCTCGACACCGGCGACGTGCTGGCCTGCGAGAAGATCGCCATCGACCCCGAGGAGACCAGCGGCCAGCTGTTCGACCGGGTCACTGCCGTAGGCGCACGGGTGCTCTGTGAGACTCTGCCTGCCATCGAAGCCGGTACGCTCAAGGCAGAGCCTCAGGCCCACGAGAACGCCTCCGTCGCTCCCATGCTGAGCAAGGAGATGGCCGAGTTCCATCTGACCGACAGCGCCGACCACATCCACAACTGGGTGCGGGGCATGAACCCGTGGCCCGGGGCATGGTTCGTGACGGCGGGCGGCAAGAAGGTCAAGGTGATGGAGTGCCGCGTCGCGGAAAGCCACGGCGAAGCCGCTGGCACTGTCCTCGCCACCAAGCCCCTGACCGTGGCCTGCGGTGAGGGCGCTATTCAGCTTCTGCACGTCGTGCCGGAGGGCAAGAAGCCCATGGACGGTACCTCCTTCGCCGCCGGTCTCCGCCTCAAGGCGGGGGACAGCCTGTGAGCGGCCCGAACCCCCGCGCGGCGGCGGTGGCGGCGCTGGTGCGGCAGGAGCAGGACGGTTTCTCCAACCTCATCCTCGACGCAGAGCTGCGCCGCCAGAAGCTGGAAGGCCGCGATAAAGCATTTGCAAGCGCGATTTTTTATACCGTGCTGGAACATCAGGGGACGCTGGACTATATCCTGAGCCAGTTTTTGCCCAAAGGGCTTGCAAAGCTCGACCCGCAGGTGCGGGAAATTCTCCGCGCCGCGCTGGCGCAGGCCCGCTATATGCAGGTGCCTGCTTCGGCGGCGGTCAATGAGGCCGTCAAGCTGACCCGCACCTTCAAAAAAGCCAGCGCCTCCGGCCTCGTGAACGCCGTGCTGCGCCGGGCCATCGGCTATGACCTCGGCTCTGCCGTCTTCGCCGACGAGGTGGAGCGGCTGATGGTGCTGGGCTCGGCGGGCCGGGACGTGGCAGCGTTCCTCCACGAACACTACCCCGACGAGGCGCTGGACATCCTGACCCACACCGCCGACGGCGGCCTGACCAGCCTCCGGGCCAACCCCCTGAAAGGGACGCCGGAAGCCCTCTGCGAAAAGCTGCTGGCCTCGGGCGCGAAGACCGCCGCCCCGGGCCTCCTGCCGGGCAGCGTCTTAGCCCGCTTCGAGGGCAGCCCGGCGGAGAGCGGGCTTTTCCGGGACGGATATTTCCACGTGGAGGGGCAGGCCAGCCAGCTTGCCGCCCTCTGCGTGGAGGCAAAGCCCGGCGATACCGTCCTCGACCTCTGCGCTGCCCCCGGCGGCAAGAGCCTGCTCCTCATCGAAGAGATGCAGGACGAAGGGCGGCTGGTGAGCTGCGACGTCAGCGAGAACCGCGTCCAGCTTATCCGCAAGGCTGTGGAGCGGATGGGGTTTGCCCACGTGGAGCCCCGGGTCTCCGACGGCACCAGGCCGGATGCCGACCTGCCCATGGCGGACGCCATCCTGGTGGACGCCCCCTGCAGCGGCCTTGGCATCCTCGCCAAGAAGCCGGACATCCGCTACAAGACCCTCGAAAAAGCGCGTCACGATGAATTATTGGCCACCCAGTCGGCCATTCTGGATACAGCCGCCGCCCACCTGAAAGAGGGGGGGCGTCTGATCTACTCTACCTGCACCATCGACCCTGCCGAGAACGAAGAGCAGGTGCGGGCCTTCGTGGGCCGACACCCGGAGTTCCGGGTGGTGACGCCGGACGTCCGCTTCCCGGCCGGGATGACCGTGGGGGACTGGGGTGCGCTTTCCGTCCCCACCCGCACCGGCATGGACGGCTTTTTCCTCTGCGCGATGCAGAAACGTGATTCCTGACAAAAGGAGATTTTCATGGAGACTAAACGCTGTATATCCTCCCTGACGCTGGAACAGCTGACAGCGGAGCTGAAAGCGATGGGCCAGCCCGGCTTCCGGGCAAAGCAGATTTTCCACTGGGTCCACCAGAAGCTCGTGACCGACTTTTCGGCCATGACCGACCAGCCCAAAGCCCTGCTGGCAAAGCTCGAGGAGGCATTTTACATCGCCGCGCCCATCATCGAGCGGCGGCAGGAGGCCAAGGACGGCACCGTGAAGTACCTGCTGCGGATGGCCGACGGCAACTGCATCGAGACCGTCGTCATGCGCTACCACTACGGCAACACGGTCTGCGTGTCCACCCAGGTGGGCTGCCGGATGGGCTGCCGCTTCTGCGCCTCGACCCAGGCGGGCCGGGTGCGCAACCTCGAGGCGGGCGAGATCTGCTCCGAAATTTACACCGCCCAGAAGGACATCGGGGAGCGCATCTCCCACATCGTGCTGATGGGCATTGGCGAGCCACTGGATAATTTCGACGAAGTCATGCGCTTTCTCGAGAACATCTCGTCCCCCGAGGGCGTGAACATCGGGATGCGGAACATCAGCCTCTCCACCTGCGGCCTCGTGCCGAAGATCGACCAGCTGGCCGAGAAGAAGCTCCAGCTCACCCTCTCCGTCTCTCTCCACGCCCCCAACAACGACATCCGCAGCGGCATGATGCCCGTGAACGACGCCTACCCCGTGGAGGTGCTGATGCAGGCCGTGCGCCGGTATCAGGAGACGACGGGCCGGAGAGTGAGCTTCGAGTACTCCATGGTGCGGGGGGTCAACGACTCCGACGCCTGCGCCAAGCAGCTGGCCGACCTCATCCGGGGGATGGGCGCTCACGTCAACCTCATCCCCATCAACCCGGTGGACGGCAGCCCTTATTCGGCTACCGACGCCGCCAACGTCCGGCGCTTCCAGCAGAAACTGGAAAGCCTCGGCGTCAACGCCACCGTCCGCCGCCGTCTGGGCAGCGAGATCAGCGCCGCCTGCGGCCAGCTCCGCCGCGACGAGATGAACGGCAAAGTTTGAGAAGGAGAATCCTATGAAACTTGCAGGAAAAACAGACGTCGGCAGCGTCCGCCCCGAGAATCAGGATGACTACCGGGCAGGCGAGCTGAACAGCGATGCGGCCTGGGGCCTCGTGTGCGACGGCATGGGCGGTGCGCGGGGAGGCCGTGAGGCTTCCGTGAGCGCCTGCGACGTCATCGAGCACAGCTTCCACGAGCAGTACGCCCAGTGCCTGCCCGGCGACGAGGAAAAGTTCCTGAAGCGGGCGCTCATCAACGCCAACCGCTTCGTCTTCCAGAAAGCCTCCCGGGAGGAGGAGCTGGCGGGCATGGGTACCACGGCGGTCTGCGCCCTCGTGCGGGGCGGCAACGCCTTTATCTGCCACGCAGGCGACTCCCGGGCCTACCTCGTCCGGGACGGCAGACTCACCCAGCTCACCCACGACCACTCCTACGTGCAGGAGCTGGTGGACTGCGGTACCATCACCGCCGAGGAAGCTGAGCATCACCCCCAGAAGAACATCATCACCCGGGCGCTGGGCGTGGACTACCGCCTCGACCCCGAGTTTACCAGCGTGCCGGTGCAGAAGGGCGATATGATCCTGCTCTGCACCGACGGCCTCACCAACGTCCTGCCCAAGGAAAAGATCGAAGAGATCTTCACGAAGGGCGGGTTCTACGACATCCCCGACCGGCTGGTGGACGCCGCCAACGCGGGCGGCGGCCCCGACAACATCACCGCGCTGCTGCTGGGCGTGGAGCCGCTGGAGGTGAAGCATGGATAATCTCATCGGCAAGACGCTGGACGGGCTCTACACCATTCAGGAGCTCATCGGCGCAGGCGGCATGGCCAACGTCTACAAGGCCGTGGTCTCTGCCCCCGGCGGGCCTGTGCCGGAAGGCACGGTGGTGGCCGTCAAGGTGCTGCGTCAGGAGCTGATGCATGACGCCGACCTCGTCCGCCGCTTCAAGAACGAGTCTAAGGCCATCTCCCTGCTCAACCACCCCAACATCGTCAAGGTCTACGACGTCTCCGTGGGCGAAAACTTACAGTATATCGTGATGGAGTGCGTGGAGGGCATGACCCTCCGGGAGTACCTCAACGAGCGGGGCGGCAAGATCACCAGCCGGGAGACCGTCCATTTCATCGCCCAGATCCTCCGCGCCCTCGACCACGCCCACCGCAACGGCGTCGTCCACCGGGACATCAAGCCCCAGAACATCATGCTGCTGGACAACGGCCAGCTGCGGATGATGGACTTTGGCATCGCCCGCATCTCCCGGGCCGAGAACCAGATACAGAACGGCAAAAAGGCCATGGGCAGCGTCCACTACATCAGCCCCGAACAGGCGAAGGGGGAGGAGACCGACCCCAAGAGCGACATCTACTCCGTGGGCGTCATGATGTACGAGATGCTCTCGGGCAGGCTGCCCTTCGACGCCGACGACATGGTGGAGGTGGCCCGCAAGCAGATACGGGACACCCCGAAGCCGCTGGCCGAGCTTGCCCCGGATGTGCCGCTGGGCCTCGTGCAGATCACGGAGCGCGCCATGGCAAAGCTGCCGGTCAACCGGTATTCCAGCGCCGCAGAGATGCTGGAAGCGCTGGACGCCTACGTGCAGGACCCGTCTGTCACGTTCCAGTATCAATATGTAAAAGAAGAACCTGAAAAGGTGGTGAATGACCCCATGCCGCAGAAACGCAGCATCCGCAGACCCCCGGAGAAACCGGCGGCGAATCCCGCCCGCCCCAAGGCTAGGGCGAAAAAGAAGAAGCGCAGCGGCTTTATGCCGGTGCTGCTGGGCATCACGACGGCCTTTGCGCTGGCCTGTGCGGCCCTGTGCTGGACCATCCTGAACGATTCCAGCAACATCATGACCAAAAGCGACGACATCGTGCTGAGCGATTTCAGCGGCATGACGCAGGACGAGGTGAACGCCTCTCAGCAGGTGGCCTCCGGTCAGGTGGTCGTCAACTGGGAAGAGGAGTACAGCAACGACTACGCCGCAGGCTATGTCTACAAGCAGTCGCCGGTGGCGGGCCGCACCGTCCGCGAGGGCCAGAGCGTGACCCTCACCGTCAGCCTCGGCATCCACTACGTCACCGTCCCCGACCTGACCAACTACGTGCAGGCCGACGGCGAACAGCAGCTGAAGGACCTGGGCGTGTCGGTGCTGGTCACCCAGGCCGTGGATGAGTCGGTGGCCGCAGGCTCCATCATCCGCACCGACCCCGCCGCAGGCAGTCAGGTGGCCGCAGGCACCACGGTGGTGGTCTACGTCAGCCGCCCGCAGGTGGCCACTACCACCAAAGTCCCCAGCCTCATCGGCATGAACGTGGACGACGCCCGTACCCTGCTGGTGCAGCGGAAACTGGGTCTGGGCAGCCAGACGGAGCAGTACAGCGACCAGCCCGTGGGCAGCATCATCAGCCAGAACCCCGGCGAGGGCGCATCGGCCAAGCTGAACACCCGGGTCAGCGTCGTGGTCAGCGCAGGCCCTGAGCCTGCACCGGAACCCGAAGCACCCAGCGAGAGCACCGGGAGCAGCGACGGCTCTGGCGGCTGGTGGGGCGGCCTCTTCGGAGGCAGCAGCTCTTCCAGCGAGAGCACCGGCGACAGCTCGTCTTCTTCCACCACCGGCGGCGGCTTCAGCGACTGGTGGTCGTCCTGGATGGGCTAAAGGAGAAGGTATGACAGGTTATATCACAAAAGGCATCGGCGGATTTTATTACGTTAAGACGTCGGAAGGCATCGTGGAGTGCAAGCCCCGGGGTATCTTCCGCAAGCAGAAGATCACCCCCGTGGCGGGCGACGTGGTGACGCTGGAGACCGAGAACGGCGCGGCGGTCATCGCGGACATCGCGCCCCGGCGGAACATCTTCGTCCGCCCGCCCATGGCGAACCTCGATGTGCTGTTCCTCGTGGCAAGCACCACCCAGCCCACCCCCAGCACCCTCGTGCTGGATAAGCTTTCGGCCATCGCGGTGGACAAGGGCGTCCAGCCCGTCATCGTCTGCACCAAAAGCGACCTCGCCGAGGCGGAGTTCCTGCGCAGCGCCTACGAAAGATCGACCCTGCCCTTCATCCGCATCGACTACGCCACCGGCGAGGGTCTGGACGACATCCGGCACTGGATCAATGGCCGTCTCTGCGCCTTCTGCGGCAACTCCGGCGTGGGCAAATCCACCCTGCTGAACCAGCTTGCCGGACTGGAAAAGCCGACCTCGGGCAAGGTGTTCATTGGCAGGCATGAGATCAGCGCCATGACCGAGAACGAGCTGGCCGCGTTCCGCCAGCAGCATCTGGGGTTCATCTTCCAAAGCTACAATCTGCTGCCCACCATGACGGCGGCTGAAAATGTGGCCCTGCCGCTCATGTTCAAGGGCGTGGACAAAAAGACACGGCTGGCCCGCGCCCGCAAGGAACTGAAGGCCATGGGCCTTTTGGGCCGCGCCAACCACCTGCCTACCGAGATGAGCGGCGGCCAGCAGCAGCGTGTCGGCATTGCCCGCGCATTCGTCAGCAGCCCCAAGGTCATTTTTGCCGACGAGCCGACCGGCAACCTCGACTCCCGCACCAGCAAGCAGGTGCTGTACCGGATGCTGGAGCTGTCCAAAAACAACCATGTCACCTTCGTCATGGTCACGCATGAGCCGGAGCTGGCCGAATGTGCCGACCGCATCGTGACGATATTGGACGGCAAGGTCTGCTCCAATGTGCTGCAGGACGAGCAGACAAAGAAGAAAAACCGCGATGCCCTGTTTGCCGATCTGGAAGGGGATCTGGATATTGGCGGAGAGGCGGCGAAGGAACAGTCCGCAAAAAAGCCTTCCCCCAAGGGGGAAGGTGCCCGCAGGGCGGATGAGGGGCAGTGTTCCCGCAGCAACCCCGCAAAAGAGGAATAACGGCAGGCTTGCCCCTCATCAGTCACCTTCGGTGACAGCTTCCCCCTCAGGGGAAGCCTTTTGGGGGACGCCTATGTTAAAAAATTTGGAGGTACCACACTTGAAACGACTATTCACCTTACTTACCGCCCTGATGCTGGCGACGGCGCTCTGCGCACCGGTGCTGGCGGACGATGCCGCCGTGACCGACCCGACGCCCGACCCGACGCCCACCCCGACTGCCTCCATCGACACGAGCAACTCGGACGGCGTCTATGTGTCGGCCTACACCGTCACCAACGCAGCAGGCGGAGAGGTCACAACCGTTGAGGTCGGCGACAGGATCAACCTTGTGCTGAAGGTCGTTGACCACGCCTCGGCCCGGTACTGCGTCAAGCCGGAGGAGATCTCCGCGCGCATCAACTCCGCCGTGTTCACCTACACCGGCACCGGCGAGATCGGCCAGCTGTTCGACAGCAACGACGACCCCAACGCCACCCGCCTGCAGAATGTCCGCAACGGCTCTGCCACCGCAGAGGAGATTGCCCAGAACGCGCAGTACAACTACTACAGCTACGTCCTTTTGTTCCGCGATGTCATCTACAACGGCGGCGGCAATACTGTGCCGATCAATCTTTCTTATCTGGATACCTCGAAGCCGCTGCAGCAGTTCAGCGTGACGATCGGCCAGTGCGTGGACAAGGACCAGACCACCTCGCCGAATCTGCTCGTCCGCACCTCCAGCTATGGGGACAGCGTCATTGCCGGCTCGCCGTTCACCCTCTCGCTCGGCCTTTACGCCACGGACGGCAACGAGAGCCTGAACGATGTCATCGTCTCGCTGACCCTGCCGGAGAATATCCTGCTCAACAGCGGCAGCCTTTCCAACTATGTCGGCACCATCGCCGCCAAGCAGACCCGCGATGTCACCTTTGAGGTCATGCCCTCGGCCGGGTTTACCGGCACGGTGGCCAACATCACCGTCAACATGACCGGCACAGGCTCGATCACCGGCAAGGAGGTCAGCGGCACAACGACGATCTCGGTCCCCGTCAGCCAGCCCAACCGGTTTGAGGTCGGCCAGCTGGAGCTGTCCAGCGATACGATCTATGTCGGCGATACCGGCAGCGTCTCCCTCACCTATGTCAACAAGGGCAAGAACCCCGTCAGCAACCTTGAAGCACGCCTGACCGGCACCAATCTGGGCGCAGGCAGCTACCAGTACCTCGGCAACCTGGCCGCCGGCACCGAGGGCAGCGTGGACTTTGACATCGTCCCCGATGCCGCGGGCACGGTCAGCGGCATCATCACGCTGAACTACGAGGATGCCTCCGGCAACCCGCAGACCTTCTCGAAGGACTTCTCTGTCAGTGCCGAGGAGATGAACATGGACGACTTCAACTATGACCCGTCGATGGACGACGTCCAGCCCGAGCAGACCGGTATGCCGGTCTGGGCGTGGGTGCTGATCGGCGTCTGCGGCGCGGTAGTCGTTGTGGTAATTATCGTGGTTGTGGTCCGCAAGCGCAAGAAGGCCAAGGCACTGGCCGCACTGGAAGCAGAGGACAGCGATGAAGATCTCTGATGAAATCAGCCTGTCGGCGCGCAACCTGCTGCGCCGCAAGGGCCGCACGGCACTTACGCTGGTGGGTGTTGTCATCGGCACCTGCATGGTCGTGCTGATGATCTCGCTGGGCATTGCCCAGACCAAAACCAACGAGGAGATGCTGCAAAGCTGGGGCGACCTGACCCAGGTGCAGATCTACGGCTACGGCATGATGCAGGGCAGCGACGGCAAGCCGCTGTATCTGGACGATGCCGCGATCGCCAACATCAAGCAGATTCCCCATGTGGCGGCGGCAACGCCCTACGCACAGGGGTACAATCTGGAGGGCACCATCACGGCGGGCCGCAACGACCGCTATACGATGGACATTTCTAATCTGATTGGCATCGACCCCACCGCGCTGGAGCCGATGGGCTTTACCCTGCAGAGCGGCAGCTGGCCGACCAACACCCCCGCCAGCGAGAAGGCCACCAAGCTGCAGGTGCTGGTGGGCAGTTCCACCGGGTACAACTTTGAGGATTCCCGCAAGAGCTACAACAGCCCCAAGCGCTACCGTTACGAGGGCCAGACCGACGCCAACGGTAAAGAGCTGCCGCCCTTTGTGGACATCGACAAGGACAAGATGACCCTGACCATCAAGACCGGCGAAGGCTCGACCGAAAAAAGCCGCAGCTGGCAGCTGGAGATCGTGGGCGTGCTGACGCCTGACGGCGCCAAGGGCTACTGGACCCAGTCCGGTGTTGTGCTGCGCATACAGGATATGCAGATGCTGCAAAAGGTCTACTGCGACCTGACCAAAACCAAGCTTGAGGAGAAAAGCTACGAGCAGGTCTATGTCAAGGTCGATGACCTCTCCTATGTAACGGATGTGGAAAACGCCATCCACGAGCTGGGGTTCAGCAACACCTACTCGATGAACCAGCAGCGCGAGGAGATGCAGAAGCAGGTCATGAAGAGCCAGATGATCTTTGGCGGCATTGCGGCGGTCTCGCTGCTGGTGGCGGCCATCAACATCATCAACACCATGACAATGGCCATCTATGAGCGCACCCGCGAGATCGGCGTCATGAAGGTGCTGGGCTGCGAGCTGGGCAACATCCGCACGATGTTCCTGCTGGAAAGCTCGACCATCGGGTTTATCGGCGGGCTGATCGGCGTAGCGTTCAGCCTGCTGGCCAGCTTTGTGCTGAACAACCTTTCCACAATTTTAGCGGCGTTCGGTCAGGGCGGCGGGTTGGACCTGTCCGGCCTGATGGGCGGCGGGTACTACTACATGGACGGGGGCGGCAGCGCGGCCATTTCGATCATCCCGCCCTGGCTCATGCTGGCGGCGCTGGTATTCGCCACGCTGGTGGGGCTGGTAGCCGGTATCCTGCCCGCAAACAAGGCAGTCAAAATCAGCGCCCTCGAAGCGATCCGGCACGATTAAAAAAACTGTCTATAAAAACAGCGGCCCGCCCGGCAGGGGTGGACCGCTGTTTTTTGTGCGGAATTGTTTTTGTTCCGCTTACATCTGTGTTTTTAACAACATTTCGGACTTTTCAACCGCGTATTTTCACAACTAAAGGCAGTTTTCAACATTTTCCACAGGAAAACCCCTGCTGCGGGAAGTTTTCCACCGCGGTTGAAAGCTATTTTATTCGTACAATCGTTATTTTATAGTTTTCAACAGTTTTCACGAGTTTTCCACAGGGAAAACCCCGGGAAACGGTGGAAAACCGGTTTTCCTGTGGAAAAGGGGTACCTGTAGGGGTGCCGGGCCGTGGTTACGCCTATATCTTGTTTACAAACGGTTCATTTTTGCCCCTTGTATAGCCGGTTGTGAACGGTGGAAAAATAAGAGTTTTCAACATCACTGTGGAAAACGGTGTGGAAAGAGTTTAGAGGGGGAACAGGAGACTGCGGGAGCCCCGTCAAAGCCCTTCCGGCCTGCTTCGCGGCCACCTCCCCTGATGGGGAGGCTTTCTCGCGGGCGAAGCCCGCGCAAAAAGGCGCCCCATCAGGGGAGGTGGCCGAGTTTACGAGGCCTGAGGGGTACTGCCCGTTGACCTTTACAAAAAGCTTTCTCTTGCATTTCCCCAAAATCTATGTATAATTAAAAGTG
>ERZ831979.1928-NODE-1928-length-15994-cov-5.900872_pt1 | contig 15994 bp, 14 predicted proteins | sample MGYA00519952_ERZ831979 | MGnify/ENA primary metagenome ERZ831979 (study PRJEB31850, sample SAMEA3708723) | human gut metagenome | biome: human gut; feature: human-associated habitat; material: faeces | place: China | collected 2014 ...
CCTGCGGCTACATCGGCACCCAGTTCTGGAACCAGGGCCGCACGCAGGAGATCAAGGAGCGCGTGCTGCACCTGTAAGGCGGCGCGCGGAGAAAAAAATACCCGGCGGGCGTGTCTGAAGCGGCGCGCCCGCTGTTTGTGAGGAATTGCTATGAATTACGGTCAGATCAAGACCTGCGACATTGCCAACGGCGTCGGCGTGCGCGTGACGCTGTTCGTCTCCGGCTGCACGAATCACTGCTACAACTGCTTCCAGCCGCAGACATGGGACTTTCACTACGGCCAGCCGTTTGACGCGGCGGCCGAGCAGATCATCTTCAACGAGCTGGAAAAGCCCTTCATCCGCGGCCTGACGCTGCTCGGCGGCGACCCGTTCGAGCCGGAGAATCAGCGCGCGCTCGTGCCGTTTCTGCACCGGGTGCGCGAGCGCTACCCGGATAAGGACATCTGGGCGTTTTCGGGCTTCGAGCTCGACAAGGAGCTCACCGTCGACGGCGCGCACCCGCGCTGCGAGGTCACGGACGAGATGCTCTCGCTCATCGACATCCTTGTTGACGGACGCTATGTGGACGCGCAGCGCAACCTCAGCCTGCGCTTTCGCGGCTCGGAAAACCAGCGCATCATCGACATGAACCGCACCCGCGCGGCGGGGCACATCGTACTCTGGGAGGGCATGAACGGATGGAAGTGAGGATCCAGAAGCTGCGCTCCGGCGCCGTCACCCCGCGGCGCGGCAGCGCGGACGCGGCGGGCTATGATCTCTACGCCTGCCCGGCGGACGGGCAGAGCGTCACCATCGCGCCGCACGCGACGGCCATGATCGGCACGGGGCTCGCCCTCGCCATCCCGGCGGGGTATTTCGGCGGCGTGTTCGCGCGCAGCGGCCTTGCGTCCAGGCAGGGGCTGCGCCCGGCAAACTGCGTCGGCGTCATTGACGCGGACTACCGCGGCGAGTGCACCGTCGCGCTGCACAATGACACGGACGCACCGCGCACCGTCGCCCCTGGCGACCGCATCGCCCAGCTCGTGATCCTGCCGTTTCTCGCGGCGGAGTTTTCGGACGCGGACACGCTCGACGAAACTGACCGCGGCGCGGGCGGCTTCGGCAGCACCGGCCGGTAAAGCAACAATAACGCAGCCCCCTTCGAGCGTCTCGAAGGGGGCTGCGTTTTACTTTATTCAGCGGCAGACTTGCTTTATTCAGCGGCAGTCTGCGAACACGGGCGAGAATTCGTCGAGCTTCTCGCACGTGTAGCGCCGGGTGTTGTCCTCGCACACGGGCAGCATCTGCTGCGTGAATGCGGCGCAGCGCGTCCATTCATCGGTGACGGCCTGACTGTGCGCGGTGTTCAAGTCGTAGTGCTGCGCGAGATAGTCGGCGAGGTAGGGCGTGAATTTCTCCGCGCCGAAAATGTTCAGATGCTCGGCGTTGGCGAAATCATTGAGCGGGTCGAGGCCGATGGCGTCCATCTGCGTGTCGAAGTTCGCAAAATCATACCCGTACTCGTGCACGACCGCCTCCAGCTCGGCAAACACGGCGTCATAGTTTTCAATGACGGTACGGTGCGGGAAGCGGGCAAAGAGCACGTTTTGAATGCCAAGCTTTTTTGCTGTCTCGCAGAAGGTGCGCAGGCTCTGCTCGTTGAAATCGTCGAGCGATTGCTGACGCACGGGGATCTCATCCGTCTCCGTGAGGAACATGGAGATGGACAGAAACGGCTTGGTGTACGAATAACCCGCATCGCGCGCCTGCTGCTGCAGCGACAGCGAATTGCGGATGAGGTCCCGCTTTCTCCAGTTGTCGTGGTATTTGAGCAGCGGTACATAGTACGACAGGCGCTTGCCCTGCACGCACTCGTTGATGGCCTGCACCTTGTTTCGTGAGAGCGGCAGCGTGTCGAGCCACTCGCGCGTTGCGGCCTTGCCGAGCTCCTTGCGCTCGTCCTCCGTGTAGAGAAAGCCGTTGACCTCGACCACGTAGACCGCGGGGCTCTGCCGCTTGGCGGCCTCACGCAGCATGGAGGGGTACATGGTCCCCTGTGCGGCCGACACGGCCAGCGGGTAACTTGTAAACCCGGCGTGCTGCCATGCCAGCGGTGCGCAGTAGTCCGTGAACGTTTCGCTCGCGCCGAGGATCATGACGTCGAGCGAGTTTTTCGGCTCCAGATAGAAGCTGCGGATGTACTGCTGCTCGGTGGCGTTGTTGACGGTCAGCAGCCGCGTGAGCGCGCCGTAGACCAGCGCCACGATGAGCAGAAACGCGATCACGCGCAGGACGGTATTTCTTTTTGCGTGTTGTTTTGGATTCATTGATGTTCTCCACATGCTGTGTTAGCGCCACGCGGCAAATTGCGGCGAAAACTCGTTGAGATTCTGCTCCGTGTTCGCAGCGGCCAGCTCCTTGCACAGCGGCAGCGTCTGCGTCACGAAGGCGGCGCAGCGGTCCCACATGGCGGTGAGCTCGGCGCTGTACGTGCCCGTCAGGTCATAATGCGCGGTGAGATACTGCCCGAGCCACGCGGTGAAGATCTCCATGCCGGCGGTGTTGAGGTGGTCGGAGTCGATAAAATCCGCGCAGCGGTCAAGACCGATGGTGTCAAACGCGTCGTGCAGGTCGAGCAGGTCGTAGCCGTATTCGCCCACGACGGTGGCCACGTCGTCAAAGACGCCGGGGTCGGTCGTCTGCGTGCGGTGCGGCGTGCGCAGAAAGAGCGTCTGCACGCCGAGACTCTGCGCCTGCGCGCAGAACGCGCGCAGATACTGTTCGTTCGCCGCGCTGAGCGTCAGCGGCCGGACATCGGGCTCAAAATCCGCGGACAGGGACTTGCACACCGTCTCCACGCCCTTGGTCAGCGAGCAGCCGGTCTCATCCATGATGTGCAGACGCCGCTGCACCGGCACCCATTTCCCCACCTGATACCAGTTGGTGTGGTACTTGGCGATGTTGAAGTAAAACGAGGCCTGCAGCTCTCGCGGCACACAGGTGCGGATGGTCTCGAGCCGGTTGCGCGACCAGGGGATGTTGTCGATCCACTTGCGGAGGTTGGCCTCCAGCGTTTCCGGGTTCTCGTCGTTGATGAAGCCGTCGATATCCACGACGATCAGCTTCGGGTGCTGGCGGTTCACCGCTTCTGTGAGCAGGGAGCCGTAGAGCCGTGCCGGGATGTTCGAGACCGTCAGCGGATAGCTCGTGTAGCCGTACTGCTGCCACGCGAGCGGGGCGCTGTAGCCGGTATAGAGCTGGCTCGCGCCGATGAGCACCACGTCGAGGCTGTCCTCCGGCTCGAGGAAGAAGCCGTGCACGTGGCGCTTGTCCCAGTCGTTATTCGCGACGAGCATCGGGGAGATGAGCCCGATGCCCAGCACGGCGATGAGCACGAAAACGATCGCGCGCACCGCTGTGCGGGATTTGGAGATCGGTCGTTTTGTCATAGCTTAAAACTGCATATACACGAATTCGGATGCCTGCACGCCCGGACCGTAAACGCCCATGAGCACGACGGCGAAGATGCCGGCGAGCAGCACGGCCCAGCGCAGGGCGAGACACTTCTCGTCGAGGATCTCGCGGATGGTGCGCTGCGAGCGCTCCTGAATGACGGAGGCGGTGAAGATCACGACCGTGCCGAACAGCAGCACGGCCCAGTCATACCGCGTCAGCGGCAGGGCCTCGAGCACGGCGCCCGGCCGCAGCTGCGACAGGTGCAGGTCGGTCACGGATTTTAACATCATGCCCATCGCGGCGCGAAACCCGTCGGCGATGTCAAAGTAATAGCCGATGAGCACGACCACGAACGTGCGCAGCATGGAAAACACCTGATACCACGCGCTCTTGCGCTCAATGTGCAGCGCGGCGACGACCTTGTCCGACACCGGCTGCAGCAGCGTGGACACGAGGATGACCATGCCGTTCCAGAAGCCGAAGGCGACGTATTTCCAGCTCGCCCCGTGCCAGATGCCGATGATGAGAAACGTGATCAGCGAGGCCACGGCCGTCGGCAGGACCTTGCCGATGTGGCTGCCGAGGTGCTGCTTGGCGTGGCGGCCCCAGTTGAGAAACGCCTTCGAGATCGACAGCGGGTAGAACAGGTAGTTGCGCAGCCAGTCACCAAGCGAAATGTGCCAGCGGTGCCAGTACTCGGTGAGTGTGCGCGAGAAGTACGGCCGGCGGAAGTTTTCGCCCATGGTGATGCCGAACATCTGCGCCACGCCGCGCGAGATGTCGATGCCGCCGGAGAAGTCGGCATAGAGCTGCAGCGCGTACACGAGCGCCGCCAGCAGCACGTAGGTGCCGGCGTAGTCGGTGTACGCCCCGGCGACGGTGTGGATCATGCCCACGGCGCGGTCGGCGATGACGAGCTTTTTGAAAAAGCCCCAGAGGATCAGCCCTGCGCCGTAGCGGATGTTGTCAAAGTGATACTTGTGCTCGTCGTAGAGCTGGTGTGCCAGCTGGTCGTATACGCCGATCGGGCCCTGAATGATCTGCGGGAAGAAGGACACGAACAGCGCGAGCTTGCCGACGTTGCGCTCGGCGGGCACTTTTTCGCGGTAGACATCGAGCACGTAGCCCATGGACTGGAACGTGTAAAACGAGATGCCCAGCGGCAGCAGCAGCCCGATGTGGCCGAGCGAGACCGTCAGCCCCACGGACGCAAAGAGCGCCTCCATGGACTCGGCAAAGAAGTTATAGTATTTGAGCACGGCGAGGATGCCGAAGTTCAGCAGCAGGATGGCGATCATGAGCGCCTTGCGGCGGGACTTGCAGCGCTTTTTGTACGCCTTGCGCTCCTCGCGCTCCCAGTCCTGCTTGTGCGCGGCGACGGTCTGCTCCATGCGCGCGGTCATGGCGTCCATGCCGCGTGCGCCGAAGTAGGTCGTGAGCGTCGTCACGACGATAAAGCCCATGTACCGCAGGCACACGAACGCGTAAAACGCGTAGCTGCCGATCAGCAGCACCACCCACTGGAACCGCTTCGGCACCAGGTAGTACAGCACCAGCAGCGCGAGCACCAGCAGGTAAAACGGCAGCGATGTCAGCGTCATGCTTCGTCCTCCGGCGTCCGGCAGGTGTTGAGCACGTCGGTCGCAAACCGGTCGCGCACGAGCGTGAAGTCTCCGCCGCGGCAGAGCGCCACGCGCGGCATGTCACGCGAGAGGAACACGGCCACGCCCTCCGTCACGGAGTAGGCGCCGCAGCGTCCGAAGGCGATCACATCGCCCACGCGCAGGGGCGGCAGCTGCGCCTCGCGCACCAGCACGTCCGCTGTTGTGCACAGGCTGCCGCAGAGCATCCACGGCTCGGCGGCGTCCGCGCTCTCGCGCAGCAGCGTCAGCGGCGGGGACTGCATGCCCATGAGCTGACCGTCATACTTCACCTGATGCATACCGCCGTCGCACACGGCATAGTTCACGCCGAGGTTGCACTTGGCATCTGCCACGCCGGTGAGAAACGTCCCGCAGGGGGCGGCGAAAAAGCGCCCCATCTCGATCGTCAGCGGATACTTTTCGCCAAAGGCGCGGATGTGCTCCGCCGCTGCGTCGAGCAGCGCGCCGTCGCGCGCCTCGGCATCGTCGCGCAGGCACTCGGCGTTCAGCCCCGGACCGTATTCCACGTGCTGCGCCGTGAAGCCGTACTTGTCGTGCAGCATCGTGAGGTATTCATCCAGATGCGCAAGCTCCTTTGCGATCACGGCGTCCTTGCGCTTTTGCGTGCCGGAAAAATAGTGGATGCCCGCGATCGTCACGTTCGGGAACTCCGCACGGCGCGCAACGAGCTCCTCCAGCGCGGCGGGATCCATGCCGAACTGGCTGCCGGCGGTCAGACGCGGCAGCACGCGCACGTGTTTTCCCTGCGCGGCCGCGGCGGCGCAGATGAGATCAAAATGCAGCGTGCTCTCGGCCGTGAGCAGGTCAGCGCCCAGCGCGACGGCGCGCGCGACATCGTCCGCGCCCTTGTTCACGCCGGAGTAGAGGATGCGCTCGGGCGCGATGCCGAGCTTTTCGCAGATCGTCAGCTCGCCCGGGGAGCAGACCTCCACCCAGCGGAACACGTCCGGCAGGCCGCGCAGCACGAAGGGGTTTGCCTTCATGGAGTAGCAAAGCTGCACGTGAGAGCCGAACGCGGCGCGCACTTTTTCAGCGCGCGCCGTGAAAGCATCCAGATCAAACAGATACAGCGGCGTGCCGTATTTCGCGGCCGCCGTTTTCAGAGCAGTCCTGTCCATCAGTCCTCGTCCTGCAGGCGCTGCACCATGGCCAGCAGACTCTTGGCGGAGTTGAAGTTCTCCGGCACGAGATCCTTTGCGCCGATCTCGATGTCGAACGCGTCGTTGAGCGCCGCGACGAGCGACACGATGTCGAACGACTCGAGAATGTGGTCGTCGATGAGCGCGGTCTCGGTCTCAAAATCCACGTCCGGGCGCAGATCGGTCAGAATGTCCATCAGTTCCTGTTCCATAATAAAATACCTCCTGAAATGTGAGTAATGTAAGCGATTATCGGTGGGCGTCGGCGATGCGCCCGGCCAGCGCGCGCATATCCGTCTTGCCGTTGTCGAGCCGGGGCATGGCGTCAAGCTGCTCGATCTTGCGCGGCACCATAAAGCCCGGCAGGTCGGCGCGCAGCGCCACGGCGATGTCGCGCTTGGTCACGTCCGCGCCGGTGTAAAACAGCCAGATCTGCTCGTGCTCCTGATCGTAGAGCGCGCAGGCCTCCTCCACGCCGGACACCTTCGCCGCGGCGAGGTCGATCTCGCCGAGCTCCACGCGGTGGCCGAGATGCTTGACCTGCCGGTCCTTGCGGCCGTGGAACATGAGGTTGCCGTCGGGCGCGAAGTGCCCGAGGTCGCCGGTCTTGTAGATGCGCTCATCGTAAGCGCGGTTGAGCGGGTTTTGCAGGAAGCTCTCGGCGGTTTTTTCGCGGCTGTTGTAGTAGCCCAGCGCGAGGATGGGCCCCTTGACGCAGATCTCGCCGATCTCGCCGTCGGGCACGGCCTCATTGTGCTCCGAGAGCAGAAATACCTCGTAGTGCGGGTACGGCTTGCCGATCGGCAGCACGTCGGTGTCCTCGACCAGACCGGGCACGACGTAATACGTGCACGAGGCGGTCGCCTCCGTCGGGCCGTACTGGTTGACGAAGCGCGCCTCCGGCAGCGCGAGCTGCCACTGGCGCAGGCAGCTGCACGGCATCACCGAGCCGGAGAAGCACACCTTGCGCAGGTGCTGCGGCACGCTGCACTCGAACGCGCCCAGCGCGGCCGGCACCGTCAGCGCCGAGACGCTCCAGCCCACGGCCGTCACGCCCTTGTCGTTCATGTATTCGAACAGACGCTCCGGCGACATGAAAAGTTCCTTCGGGATGATGGCCGTCGTCGCGCCGAAGCGCAGCGGCAGATAAATGTCGCGCACGGCGGCGATGTAGTCCAGCGGCGACTGGTTGCCGAGGATGTCCTCGCGCGCGATGCCCATCACGCCGGCGTAGTCCTCGATGTAGCACATGAGCGAGTGCTGCGCCGTGATGACGCCCTTGGGCGTACCGGTCGAGCCGGAGGTGAAGATGATGTACAGCGGGTCGAGCTCACGCGCGCGCGCGCGGCAGTCAGCCAGCAGCGCCGCGTCCTCGCAGCCCTCGAGCAGATCCTCCGCGATGAGGATCTCGCCGCTGAATTCCAGCGTCCTGGCTTTGTCGTAAAACGCGCGCTGCACGATCATCAGGTCGGTGTCGAGCGTATTTAAAATAGAGTTGAGCCGGTGCACGGGCATCGTCCCGTCCATCGGCGCGTAGCAGCAGCCGGCGTATACCGCGCCGAGAAACACGGCCGGGGTGTGTGCGTTGCGCCCGCTCATCACGGCGATGGGCGCCTTGCGTCCGGCGCGCAGCCTTGCCGCCGCCGTGCCGATGATGCGCGCCTCGCGCCGCACGTCGGCAAAGGTCACCGCGCCGTCCTCGTCAAGAAAGGCGGGCTTGTCCGGACAGGCTGCGGCGGTGACTTCCAGCCAGTCGAGCACGTTTGTATCCATGCGTGCAGCTCCTTCCTGTTATCTATCCATAATCGGCAATTATCCTATCATGTTTCCCCGCTAAAAACAAGCAAAACCGCGACAGTTTTAAGAAAAGGTAAGATTCCCGCGCGCCCGCGCTCCGCACTTGACGCACCCGCAGCCAAAACGTACAATGGGTGTTGGATAACTGTACAGCTTTTTGGACAGCAAAAGGAAAAGCTGTTTGATTTTTACAAAAATATATCTGGAAGTTTGTGTATAATACCCCTATCGGTGTGCAATAAAACGTGGTATCCTTTTGGTTAGTAAGCGTGACGGCTGAAGTGGGGCGGGAAACTCCGAAGCGTTCCCGCCCCGCCCCGCCGTGCGCGTTTCCGGTTCGGACAGGCTGCGCTTCGGAGGTCTGCCCTCCGGCCGGGATCAACAGGGGGGATGCCCGCGAAGGGAAAGGAAGAACGAAGATGTCAAAACAGGTTCAGAAAGTGTGCAATGCCATCTCCACCGCTGCGGTGGTGCTGGTGGTCATTCTGGCGCTGCTTCTGGTGGGTGTGCGGCTGGTCGGTCTGCGGCCGATGTGCGTCCTGTCCGGCAGCATGGAGCCGACGTATCACACCGGCTCGCTGATCTATGTCAAGCCCTGTGCGCCCGAGGACGTGCAGGTCGGTGACGCGATCACGTTCGTACTCAATGAGGACTTGGATGTCGTCACACACCGCGTGATCTCCATCGATGCGGAAAACGAGCATTTCTACACGCAGGGAGACGCGAACGACGCGCCCGACGGCGCACCTGTCTATTTCAAGAACCTCATCGGCCGCCCGGTGTTCACCATCCCGTATCTGGGCTATGTCTCGCACTGGGTCTCGAACCCGCCGGGGATGTATCTGGCCATTGCAATCGCGATCGTGCTCGTCGTTCTGGCGTTCCTGCCGGACATGCTGCGCAAGGCGGCTGAGGCCGATGCCCGCGATGCGGCGCGCCGAGCAGAGGCAGAAAGCATGGCAAAATGCACAGAAAATGGCGACAAAAACCGTCGGATTTAAACATTTTCACGGGAGCATGAAATATTTTCAAATCTCCGTGCATTAACTCAATGAACGCTGACAGCGCACGTTGGACGCTGTTGGGACATGGTAAGTTCGGAACATGATGCTTTTGTAAGGGAGGATAACACGAAATGAAGAAGAAAACTTTGACGATCGCCATCGCGCTCGTGCTTGTCGTGGCGCTGGCGGTTGGCGCGACGTGGGCGTATCTGACGGCGCAGAGCGGCCCGGTTGTGAACACGTTCACGGTCGGCAAGCTGTTTGATCAGGGCGGCGCGTTGACGCTGAAAGAGCACAAGGCGGTTGCGCAGACTTCCGGCGAGTATTCTTACAAGGTCACCACTGAAGAGGCGACGGGCAATGAGTACACTCTGCTCCCCGGCACGAAGATCGAAAAAGACCCGTTTGTTAAGGTCACCGGCCTGAAAGCCGGCGCTTCCTGCTATCTTTATGTTGAGGTCGTGGCTTCGGACGCGAGTAGCGTTCTGAATTATAGTGTGGCCGATACGTGGGAGCAGCTTGCTGGTGTTACGGGCAAGAACGGCGGCGCGGTTTACGTTTACAAGACGAACGATGGCAACAGAGTGACTGCAGATGTCACTGCGACCAACATTCTGGCGAACAACCTTGTCGAGGTTAACGATTTTGACGTGAATTCGGATGCGACTGCCAGCCTGACGTTCTATGGCTATCTGTGCCAGTCCGCTGGTTTTGCGGATGCTGCGGCCGCGTTTGCCGAGTGCTTTTAAGTAACTCCCTCGCAGCTTTCCCTGAGCAGATCCCTTGAATACCTTGTACAGAGCGCTGTACATAAAAAAGAAAAGGAGAACGCTACTTATGAAGAAGAAATCCATTCTGATGGCTGCGATCGCAGTCATGCTCGTCGCGGTGCTGGTCGTCGGCGGCACGCTGGCGTACTTCACCGACACGAAGTCGGAAACCAATACGTTCACCATGGGCAATGTCAAGATTGCTCTGGATGAGCAGCAGAAGGGCGAAAACGGTCTTGAGGCTTTTGAACAGAACAAGACCCTTGTCCCCGGCAAGTCCAACGACGGCAATGCCGTTTCCAAGATCGTTACGGTTAAGAACACGGGCGCGAATGATGCTTGGGTTTGGGTTGAGCTGAAGATTCCCAAGTACCTTGTGAGCAAGGAATATCCCACCAACGAGAGCAAGAACGCTCTGCACTGGAACAGCTACGGCTGCTTCAACGTGGAGTACAACTCCGGAAATTATTGGGGCCTCGCGACCAACGACGGCATCGTTGATGCAAACCACAAAGTTACCGACCCCAAAATGGTTGCTGTTGAAGATGGCCTCTGGAACGACTACAAGTATGTTGGCACTGAAACAATCGGTGGCATCGAGTATGTTGTAATCCGCACGACCATGGCAAAGACCCTGCCCGCTGGCAAGACCTCTCTGCCCTGCCTCGCTCAGGTCTACATGGATTGGCGCGTGACCACGAATGAAGATGGCACTCAGTACATCCTGCCCGCTGGCGATCCGATCTCTGCGAATGCTTCTTGGGAAGTCATCGTGACCGCTTACGCGATCCAGGCGGATGGTTTTAACACGGTGGATGAGGCTGTTGCTGCTTATAACAACAACGGCAAGTAATTCCCCAACATTTTGACCCCAAAGGGGCGGCGAAATCGCCGCCCCCATCGGGGACTCTGGCTCGGCTTCAATCCGGGCGCGGGCGGCGGGACTGCCGCTGTCCGCGCGCAGACTGAAAGAGAGAATCCCGCAAAAACAGTCCCGGCGCGCCTTCGGGCGCGGAAGAGAATCCCTGCGCACAGCGCAGAATAACCCCCGGCAAGGAGAAAGGTGGTTTGTGCATGAAGAAGAAGTGGACCATCGCGACGGTGCTCCTCCTGGCAGTGGCACTGCTGGCGGTCGGTACGTGGGCGTACTTTTCGGCCGTCGGCACGGCGGACAACGTCATCACGATGGGCTCGGTCAAGCTCGCGCTGCACGACGAGGACGGTAACGGCAATCCGTTCACGACCGTGCGCGTCATGCCCGGCAGCGTCGTGAACAAAGTGGTGTATGTGGAGAATGTCGGCACGGGTGCGTTTTACACCCGCGTGAAGATCACGCCCGAGATCCTCAACGCCGACAGCGAGCGCATGCCGCTCGACCCGAGCGAGCACCTGCTGGTGCTGGATCTGAACGATACCGACTGGATCGCCGGAGCGGACGGGTACTATTATTATAATGGTGCGGTCGATCCGAAGACGGCCACGACGCAGTTGTTCAGCCGCGTCACGTTCAGCACCAAAATGGGCAACGAATACCAGAATTCCACGGTGCACATCTATGTAACGGCGGAGGCCGTGCAGACGGCGAACCTTGAGCAGTACGCCGCCAATGATGTCAGAGATGTATGGAAGCACGTCGGAGCGGTCGAGGCGAGCACCTCGAGCACGCAGATCGACCCGATCCCGACGCCCTGAGAAAGGAGGACGAAACCATGAAAAAACGCATTCTCTCGCTCGTCCTCTGTGCAGCCCTGCTCCTGAGCCTGTGCCTGTTCATGGGCGCCGGCGTGGTCGGGGATGCGGCTGCGGATATGGCTGAGACCGCAGGAACGGTCGAGGACACGCAGTCGTCTCCGGCGGTGGGGCCGATTCTTCCGCTCGTGGTGACGCGGCCGCAGACGTCTCCTTACCGCGCCGCGCGCGCGCCGTCGCTTGCCGATACCGGTGAGACGCAGGATGATGGTCTGAAGCTGACTAAGACGGTTACGCCGAAGGCCGACGGCGGCTACACGGTGCATCTGGAAGCGTACACGACCGGCACGGTCACGACGAGCACCACAACGAAACCCTGTGACATTGTCCTTGTGCTCGACCAGTCCGGCTCGATGGCGGACAATTTCAACGGGAATACGGCGAACAAGGAAACGGACACTCGCCAGTACGCAATGAAGCAGGCCGTCAACACTTTCATTGACAATGTGGCAAAAAAAGCCAAGGATGAAGGCGTGGAACACCGGATCGCGATCGTTAAGTTTGCGGGAAAATCCACGAATACGGTCGGCGATGATACGTATAAGGAAGACGGAAATCGTTATAATTTTTCTCAGGTCGTGAAAGAACTGACTGCGGTCAATGATGCCAGCGGAGCAAATGTGACCACACTGAAAACGGCGGTTAACCAGCTGCAGGCTAAGGGCGGCACGCAGACGCAAAACGGCTTGAACCATGCGCAGAGGCTTCTGTCGAGTGTCGATTCCGCGCGCGACAGCAGCAAGGTCGTGATCGTGTTCACGGATGGCATGCCGGGCAATTCCGGTTTCGATGCAAAGGTTGCGACCAGCGCTATTGCAAGCGCAAAGTCGATGAAGGATGCCGGTGTGACCGTGTACACGGTTGGCATTTTCACCGGGGCGAACGTTGACCAGCTGTATGGCAACACCGGGTTCTCAAAAAACTCGAACGGAAGCGTTGGGAGTTATTGGGCCAACAAGAACACAAGCAATGGTATCGATGTTCCGGCTGGGAACCACTTTTTGAACTATGTGTCCAGCAACTTCAAGGCTGCCTCGGAGATAGGGTTAAAGGATTATGAAGATGAACACTGGTTCTCCGCCAGTTATTACGGCTGGGAAGTGACGCGAAACTTCACCCGCGACAAAACCGGCTATTATATGACGGCGAGCAACTCGACGGCGTTGAATAACATCTTTACCTCCATCAGCCAGACGATCGGCAGCGCCAATATTGACCTTGGCAGCGAGACGGTCATCAAAGACATCGTGACGCCGTACTTTACGGTGCCGCAAAACGCCGGTGCTATTCGTCTCTCCACTGCAGCCTATAACGGCAGCGCATTTGGGGCTCCGGTCGCAGCCGATCCTTCGGTGACGGCAGCGATCGATCCGGCAACGCGGGCGGTCAATGTGACCGGCTTCGATTTCAACCAGAACTATGTCTCCACAAACGCTAAGGCGGATGGCACGTTCGGAAAGAAACTGATCATCGAGTTTGACGTCTCTGTGGAAGCTGGCTTCCTCGGCGGCAATCAGGTGCCAACGAATGATGGGCAGTCCGGCATCTATGCGAAGGGAACCATGATCAAGGCGTTCGATGTGCCGACGCAGGACGTGGAAGTAAAAAGCATCACGCCGGCGGCGGATGACAAGACGATCTACCTTGGCGATTCTGCCAATTTGCAGGAGCTTGTGCACCAGAATGCCACATTTGACGGCACAAATAACGCTTTTGTGAACGTGACCTACACGGTCAAGGATGAAAACGGCGGAACGGTCGGCACGTACACGGTTCCTGCCGGAAGCAGCAGCGGAATATGGGAGTGGAGCGATGCGGCAAGCGGCGGCACCGTCGCCCCGGAGCAGACCACGACCTACACGGTGACGTGCACGGTTTCGCCTACGCAAAGTGGAACGTATGAGAGCGTTTCTAAAGATGCTACGTTCACCATCACGGTCAACACCTGCAGCCTGACGATCTCCAAGGCCGTCACCGGCGACGCCGCGAACCCGAACCAGACGTTCGTGTTCGATGTCAAGGACAGCACCGGTAAGCTCGTGACCACCATCGTGCTCAAGGGCGGCGAACAGAAGACCATTACCGGTCTGGCCGTCGGCCCGTACACGGTCACTGAGGATACAAACTGGTCGTGGAGCTACAGCATCGTTGGCGATAACAACCAGACGGCAACGCTCAGCAGCACAGTGCCCAGCGCCACGGTCAAGGTCACCAACCATTACAATTCGCACAACTGGCTCACGAGCATTGCCGACGTGATCAACAAGTGGGTCAGCGCAACCGAGATCGAGCAGATTCCGGCTCCGGAAACAAACTGAACAGGAGGGATGACATATGAAACGTATCTTTAACGGTTCAGGCGGGAGAAAGACCGCGCTCATCCTCTCCCTGTGCCTGATCTTCGCACTGGCCGTCGGCACGACGTTCGCCCTGCTCAAGGCGAGCACCGCCCCCGTGGAGAACACCTTCACGGCGGCCAAATCCGGAACGGACATCGTCGAGGAATTGGATGGAAACCAGAAAAAGAGCATCGTCGTCAAAAACACCGGAACGGCCGTGTCCTATGTCCGCGTCAAGCTGGTCATGAACTGGGTGGATGAGAACGGCAATGTCTCCGCCGAGCCGGTGAACATCACGCCGAGCATCACGGCCGACTGGTTCGAGCAGGGCGGCATCTACTACTACACCAAGCCGGTCGGACCGGTCGACGCAAAGCCGAACAATGTCACGACCAACCTGCTGAAAACGCCCATCACGCAGGACGCTGCACCCGAGGGTTATCACCTCGAGGTGACGGTGCTGGCCGAGAGCATTCAGGCCGCACCGAGCAAGGCTGTGCAGCAGAGCTGGGGCGTGGGCGTTGACAGCAACGGCTATCTGACGCAGCCGACCACGACACCATAAGGAGGGCAGCGGTATGAAACACAAAAAGTTTACCATGATCGTCGCCCTCGTGCTGGTGGTCGCGCTGGCCGCGGGGCTGGGCATCTGGGCGACGGGCGAGGAAAAGCTCCCCACCGTCACCTACTATGACGGCAACGACGGCAACAACGCGCGCTTTGTCTTTACCAACACCGGCAAGGGCTCGGCGACGGACCTGTTTGCCAACTTCTCCAACTGCATGCCCGGCGACAGCCTCACGCAGACCATCTGCGTCAAGGCCGACAGCGCCAACGGCGCGCAGGGCGCGAAGGTCTACCTCCGCGCCGAGATCGACGGCGACACCTCCGCCAAGGAGGGCACCGCCATCAAGTACGACGATGTGCTCAGCCACATCCACATGACCGTGTCGCAGGACGGCAAGGTGCTCGCAACCAACAAGAACGCGAGCCTCTTCGACCAGCTCGACGCAGCCGACGGACTCAAGAGCGATGTCCTCGTTGCCGAGGTCTTCCCGAAGGCAGACCCGGTCAAGCTGGACGTGACCGTTGAGATCGACCCCGCGATGGGCAACGCCTTCCAGGAAGCGGCCGCGCACATCAAGTTCGTCTTCTCCGCAGAGGACAACGAGCTGCCGCCTCCGCCGCTGGAGCGCGATAACCACGACTCGTACATCGCCGGTTATCCGGACGGTACGGTCGCACCGGGCAGACCGATCACGCGCGCCGAGGTCGCCGCGATCTTCTACCGCATCCTGAGAGATGACGGTCGTGAGGAGATCTGGACCACCAAGTGCTCGTACTCGGATGTCCCGGCCCAGAGCTGGTACACCAGTCAGGTCGCCACGCTCACCAACGGCGGCATCCTCGCCGGCTACAAGGACGGCACATTCCGCCCGCAGCAGTACATCACCCGCGCAGAGTTCGCGACGATCGCGGCGCTGTTCTTCCATGCGCCGGAGGTCGAGGACGATGCCTTCACCGATATCTCCGACAGCTGGGCGCGCGACTACATCAACCGCGCGGCGAAGCTCGGTCTGGTCAGCGGCTATGAGGACGGCACGTTCCGCCCGCAGAACCAGATCACCCGTGCCGAGGTCATGGAGATCATCAACAACGTCCTCTTCCGTACCCCGGATAAGGATCATCTGCTGCCGGACATGATCGTCTGGCCGGACAACAGCAACAAGACAGCGTGGTACTACGCAGCCGTGCAGGAGGCCACCAACGGCCACGAGTACGAGCGCGTGGACAACACCTCGCCCGAGACGTGGACGGAGCTCAGACCGCCGCGCGACTGGGATGCGCTGGAGGCAGAGCTGTCGCAGAAGTATCCCGACCGGTAAGCGCGCTGCGCTGACGGTTAGAAAAACACCATAGCGGACACCCCCCTGTGCTGCAGCACAGGGGGTGTTGCGTCTGTCAAAAAGTAATACTTTTTGACAAAGGATTTGCGGCCTGACTGCAGCGCACGCGCTGTCCGCCGGAGGCGGACGGCGCGCACGTTTGCAGGCCGAGAAGTATTTTCTTCGCCGCACATGTCGCCGAAGAAAA
>ERZ831979.1940-NODE-1940-length-15937-cov-6.072913_pt1 | contig 15937 bp, 14 predicted proteins | sample MGYA00519952_ERZ831979 | MGnify/ENA primary metagenome ERZ831979 (study PRJEB31850, sample SAMEA3708723) | human gut metagenome | biome: human gut; feature: human-associated habitat; material: faeces | place: China | collected 2014 ...
TTCGTCAATTTTAGTCGCATAGGCCCCCACAATATCTATCGTAGGATGTGATTGCAAAAAAAGAACTTGTTTCTCAAAACGAGATGGATAGCAAATATCATCTGTATCCATACGAGCCACAAACTCATAGCTACAATGCTTTAAGCCTATATTAAGTGCCTTGCTTAATCCTAAATTATTAGGCAAAGGAATAATTTTAAGCAAATTAGTATCGTAAGAAGATAGAACTTTTTCTAATTCAACAGTTAATTTCAATCTTTTTAAACCACTTTTAAGTGCTTTTATTTTTACTTTGCTTATCTTCATATCTGATAACTCTTCATCAGGGACATCTTGAAGCTTAGATATACTATTATATTTATTTATAAGTTTTTCAATATCTTTTTTAGTCAATTTACTAATTCTTCCTAAAAGTCTATATCCTTTAGGGCTAACTTCATTATCTAAAAGACTATAACTCTTTCCATAACCAAGAGCATGAGAGAAATTCTCTACTTCTAATAACTCTTCATCGTCTAAAGCTTTCATCTTTTCTTTTACATCTTTATAATCTCTATCTTCTTCCATATAATCTCTTATTAAGTCATATTCATCTTCTTCTATATCTTGATTTAAATCTTGAAATTGTAAATTTAAAAGTCTTCCTTCTACTCCTAACTCAACTACACAACTATTTACTTCATCACCAATTCTTCTAAGCATTTCAAATCTTTGAAGAGCTGTTGCTACATCATAAAGAGTTGCTATATTATCTAACTCAAGACTAGTTAAATTTGCTAACGCTCTATCCAAAACAGATTTATATCTTTCCATAGTTTTTATAGCTTGCGAAGCTTCATTTTCAATTGATGAGCCATCTTTTAATCTATATCTTATATCATCTCTATAAAGAGTTATCACATTTCTTCTTTCAGACACTGCTATGACAAGTTTTCCTGTTTGTTGGCCAGCTCTTTGAGCAGTTCTATGTCTTGTTCCACTCTCTGTTGATCTATACTTCCTATCTGGTTGTAAATGTACATTTGCATACATTATTTTTTTACATTCTGCATCTAATATTATTGCTCCATCCATTTTAGCTAGTTCATATACTCTCTCTGGAGTAAAATCACAATCTAAATAAAATCCACCATCTGTTATTTTTTTTACATTTTCATCAAACCCAACCACTATCAAAGCTCCTAGTCCAGCTTCAAGTATATTGTTTAATCCTTCTCTTAAAGCTGTTCCTGGTATTACAAATGACAGCATCTCCTCTAATTTTTTACTGTCCATCTTTATTCATCCTTTCTAAAAGTTCTTCCAAGTTTTTTAAATATATCAGTTTTAAATTATACTTATTTTTTTCTATTTCTTTTCTATTGGCCTCTGGAATATATACTCCTTTAAAACCAAGTTTTTCTAACTCTCTAAGCCTTTTGTCTATAAAGAAGACTTTTCTAATCTCTCCTCTTAAACCTAATTCTCCTATAGCTGCTATTTTTTGACTAATTTCTACTCCCTTATAGATAGATAACAACGAAATAAGTACAGCTAAATCTGCAGCTGGGTCTTCTATGTTAAGCCCTCCTGGAATATTTACAAATAAATCTTTCATAGATAAATTTATATGCATTTTTTTCTCTGCAATAGCTGTAAGTATCTGGATTCTATTTCTATCAAATCCCTGTACTATTCTTTTTGGTATACCTATTGTTACCTCTGTAAGTAAAGTTTGTACCTCTAATAAAAAAACTTTTGTTCCTTCTAATACAGGTACAACCATACTCCCTATATTTTTCTCTTCTCTTTCACTTAAAAAATATTCTGAAGAGTTTTTTATCTCCTTCATTCCATCTTCTTCCATACTAAATACTGCTATTTCATTTGTTGAACCAAATCTATTTTTAGTACTTCTTAAAATACGATAAAAAAGTCCCTCTTCTCCTTCAAAATTAAATACAGCATCTACCATATGCTCCAAAAGTTTTGGACCGGCTACCTTTCCATCTTTAGTTATATGACCTACTATAAAAAAAGATATCCCATATTTTTTAGCTAACTCTATGATTTTTAAAGTACATTCACGAATCTGCGTTGGAGTTCCAGGAATAGAATCTACAACAGAATTATACAATGTTTGTATAGAATCTACAATAACAACTTTAGGTTTTTTACTAACTAGATACTCATAAATTCTTGAAATATCTGTTTCTGACATTAAGAATAGATTTTTACTTTTTATATTTAATCTCTCTCCTCTATTTTTTACTTGAGCAGGAGATTCTTCCCCTGATATATAGATTACTTCTCCATATGTAGTATATTCATTTGCTACTTGTAGTAATAGTGTTGATTTTCCTATTCCAGGATTTCCAGTTATTAAGATTACTTCTCCACAAAGTAATCCTCCACCTAAAATTCTATCAAACTCTCCTATTCTAGTTCTATATCTATCATTTTCTTCTGTTAATATTTCATCAAAGGAAAAAACTTTCTCTGAAGTTTCTTTAATAGAAATAGCAGATGAAATTACTGAAGCCCCTACTGAAGATGTCACTTCTATTTCCTCTTCAAAACTTCCCCAACTACCGCATTGTGGACATTTTCCTGCCCACTTAGTAGCTTTATATCCACACTCACTACATATATAAAAACTTTTAGTTTTTGCCATCTATAACCTATCCTTTTAGACTTTCAGCCTTCTTCTTAATTATATCTATAATCTTTTCATCTACAAATATATCTAATCTAGCTCCTACTGTTGCTGCTTCTCTTACAGAGCTTGAACTTAAATACATATACTCTCTAGCTGCTGGTATAAATATAGTTTCTATCTCTCCATAAGACAAATCATGGTTTACAAAAGCATACCCTAACTCATATTCAAAGTCTGAAACAGCTCTTAATCCTCTAATTATTATATCAGCACCATTTTCTTTCATAAAATCTATTAAAAGTCCATCAAAACTTTTTACTTCAACTTTATCTCCAAACTCTGATACTAACATCTCTATTAAATTTTTTCTTTCCTCTAAAGAAAACCAACATTTTTTATTAGCATTATTCATTACCGCTACTATTAACTTATCAGTAATCTTTAAAGATTTTTTTATTACATCAAAATGTCCCTTAGTTATCGGGTCAAAACTTCCTGCATATACTCCTATTCTCATATATCCACCTTTACTTCATCAAAATAATTTCATAACTATAATCATTTTGACTATTCTCTTCCAAAATAATTTTTTTCTTTCTACTTTTTACAAAATCTTCTACAAAATCAAAATATAACTCTTTAAAAGCTATTTTCAATTTTTTAGACAAAATCACTTTTATGATATTTATGTCCTCATCTTTAGCACACTCTTTTATTTCTATCATCATCTCATGGATAACAGAATCTTTGGATTTTATTTTTCCAGTTCCTTCACACATAGGGCATCTCTCTTGAAAGTAATTATAAAGAGGTTTTCCTGTTCTTTTTCTTGTCATCTCTATAAGTCCTAAATCTGTAAAATGAACTATATTATTTTTTATTCTATCCTTAGAAAGATTTTGTTCTAAGGCTTCTAAAACTTTTAATTTATCCTCTTCTAATCTCATATCAATAAAATCTATTATTATAATTCCACCTAAATTTCTCAATCTAAGTTGTCTAGGTATCTCTCTTGCTGCTTCTAAATTAGTGTTTAAAACTGTTTGTTCTAAGTTATAGCTTCCAGTATTCTTTCCTGTATTCACATCTATACTTATTAATGCTTCTGTTTTTTGGATAACTAAATATCCACCACACTCTAATCTTACTTCTTCTTTTAAAGCATTTTCTATCTCTTTTTCTATCCCATATCTTTCAAAAATTCCAATTTCATCATCATTATACAGCTTTATTTTTGTTTTTAAAGTCTTTTCACTAAAAGCATTAATATAATCAATTACTTCCCAATATGCCTCTTCGTTATCTATAACCAATTCATCAATCTCATTAGAAAATATATCTCTAAGTACAGTAGCTACTATTCCATTATCTTTATATAATACTTCTCCTATTTTGGCTGTACTTGTTTTTTTCTCTATATCTTCCCATTTTTTTACAAGATATTCCATCTCTCTTTCAAAATGAAAAATACTCTTTCCTTGAGCAGCAGTTCTAATGATTACTCCCATATTTTCAGGTTTTAAATCTCTCACTATCTCTTCTAATCTATTTCTTTCCTCTTCCTCTTTTATCTTCTTAGAAATAGCTATATGATTATTATTAGGCATTAATACTAGATATTTTCCTGGAATAGTATAGTGAGTAGTAACTCTTGCTCCTTTAGTTCCTCTTGGTTCACTAAGTACTTGTACTACTACCTCATCTCCTACTGTTAGTATATCTTCAATAGGTCTCTCACTATTGCATATTCCATCTAAATATTTCTCTTCAAATTCTCTTAAATCATTTACATATAAAAATGCATTCTTTTCTAATCCTATATTTACAAAAGCTGATTCCATTCCTGGTAAAACATTTGCTACCTTTCCTTTATAAATATTAGCATTTATTCTTCTTTCTTCCTCTCTCTCTATAAGGACTTCTACAACTTTTTCATCTTCTATAATAGCTGCTCTTGATTGAAATTCATCTATGTTGATTACTATCTGATTCATTCTATTCCAACTCTCCCTTTAGTACATCTAACCTAGAATACTCTTTACCATTTACAACTACACTATCTCTATCTATTGAGTTATCTATTTTTATCTCAAAAAACTCTTTTAATCTTATTTTATTTACTTTTTTTATTCCTACAAGCTTAGAAATATTTTTTTCATTAGCTAATATTTCTAATTTTTTCTCTCTATCTATAATTTTTTTGAAAAAACTATAATAGATTTCTGTTTCTACTAACTCTCTAAAAGCTGGATGAAATGGTCCACCTAAAACTACTCCATCCTCTCTTAAATCCTCACTTGGCTGTAACCCTACTCTTATTATATTTACACCATTACTTTCTAATAATGCATATATTTTTCTAGTTCTAGCTATTGCCTCTTCTATTGTAAGAGGAGTATACTCCCCTTCTAAAAACATATTCTCCATTTTAGTATTTTTTATTACTAAAGTAGGATAGATTCTTACCATATCAGGTTCCATATCTAAAGCTTTTACTGCTGTTTCATAGTCACTCTCATCTGTAGATTTAGGCAATCCTATCATAAGTTGTATCCCTAGTTCTATACCATATTTTTTTATAGTTTTACAAGCTTCAGCTACTACACTTACTGGATAATATCTCTCTGTTGCTAATAAAACTTCTTCGTCTAATGATTGAACTCCTAACTCAACAGAAGTTACTCCATATTTTTTTAATTGAGCTACTATCTCATCAGTTATACAGTCAGGTCTTGTTGATAATCTAATTCCTGATATATCTCCTCTTTTTACATATTCATATGCAGTTTTTAGATATTCCTCTTGTAATTTCATAGAAATCCCTGTAAAAGTTCCACCAAAGAAAGCCACTTCTTTCTTGGAATTCTTTGGAAGAGTTTCTAAGTACATTTCTATAGTATTTTTTAAGTCCTCCATTGTTACATCAGTTTCTCTACCATTTATTTTTTTTTGATTACAAAAAACACATGAATTTGGACATCCAAAATGGCTTATAAATACAGGTATATTATAGTGCTTCATGAATTTTTACCCCTAATTTCTTACATAGAGATTTTGCTGCTGCCTGCTCTGCTGTTTTTTTATTTTTTCCTGTACCTCTATCTGATTTTTCTTCATCTATACCATTATCTATCTTTACTTCTATCTCAAATATTTTCTGATGATCTGGTCCTATCTCATTGATAACTGAATATTCTGGAATAACTCTATAATTTTTTTGACTATATTCTTGAAGAATAGTTTTAAAATCTAAAATCTCTTCATTGCTATCTACATGGTCAATAGAATCTTTTATATGTGTTAAAACAAACTCTTTTGCTGTTTCAAAATTAGAGTCCATGTATATGGCTCCTAAAATAGCTTCAAAGGCATCTCCTAAAATAGAACTTCTCTCTCTTCCTCCAGTTAACTCCTCTCCTCTACTAAGTAAAAGATACTTTCCTACTTCTAACTTTTTAGAAATTCCAGCTAAAACTGGCTCACTTACTACCATAGATTTAACCTTTGCTAAATCACCTTCTGTAGAATTAGCATAACTTTTATATAAATATTCTGTAACAACAAGATCTAGAACTGCATCACCTAGCAGCTCTAGTCTTTCGTTACTTATTTTTTTATATCTTCTATGCTCATTTCCAAATGAACGATGAATAAGTGAATTTTTTAGAAGTTCTTTATTTTTGAAAGAATACCCAAGATTTTTTTCAAAATCTAAGTAATTTCTTTTCATTATTTCCTCCTAAAATTATTTGTATTTTCTCATAGCTATTACAGCATTATGTCCACCAAATCCTAATGAACTTGACATAGCTACATTTATCTCTTTCTCTACTGCTACATTTGGTACATAGTTTAAATCACAATCAGCATCTGGGTTATCATAGTTTATTGTAGGTGGGACTACTTCTTCAGATATAGCTTTAGCTATAAGTACAGCTTCTATTCCTCCTGCTGCTCCTAATCCGTGTCCTGTTGCTCCCTTAGTTGATGATACCATTAAATTCTTAGCACAATCTCCAAATACAGATTTTATTGCTACTGTTTCATTTCTATCATTTGCTGGTGTTGATGTTCCATGAGCATTGATATATGTTACTTCATCAAGAGATATATTTCCTTCTTTAAGAGCCATTTTAAATGCTCTTGCTGCTCCTTCTCCACCATCTGCTGGAGCTGTTATATGATAAGCATCACAAGTCTCTCCATATCCTACTATTTCAGCATATATTTTTGCGCCTCTAGCTTTTGCATGTTCTAACTCTTCAAGAATTAATACTCCTGCTCCTTCTCCCATTACAAATCCATCTCTATCAGCGCTAAATGGTCTTGAAGCTTTTGTTGGCTCATCATTTCTTGTAGATAATGCTTTCATATTAGCAAAAGCATTCATAGCAAATGGAGTTATAGAAGCTTCTGTTCCTCCTGCTATCATAGCTATTGCTCTTCCATTTTTTATCATTTCAAAAGCATCTCCCACTGAGTGAGTTCCTGATGCACAAGCTGTAACTATTGATTTATTTGGTCCTTTTGCCCCAAAATATATTCCTATATTTCCAGAAGCCATATTTGCTATCATAGCTGGAATAGTAAATGGAGATATTCTTTTTACTCCCTTTTCTAGCATTGTTTGATGTTGAGCTTCAAATATCTCAATTCCCCCTATACCAGAAGAAACTATTACTCCCACTTCTTCAGCGTTAGTTTCATCAATTACTAATTTCGAATCTTCTAATGCCATTTTTGTAGCTGCAATAGCAAATTGAGTATTTCTAGCTAATTTTTTTACTTCTTTTTTTTCAATTCCAAATTCAATTGGATCAAAATCTTTTACTTCTGCTGCTATTTGTACTGGCATATCAGTAGCATCATATGATTCTATTCTTCCTACTCCTGTTTCCCCAGCTACTATTCTTTTCCAGCTTTTTTCAATTCCTGTACCTAGTGCAGTTATAAGTCCTATTCCTGTAACTACTACTCTGTTCACAATACCACCTCAATTTTATTTACTATATATAAGTAACGGGGTACTTTCATACCCCGCTTTCTTTTATTTAATTAATTATTTAGATTCGATATAATCAATAACGTCTTGAACTGTTTTTATTTTTTCAGCATCTGTATCAGGGATTTCTACGTCGAACTCTTCTTCGAAAGCCATTATTAACTCAACTGTATCTAATGAGTCTGCTCCTAAATCCTCTACAAAGTTTGCCTCAGGTACTACTTGCTCAGCATCTACTCCTAATTGCTCAACTACTATCTCTCTTATTTTATCTAACATTTTTCTTCCTCCTTAATTTTTTCTTTATCTATTTTAAAAAACGTTATATATAATAGATTTTACTATATATTTGACAAATCTTCAAGTTTTTCTATATTTTTTACCTCAATTTCTTTGTCAATCTTTTTAATAAGTCCTGCTAAAACCTTTCCAGGTCCTATTTCATAAATAGTTATTACCCCTTCAGATTTTAATTTTTTTATAGTATCTACCCATTTTACAGGTCCAAAACTTTGTCTATATATTTCATCTTTTACCTCATCTACAGAAGTTAAGATATTAGCTGTAGTATTTGCTACTAACTTTATATCAGTCATAGTAAAATTATACTTCTCAGCTTCCTCTTTTAATTTTTCTCCTGCTTCCTTCATAAGAGATGAATGGAAAGGACCTGATACTGCTAATGGCATAGCCCTTCTTGCTCCTGCTTCTTTTAAAACTTCACAAGCTTTTGCTATAGCGTCTTTTTCTCCTGCTATTACTGTTTGCTTAGGTTCATTGAAGTTTACAGCCTCTACTACTCCATCTACCTTTTTTAACTCTTCAATTATCTTATCTGAATCTAATCCGATTATAGCTGCCATTCCACCATTTACTTTTTCAGCTACTTCATTCATAAACTTTCCTCTAGCAGAAGTAAGTTTTACTGTATCCTCTATTGAAAGATAACCTGCAGCTCCAAAAGCAGCATACTCTCCTACAGAGTGCCCAGCTACATAGTCAGCTTTTACTCCTTTAGCTTCTAATAATTTTTTTAATATTAAACTCATTGATACAATTGCTGGTTGAGTATTTTTTGTTTCTTTTAATACCTCTTCTGGTCCCTCAAACATAACTGTTTTTAAATCAAAATCTAACTTTGAAAATAGGTTGTCAAACTCTTGTCTAGCTAATTCATTATTTTCATATAATTCTTTTCCCATTCCAACATATTGTGTTCCTTGTCCTGGAAATACGAAAGCTATTTTAGACATATTCTCCTCCTTAATAAAACACCTGTATTTTAATATATCATAGCTATTTAAATATGTCAATATTTATTAATATGCCCACTTCATTATTATTGAACCATAAGTAAGTCCTGCACCAAATCCTGTAAGTGCAATCATATCACCTTTTTTTACCATTCCTTTTTCTAATGCCTCACCTAAAGCCAATCCTACTGAAGCTGAAGAAGTATTTCCAAATCTTTGTAAATTCATATAGAACTTTTCTAGAGGTACATGAATTCTTTTAGCTGCTGATTCAATAATTCTTACATTTGCTTGATGTGGAAATATCATATGTAAATCTTCTGATTTTACATTAGCTATTTTCAAAGCTTTATTTGTTGCACTTGGTAAAGCATGAACAGCAAATTTAAATACATCTTGCCCTTTCATTTTTACAAAATTTTCTCTATTTACTATCGTTTCTGCAGTATTTGGCTTTTTAGTTCCTCCAGCTGGTGTTCTTAAAATATCCTCATCTTCTCCCTCAGCTCCTAGATAAGTAGATAACATTCCAAATCCTTCTTCTACCTCTCCTACTACTGCTGCTGCTGCTCCATCTCCAAATAATATACAAGTATTTCTATCTTGCATATCAATTATTCTTGAAAGAGTTTCTGCCCCTATTACAAGAATATTTTTATAAATTCCACCTCTTATTAATCCTCCAGCAACTGTAAGTCCATATATAAATCCACTACATGCAGCATTTAAATCACAAGCTGGCACATTTTTTATCTCTAATTTATTTTGAACAAGACAAGCTGTAGCTTGAACTAGGTAGTCTGGACTGCAAGTAGCCACTAATATCATATCTATATCCTCTTTTGCTATTCCTGAAGCTGCTATTGCTTTTTTAGCTGCTTCTACACATAAATCTGAAGTAGCTTGTTCAGGAGCAGCAAATCTTCTTTCTTCTATTCCTGTTCTTGTTCTTATCCACTCATCACTTGTATCTATTATTTTTTCGAAATCAAAGTTAGTCATTACCTTTTCTGGTACATAATACCCTAATCCTTTGATACCTACACTTTTAAATTCCATTTTTCCTCCTAATCTAAGGTTTTATTTTCACTATTTTCCATATCTATAACATTTTTCAACTCTTCTACAAATTTCATTTCAGCAAATTTATTAGCTACTTTAATAGCATTTTTTATACCATTTGAATCTGAATTTCCATGTGCTTTTATAGAAAGTCCATTTAATCCTAAGAACATTGCTCCTCCATATTCTGAGGAATCCATTCTTTTCATTATATGTTTCATAGCTGGCTTTAATAATAATGCTCCTAATTTATATATAAAAGATTTATTTATCTCTTCTTTTAAAGATGAAACTACAAACTTCGCTATTCCTTCAGCTGTTTTTAGAACCATATTTCCTGTAAATCCATCAGTAACTACTACATCTATTTTTCCATTCATTACTTCTGTACTCTCTACATTTCCAGCAAAATTTATGCTTTTATTCTCTCTTAAAAGATTATATGCTTCTCTTGTAACTTCATTCCCTTTTCCTTCTTCAGTTCCTATATTAAGTAAGCCTACTGTAGGATTTTTCATTCCTAATAATATTTCCAAATATTTTGAGCCCATTATAGCATATTGATTTAAAAACTCTGGTTTACAATCAGCGGTAGCTCCTACATCTAGCATTAACATCTTACCTTTTTTATTAGGAAACATTGTTGCAATAGCTGGTCTAAGTACTCCTTTTATTCTTTTTAATTTAAGTTGACTCGCTGTAATTAAAGCTCCAGTATTTCCTGCTGATACAGAAGCATCTACTACTCCTTCTTTTACTAGTTCCAAAGTTCTATTCATAGATGAATCTTTTTTACTCTTTACAGCTGTAACAGGGTCATCTGTCATTTCTATTACTTCTCTAGCATCAACTATCTCTATTTTTGTACTATCATATTTGTATTTTTTTAACTCTTCTTCTATTATCTCTTTTTTTCCAACAAGTACAAGGTGTAAAGACTCTATTTCTTCTAATGCCTTCATAGCCCCTTTTATCGTTTCAAAAGGTGCCTTATCTCCACCCATAGCATCCAACGCTATTTTCATTACTGTCCTCCTATAAAAAAATTCTCCCTATATATTATACATCATAATTTAAAATTTTAAAAATATTTTTAATATAATTTATAATAAAAAAAGACAAGAGCTTATCTTGTCTTTTTTTATCTAATTAAACAATCTAATTACTCAGCTTGTCCTGCTAGAACTTGTTTACCATTGTAATCTCCACATGAAAGACATACTCTGTGTGGTCTTCTTGGAGCTCCACATTTTTCACAAGTTGTTAATCCAGTTCCAGTTAAAGCATGATGAGATCTTCTCATGTTTTTCTTAGCTTTAGATGTTTTCTTCTTAGGTACTGCCATCTTAGTTTCCCTCCTACTTACAATCTTATTTAAAAATTAATTTTTTATCTGTAATAATTGTTGCCATCGTGGATCTATCCCATCATTACTATGTTTCTCTATTTCTGAATCATCTTCACAACTAGGTTCACATTGTGAATATGGTGGCATATCTAATAATATATACTCTCTTACTAAGCTTTCTAAATCTATTATTCCATTTTTTATTGGGTCATAAATTTCATTTTTATCAATTTCACACTCAGTACTTAAGCTCTTTAAATACTGTATATATTGATTTTCATCTAAGAATGTTCCCATAAAATCATTTTCTAGTTTTAAATTAAACTCTTTTAAACATCTTACACATTGTACTCTTAGTATTGTTGAGTAATGTCCACTTATTTCAACTTTTCCATTGTTATTTACAGCTGTTCCAACAACATGTACTTTTTCTATAAGTTCAATATCTTCTATATTTTCTATATAGAAATCAAACTTTAAAATCTGGTTTGGAAAATCTTTAATCTCTAATTTCAAAACAATTTCCTCCAATCGTACACCTAGATATTTTACTAACTTTTTTAAATATTGTCAAGTAATTTTTCTTAACAAAGGATTTTTTATTCTATACATTAAATAAAAATTCCATTAAATCTCCATCTTGTACTATATACTCTTTTCCTTCTAGTCTAAGAACACCAGCTTCTTGTGCTCCTTTCCATCCAGAATATTTTATAAAGTCATCAAAAGATACCACTTTTGCTCTAATAAAGCCTTTTTCAAAATCTGTATGTATCTCCCCTGCTGCTTTTGGTGCTGTATCTCCTATTTTTATTGTCCAAGCTCTTACCTCTTTTACACCAGCAGTAAAATATGTTTGAAGTCCTAATAACTTATATCCTGCTCTAATAAGTCTATTAAGCCCAGCTTCCTCTACCCCTAAAGCTTCTAGATACTCTTTTTTACTCTCTTCATCATCCATCTCTTGTAATTCTGCCTCAACTTTAGCAGATACTATTACAACTTCTGACCCTAACTCTTTTGCATATTCTCTAACTTTTTCTACATATTCATTTCCTGTTGCTAAATCATCTTCAGATACATTAGCTGCAAATATCATAGGTTTTAAAGTTAATAGTTGATAAGTTCTAACTAGTTCTAATTCTTCGTCATTCATTGACAATGTTTTTAAAAGTTGAAAATTTTCTAAGTGAGTCTTACACTTTTCTAAAACTGGCATAAGAGCCATAGACTCTTTATTTTTGTTCATAGCTAATTTTTTATGTTTCTCTATAGCTTTATCTACAGTTTCCATATCAGCAAAAATTAACTCTGTATTAATTACTTCTATATCTCTTATAGGATCTACTGAGCCACTTACATGGATTACATTATCATCTTCAAAGCATCTTACAACTTGACAAATAGCTGCTGTTGTTCTAATATTTGATAAGAACTTATTTCCAAGTCCCTCTCCTTTTGCTGCTCCCTTTACAAGCCCAGCTATATCCACAAACTCCACTGTTGCTTGAACTACCCTTTGTGGATTGATTATCTTTGATAATTCATCTAACCTTGAATCTGGTACAGTTACCATCCCTACATTTGGTTCTATTGTACAAAATGGATAGTTTGCTGCTTCTGCTGCTCCAGCTTTTGTTATAGCATTAAAAAGTGTTGATTTACCTACATTTGGAAATCCTACTATTCCTATTCCAATCATTAAAAAACTCCTCCTAAAATTTTTTATTACCATAAATTTTATCATATATTAAAAACTTTGTAAATCTTTTCTATAATTATTATATGAAATTTTTCTGAAAAAAAAGACTAAAAGTTTTTATACTTCTAGTCTTAAAAACATTCTGGTGGAGATGAAAGCCAACATAAATTAGCTATATCCATCACTGCTCCTAAGATTAGAAAAGGGGAGAGCCATTTAAATGGTTCTCCTTATTTAGCAAAACTTTTATTTTCTTTTTTAACTTTAATTCAAATCATTATACCATACTACTTTTCTATTTTCAAATATAATAATTTATTATTTTTATTTCAAATAAATTTTAATAGAAATATTTCCTTTAAAATTCTTTATTTAATCTTTGATTTAATTTTCTAAAACTTTCTTCAGGAATTTTACTTTTTATTTGAGATAAATCTACATTTATATCTAATCCCCTTTTTGAATTATAAATAATTCTATTAATATCTATTACATACTCTAATTCTTTTCTTCCAATATTTTTTAATTCTTCTAACTTTTCATTACTGTATTTCATCAAATCTAAATTATTAAATTTATCAGCTATATCAAACATTTCCATATAAATATAGTGATTCTTTGAAAAACTACTCTCTAAACTTAAGTTATAAATTTCATCTAAAGAAGAATTATCGTTTTTTATAAATGCATTATATGTTATTTGTCCTCTCTTATACATTTCTTGACTCAATTCTGTATCTATATTTTGTAAGTTTGTAAGAAGTTCTTTCATCTTAGAAATATCTTCATCATTATTACTATTTTTTCTATTTTTTATTAAACAACTTAAGTAAGCTTGAATTGTATATGGATTACTTTTATCTGAATTTTCGTATATCTTTTTTGCAAGTTCTAATGCTTCTTCTGTTTGACCTGTCATTGTAAATATTTGTATTATTTCTCTCTGAGCTCCCAAATATGTTGGTTGTTTTTCTAAAGAATTATATTGATAAGATAAAGCTTTTTTATATTGTCCTATTTTTCTAAAATATAATCCTATTATAAAATTTTTCTCTGCTAAATTTTCTATTTTTTGTGCTTCTTCTAATATTGTAGCATTTTTTTCTCTAGCTAAGGATAAACATAAATATTTTCTAATTTCTCTTGCTAAATATTTATCTAAATTTTCTTCAGATTCTAAAATTTTTTTTGCTAAGTAAATTACTTCCCTATAATTTTTTTCTTTTTTATACAATTCTATTATAGTTTTTAAGTAATGAGATGGGAGAATATATTCATTAAATTCTTGTTTATCTGATGTTTTTTTCAAGGATTCTTTAATTAAAATTTCTAAAATTGTATGATCAACTTCTTTTGGATCTAATTCACGAATAAATTGGGCTAAAGTTTCTTTTAATTTTTTGTTAAATTTTTCTAAAATAGTGAATCCAGAACGAATTACAAAATCTTGAATGTTTTCACTAACACTTATATATTGCCTAGTATATCCTGAATATTCGCATATATTTTGAGATTCTAAACTTTCTAACATATTACCTATTTCTTTATCTTCACCTATTATTTTATATAAAAAATTTGTTTCTATTATACCTAAATGAGAAATTAAGTTAATTATTTCCTTTTCTGCTAGAGAACATTCATTATATATAGAAAAAGTTTGCCTATTATTATAGTCAACAATTTTAGATGAAATATTATATACTTCATTAGCACTCTTTTTTTCTTTTATCATTTCAACAGCATGTTTTATTTGTTCAGGATATCCTTTAAACCATTCACATATATTTTTCTTATCATCTCTAGATAAAAACTCAATTTTTTCTATCTCCAAAAGTTGTGAAAACATTTTTATTCTATCTTTTTTTTCTAAGACTGCTACATTAACATATCCTATTTTAGGATACTCATACTCATTTTTTAATTTAAATTTACTTGAAATTCCAAATATAAATTGAGAACTTTGTGTTTTTTCTAATATTTTATAAAACCATTCAACAAGATCACCATTTGGAAGAATAATTCCTCCAAAATCATCAATTAAAATTATTTCTTTTGATAGTTGTAAATTTTTAATCATATTAACTAATATATTTATTTTAGTTTCTTGATTTTCATGAATGAAATTAACAGTATTATGAACTTCTTCTAAAATTCCTAAGTTATTTATTTTAAGAATAAAATCTTCAATACTTTCATCAGCTTTAAATTTTATTATAATAGGCTCTTGAGCCTCACGTAAAACTTTTATTTTTTTTAATGTGTATTTTAATAATGCTTTTCTTCCAATCAATTTGAATCCAGAAGCAATAAAACAAATTACTTCTTTATCAAAATTAGCATAATCAGCCTCTAATTTTTCTACTAAGTTATTTCTTCCAGAGAAGAAATTATTTTTTTCTTTTAATTGTGGATATTTTTCCCAAGTAATTTCTCTCAAAATTCTTTCAATAACTAGTTTAATTTTTTCACTTTGAGTTACAATTTGTAAGTTATAGTTTTCAGATATCCATTTTGGAATACGTTCATCTTTATATGTTATTTTATTATCAATAATAATTGGATAAATCTTTTTTATTGTTTCTTCTTTTAATTTTTCTTCTGCAAATTTTAATTCTTTTTTTACCCATTCTGATTCTAGAGAAGAATCTGAAATAAAAATTACGAATAAATCTGTTTCATCTAAAGTTCTAATAATTTCATCTAGAGTTTTCATTCCAGCTTCAAATGAAAATTTATCATACACGCATCTTTTTTCTCCTAATTTTTCTGCTATTTTTTCTACTAATATTTTATCTCGACTACTATGTGATAAAAATGCCTTACTCATATTCTCCTTCTCCTTGAAACTAATTTTTATATTCTACATAAATAATACTTTTATAATTTTTTATTTTACACTATTTTTTCATACTATACAAAGTTATTGTATATA
>ERZ831979.1947-NODE-1947-length-15891-cov-3.588406_pt1 | contig 15891 bp, 16 predicted proteins | sample MGYA00519952_ERZ831979 | MGnify/ENA primary metagenome ERZ831979 (study PRJEB31850, sample SAMEA3708723) | human gut metagenome | biome: human gut; feature: human-associated habitat; material: faeces | place: China | collected 2014 ...
AGGCGAAAAGCACCTTGACCGGCAGCACGCCGCCCGCGCGGCAGGCCTGCATGGCGCGCGCCGCATGGCGGCGCGGGATTTCCAGCGTATAGCCGCAGCCGCGCTCGGTGATCGCAGCGCCCGCGCGGCGGATTTTGGCAGAGATACCCGCGTCGCTCAAAAGCCGCGCCATGCGCTGGGCATGGGTGACTGAGCGCGCGGCAAAGAGATAATAGTCCATACCGATTCCCCCTCACAGCATGATATGCATGCGCGGCGGCGGTGTGCGGGCGAAAAGGGACGGGCGCTCAAAAAAAGCGTCCGTCCGAAGCGGTTTTGATTCAGTTGTCCGCGCGCTCAAGGAGCGCGATAGCGTGGGCGGCCATCCCCTCGCCGCTGCCGGTGAAGCCGAGGTGTTCCTCGGTCGTGGCTTTCACGCTCACGCGCAAGACATCAATCTGGAGCTCGCGCGCGATGTTCGCGCGCATCTGCTCGCGGTACGGCGCGAGCTTGGGTGCCTGCGCCAGGATCGTTGCGTCAATGTTGACGACATCGTACCCCGCGGCGGCGAGGTGCAGCTTCACCCGCCGCAGCAGCTCTAAGCTCGAGATGCCGGCAAACTCGTCGGCGGAGTCGGGAAAGAGCTTGCCGATATCGCCGAGCGCCGCCGCGCCGAGCAGCGCGTCCATCACGGCGTGGGTCAGTACGTCAGCGTCCGAATGGCCGAGCAGGCCCTTTTCGTAGGGGATCGTCACGCCGCCTAAAATCAGTGCGCGGCCCTCGGTCAGGCGGTGCACGTCGTAGCCGTGCCCGATGCGTAAATTCGTCATGGTATGGGTCCTTTCTTCAAGAAAAGGCAGAGGGGAAAGGTTCATTCCCCTCTGCGCTGTAAAATTGCTTCTGCGATCGCAAGGTCGACCGGCGTGGTGATCTTGATGTTTTCCTCGCTGCCCTCTGTCAAGTGGACTTCCTTGCCCAGCCGCTCCACAGCGGAGCAATCGTCCGTAACAGTCGCGCCGTCCGCAATCGCGGACTGGAGAGCCGCCTTCAAAAGGTCGGTGGCGAAGACCTGCGGCGTCTGCACGGCGAAGAGCGCGCTGCGATCGGGCGTGCGCTCGACGATGCCGTCGTGCGCGACCTTGATGGTGTCGCGCACCGGAACGGCGGGCGCGGCGGCGAGATAAACTCTTGCCGCGTCGAGCACTTCGTCGATGAGCTCGACGGTGACGAGCGGACGCGCACCGTCCTGCACGGCGAAAAATTCCGTCTCGGGCGAGGCCTCGAGCGCCGCGCGCAGCACGGACTCTGTCCGCGTTGCGCCGCCGACGATGACCTTTACGGGTTTTCTGAGGCCAAAGGTCTTGCAGAGCTCAGCATAAGGCAGCAGCTCGTCCTCCCGCGCAGCGATGACGATCTCGTCGATGCCCTCCACGCAGTCGATCGTGAGCAGTGTGCGCACAAGGACGGGGATGCCGTCAAGGGTTTGCAACAGCTTGTTCTCCCCACCGTAGCGCGTGGAGCTTCCGGCGGCCGCAATCAGCGCGGCGCAGTACGGGTGAGTGCGCTTTTGGCGCTTGCCGAACATCTTTTGCAGCAGGCTCATGGACTCAATCGCTCTCCTTTAACAGCATCGCGGCGTTGACGCGCCCCTCAGCCTCGGGATACTCCACGTCTTCTGCCAGGACGATCTCTGATACGAGGATCTGCTTGGCAATGTGCAGCATCTTGCGCTCGCCGTTGGATAGTCCGCGCGTGCTGTCGCGATGCATCAGCGCCTTGATGACGGCGCTGACCTCGTCGAGATCGCCGCTTTTCAGGCGATCCATATTCTCGCGGTAGCGGTGGTTCCAGTTCGCCGTCATGTCGACGCCGAGCTTGGGAATGCGCGCGATGACCTCTTCGATCTCGCTTCTCGTCTTGATGGCGCGGATGCCGATGGCCGTGGAATTCTCGGTCGGGATCTTGAGCGTTAGCCCGGAAATGGGCATTTTGAAGACGTAAAAATCCATTGCTTTGCCGCTGATCTTTTCGCGGACAATGCTGTCGATCACACCGGCGCCGTGCATCGGGTGCACGACCTTATCTCCCACTTGAAACATTCTATGCCCACCTCCCTTCAGGCAGAATGCCAATCCGGCATTCGCCCCGGTTTTCCGTGCGATGGAAAAGAAAAACAACACAAACACACAAGAGGAAACAATTCCCCATACATAGTATAACGTACTTTGCCATCATTTTCAAGCGATTTTTGATGAAATATCGCATAAAAATGGAAACACACCGTATTTTCGAAAAAAACAGGGGCTCCCCTTTTCAGGAGAGCCCCCGCAACGGAAGAACGATTTTTGCTTACTTATTGCTGCGGCGCCAGATGTGCATCTTCTCCGCGTCGGCGATGAGCTGCTCGCGGAAGTCGGGATGCGCGATGCCGATGAGCGCCTCGGCACGCTGCCAGGTCGAAAGGCCCTTGAGGTTGACCATGCCATACTCGGTGACGATGTAGTGCGTGCAGGAGCGCGGGTCGGTGCAGATGGAGCCGGGCGTCAGCGTGGGAACGATGCGGCTCTTGACCGTGCCGTCCTTGCCCGTGACGGTCGAGGACATGCAGATGAAGCTCTTGCCGCCCTTGGAGAGGTACGCGCCCATCGCAAAGTCGAGTTGGCCGCCCGTGCCGGAGATGTGCTTGATGCCCGCGGACTCGGCATTCACCTGACCGAACAGATCGCAGTCGATGGCGTTGTTGATGGAGATGAAGTTGTCGATCTGGGAGATGACAAACACGTCGTTCGTATAGTCGACCGGCGCACCCATGACCTCGGGATTGCGATCCATGTAGTCATAGAGCTTCTGCGTGCCGGCGGCGAAGGCAAAGACCTGACGGCCCTTGTCGAGCTGCTTGTGCTTGCCGGTGATCTTGCCGGCCATAGCCATGTCGACAAAGCCGTCGACGTACATCTCGGTGTGAACGGACAGGTCCTTGAGGTCAGACTGCGCGATCATCGAGCCGATGGTGTTGGGCATGCCGCCGATGCCGAGCTGGAGGCACGCGCCATTCGGGATCTCAGGCACGACAAGGTTGGCGACCGCGGTGTCGACCTCGGTGGGGGCGCCGCCCGCGCCGAGCTGCGCAACGGGAGGATTCTCCCCTTCCACAACCATGTCGACGTCCTTGATGTTGATCTCGCAGCCGTTGAGGCCGTAGACCCAGGGAAGGTTCTCGTTGACCTCGACGATGACAGTCTTGGCGGCATCCAGCATGTCGGCTAAGTGAGAGCACGCGAGAGCGTAGCTGAAGTTGCCATGCTTATCCATCGGCGTGACCTGGATCATCGCAACATCGACTGTGGCGTTGCCGTCGCGGTAGAAGCGCGGCAGCTCGCTGTAGCGCATGGGAATGAAATAGCCCATGCCCTTGGAGATGATCTTGCGGTCGATGCCGCTGCAATGCCAGGAGTTCCAGGTGAAGTGCTCACCGGCGTCCTCGGCCTTGCAGATCTCGGGCATCCACATCGTCACGCCGCCGCGGACCTTGACGTCCTTGAGCTCATTCTGGCGTGCGGCCAGAGCCTTGTCGAGCGTGTAGGGATGGTTGGTGCACCAGCCGTAGTCGACCCAGTCGCCGCTCTTGACGACCTTGACGGCTTCCGCGGCAGAGGTCAGCTTCTTCTGATAAAGCGCTGCGTAATCCATGGATAATTCCTCCTGTATGTATGTGAATTTGATTATCATTTCGGAACTATGTCGAAACTTTAACAATTATAGCATACCGATCGCCGTTTGCAAAGTCTTTCTTACGTGTCAGCGTAAAAAAGAACGTAAAAAAGAGACAGGCCGGAGCCTGTCTCTTTTCAGTTCGGGAAAATTACTCCTCGACAGGAGCCTCTTCCTCGCCGCTGAGCAGCGCGCGGATGCTGAGGGAGATCTTCTTCTTCTCCTCGTCGATGGCGGTGATCTTCGCGTCGACCATCTGGCCTTCGGACAGGACGTCGGAGGGCTTGTCGATGCGGCGGTCAGCGATCTGGGAGATGTGGATCAGGCCGTCCACGCCGGGAACGACCTCAGCGAAAGCGCCGAAGGTCATCAGCTTGACGATGCGGACGTTGGCAACGTCGCCGACCTTGTAGGTGTTCATGAACACATCCCAGGGGTTCTGGGTGCGATCCTTGACGCCGAGGGAAATCTTGCGCTTCTCGGGGTCGAAGGAGATGACATACACGTCGAGGTGATCGCCGATGGAGACGACCTCGGCGGGGTTCTTGATGCGGCTCCAGCTCAGCTCGGAGATGTGGACCATGCCGTCCACGCCGCCGATGTCGACGAACACGCCGTAAGAGGTCATGGACTTGACAACGCCGTCATAGTGCTTGCCGACCTCGATGCCTTCCCAGATGGCGGCCTGAGCAGCCTGACGCTCCTCGTTCAGCACGGACTTGATGGAGCCGACGACGCGGCGGCGGGCACGGTTGACCTCGGTCACGCGGAGCTTGACCTTCTGCTTGACCATCTGGCCAAGGTCGGAGTCCTTGGGCATGCCGCTCTGAGAAGCGGGCACGAACACGCGCACGCCCTTGACAGAAACGACGATGCCGCCCTTGTTCACTTCGGTCACGGTGCCTTCGAGAACGGTCTTGTCCTCAACGGCGGTCTCAATGTCTTCCCAGAGCTTGACAGCGTCGAGACGCTTCTTGGAGAGGGTGGCGTAGCCTTCCACGTCGTTGACGCGGACAACGTAAGCCTCGATCTCGTCGCCGACCTTGACGACGTCCTCGGGCTTGACGTCGGGGTCGCTGCTCAGCTCAGAAACAGGGATATAGCCTGCCTGCTTGCAGCCGACGTCGACCTGGATCTCGGTCGTGCCGATGGCGGTCACGATACCGGTCACCTTATCTCCTGTATTTAGAGTCTTGAAAGATTTTTCAAGCAGTTCTTCAAAGGATTCGCTGATTTCAGGGGCAGTGGTGTTGATGTTTTCTTCCGTCATTGTTGTTAATACCTCCATAATGATACTCGCAGGAGTAGATGCGCCGGCTGTCAGTCCCGCCACACGGCATCCGGAAAAGAATTCCGGTGAGAGCTCGTCTGCGGATTCGATCTGGAGGACTTTTCCGCAGTTCTCTCTGCAAATCTCGGTCAAATGCCTTGTGTTGGCGCTTCTTCGGTCGCCCACAACCACCATCGCGTCTACCTTGGCGGAAAGTTCTGCTGCCTCAGTTTGACGTTTCTGCGTAGCATTGCATATTGTATCATTGATTTTCAGATTTGTACACTGTTTTTTTAGAAATTTCACGCAACTTTCCCAAAGCGCACGAATGCAGGTCGTTTGCGCCAGCATGATACTGGGTAAATGGGCAAAATCGGGGTGTTCCTGCAAGTATTTTTGCACTTCCTGCACATTTTCAAAAATCAGCGGGTCGCTGCACCATCCTGCGATGCCCTGCACCTCGGGATGATGGCGCTCACCGATCAGGATGACGCGGCGTCCCTCGTGCTCTGCCTCCTGTGCAAGCTTTCGGATGCGCTCGACATGCGGGCACACGGCGCTCACGACCTCTGCCCCGCGCTCTCGCAGCGCATCAAGCGTCGCTCTCGGCTCGCCGTGGGCGCGGATGAGCACGGTCTCCCCCGCCTTTGCCTGGTCGGGCGACGTGATGAGGCGCATGCCAAGGTCTTCGATCTCGCGCACGACGCCCGCGTTGTGTACGATGCTGCCGAGCATCGCGCCGCCGCGCGCTTTTGCCGTTTCGCGCGCAAGGTTGACTGCGCGCTCCACGCCATAGCAGAAGCCCGCGGTCTCAGCTAAGATGACCTTCACAGCGGCGCGCCTCCCACCTGCTGGCCGCCGAGCGCGTAGGCCTGACGCAGCATTTCGTCGGCGATGGCCTGCAATTCTTCGGACGTGCCGCGGCGGCCCGTGACCTCAGGCACATACGGCTCGCCGAAGATGATGCGCGTTTTATGGAAGGGCTTTTTCTGCCCGTCGCAGAACACCGGCACGAGCGTCGCACCCGTGCGCACGCCGATCATCGCGATGCCCGCGTGCGCGTGCGCGGGGAGTCCGTCGTGATAGCCGACGCCGCCCCGGATCGTCGTCCCCTCGGGGAAGATCAGAAGATTCTCACCCTTGTGGAGCACCTGCATCGCGGTCTTGATGGACTGGATATCCTTGCCGTCGCGCTGGACGGGAAATGCGCCGAGCGTGCGGATGAGCCACGCGAGCGCGCGGTTGTCGAAGAGCTCGGCCTTGGCCATAAAGTGCAGATGGTAGTCGAGCGGCAGGCACAGGCCGATGAGCACGGGGTCTAAGTCCGTTGAATGGTTCGGGCACAGCAGGACACTGTGCTTCGGAAGATTTTCAAGCCCCTTGACGTCCACGCGGTAGATCCACAAAAGCACCCGACCGATGATCCAGATAAACGCAAAAAAGATACGGTGCATCATTTCAATTTCTCCTGAATGAGGCTCAGCAGCGCCTGCTCGCTCTCTTCAAAGCTGAGCTTCGACGTGTCGAAGCGCACGGCGTCCGCCGCCTCGCGCAGCGGGGCGATGTCGCGGTGCATGTCCTGATAGTCGCGCTCGTTGATCTCGCGCAGTACCTCTTCATACGCCTTGGGCGTGCCGCGCTCGGAGAGCTCGAGGCAGCGGCGGCGCGCGCGCTCCTCGGCCGAAGCAGTCAGATAAATTTTGAGGTCGGCGTCCGGCAAAACGACTGTGCCGATGTCGCGCCCGTCCATGATGACGCTTCTCTTGCGCGCGATGTCGCGCTGCATCTCGAGTAAGTACGCGCGTACGCACGGCAGCGCCGAGACGTTCGAGGCGTACATCGAAATTTCCGGCAGGCGAATTTCGGTGCTGACGTCCTTGCCGTCAAGCAGCATTTTCTGTCCGCTATTCTCGTCAAATGCCATGTCGATCTGAATTTCTTTCAGCAGCGGCGCGATTTGAGATTCGTCCTTTGCGTCCAGTCCGCGGGAAAACGCCGCGTAGCCGATGGTGCGGTAGATCGCGCCCGTGTCGACATGCAGAATGTTCAATTTCTTGGCGACGGCCTTGGCGAGCGTACTCTTGCCCGCGCCGCCGGGGCCGTCAATGGCAATGGAAAAATGCTTTTTCATCTGTTTGATTCTTCCCTCTTACAATAAATATGTGCTTACTGCGTCAGCAGCGCGTCTGCGGCGGCCTCGCCCGCGGCCTTGCCGGTCGCCCAGGCGATTTGCAGATTGTAGCCGCCCGTGTAGGCGTCTACGTCGATGATCTCGCCGGCAAAGTACAGGCCGCCGATCTTTTTCGACGCCATGGTCTTCGGGTCGATCTCCCCCACCTTGACGCCGCCGGAGGTGATGATCGCGTTTTCGACCGGCATCGGCGCGCTGACATTGACCGTCCAGCGCTTTAAGAGCGTGCGGATGGTCTCGCGCTGGGCGCGCGTGATGTCGTGCACCTTTTCGTGCGGAGGGATGCCCGAGCGGTCGATGAATTCGTCGATCATCTTCTGCGGCAGAAGCGCGCCGAGCACGTTGCAGTAGTCGCTGTTTGCGTGCTTTTCAAAATCCGACAGCAGGCGCTTGTCGAGCATTTGCTCGTCGAGCGCGGGCTTGAGGTCGATCTCCAGTCGGTACTGCTTTTTGTCGAAATGCCGCATGTGCGCGCTGGCCGACAGGATGAGCGGCCCGCTCACGCCGAAGTGCGTGAACAGCATTTCGCCGAAATCCGAGTGGATCTTTTTGTTGTTTTCGTATACCGTCAGCACAACATTGCGCAGGCTCAGCCCTTGCAGCACCGCGCATTCGCGTGCCTCGAGCGGCACGAGTGAGCCGCGCAGCGGCGTGACTGTGTGGCCGAGCGCTTCCGCCATGCGGAAGCCGTCGCCCGTCGAGCCCGTCGCGGGATAGGACAGCCCGCCCGTCGCCAGAATGGCGGCGGAGGCGGTGTAGTCCCCTTTTTCGCCCTTGACGGCGGCGACATGGCCGTCTTCGACCGAAATACCGAGCGCGCGGTCGCGCACGAGCTTGACGTGCAGACGCTTGAGCTCGCGCTCAAGCGCCGCTGTGATGTCGAATGACCGGTCGGACACGGGAAACACGCGCTTGCCGCGCTCGACCTTGAGCGGCACACCGAGCCCCTCGAAAAAATCGATGGCGTCGTGCCCGTCGAAGCGGGAAAACACGGAGTATAAAAACCGCGGGTTCTGCGGCACGTGGGCGAGCAGCTCTTCGCAGGTGCTGTCGTTCGTCACGTTGCAGCGGCCCTTGCCGGTGATGTTCACCTTTTTGCCGAGGCGCTCGTTTGGATCGAGCAGCGTCACGTGCGCACCCTTGCGCGCGGCGCAGATCGCGGCCATCATGCCGCCCGCGCCGCCGCCGATGACAACGATCGCCTTATTCATCTTCGATCTTGCCGAAAATGTCGAAGCGCTCCCAGATGTGCTCGAGTTCGGAGAACGTCGCGGAGATGTCTGCGCCCTTCTTGTTGGCCACGGCCAGAATGAGTGCGTTGAGCATGCTCATGGGCGCCGCCAGCGAGTCGACGAACGAGATCATCTCGCTGCGCACGAGCAGCGAATTGCTGGACATCTGGTTGATGGGCGACATCTCGCTGTCCGTCACGCCGACGATCGTCGCGCCGCGGTCGCGCGCAAACTGGATGGTCTTGAGCGCAAGCTCGCTGTAGCGCGGGAAGCAGATACCGATGACCACATCGTCTTTGGAGACGCGGAAGAGCTGGTCGAACGAGCCGGCCGCGCCGCCGTTGACCAGAGTGACGTTGTCGAAGATCAGGCGGAAGTAGAAGTTTAAGTACCCTGCCAGAAACGAGGACGAACGGAAGCCCACGATGTAGATGCGGCGCGCGCCGATGATCGTGTCGACCACGCGCTCAAATTCCGCGCCGTCGGTCTGGTCGATGGCCATGCGGATCTTCTCCATGTCGCGCTGCAGGACGTTCGTCATCAGATCGGACCCTGCGAGCTCGCCGTCCGATGCCTGAATGCGCTGGATGCTCGTGAGCTTGCCGCGAATCATCTCCTGCAATGCACGCTGCATGCTCGGATACCCCTCGTAGCCGAGCTGGGTGGCAAAGCGCACGACGGTCGACTCGCTGACCTGCACGGTCTTGCCGAGCTTGCTGGCCGTCATAAACGCGGCCTTATCGTAGTTTTCCAGAATGAAGCGGGCGATGAGCTTCTGCCCCTTGGAAAAGCTGCTCATGTTCTTTTCGATATTATGTAAGATATTCTTCGTCATAAAATCGTCCTCTGTTACTTTGATTTTGTTGCAAGGAGTTCCTGCTCCGTTAGGTCGCGCCACGCGCCTTCGGGAAGAGCCCCGAGTTTGAGCGCGTGCTCCTGCACGCGCTTTAGGCGCTTGACGTGTAATCCGGCGGCGGCGCACATGCGCCGGATCTGCCGGTTTTTTCCTTCATGGATGGTGATGGAGAGAACGGCGGTGTCCATCCCCTGCCGCAGCACGCGCACCTGCGCGGGCCGGATGGGCTCGCCGTCGAGCTGTGTCATGGAAGCGAGCGCTTCTGCCGCTCCCCTGACCTCGCCCGCGACGCTGACCTCGTAGACCTTGTTGACCTCGTAGCGCGGGTGCAGAAGATGCTGCATCCATTCGCCGTCGTTCGTCAAAAGCAGCAGTCCCTCGGAGTCGAGGTCGAGCCGCCCGACGGGATAGACGCGCGCGCCGCAGTCTCTGACGAGCTCGGCGACGGTCTTTCGCCCTTTTTCGTCAGAGAGCGTGCAGACATAGCCGCGCGGCTTGTTGAGCATCAGGTAGCGCTTCTGCCCCTCCAGCGCGAGCGGCCTGCCGTCGACGGTAATTTCGTCGACTTCGGGGTCGGCCTTCTGCCCGAGAAGCGCAGTCTTGCCGTTCACGTGCACGCGTCCCGCGGCGATACACTGCTCGGCGGTGCGACGGGAGCAGAGCCCCGATTCGGCGATGAGCTTTTGAATTCTTGCTTCGGCCAGGTCGATCCCTCCTTTACTTTGCCGACAGAAATTGCCAGAGCTTTTCCGCCAGCGACTTATTTTTGCTTGTTTCGCTCTTTGTTTCCTGCGCCTGTACGCTGCGCGCGCTGACAAGGTCAACTCTTCCGACCTCAGTCTCGCCGCAGGAGATGACGAGCGTGCCGAACGTTTGTCCCTTCCGCACGGGGGCGGAGACGGTTTGCGGCAGCTCGGCGCGCACGCTCAATGCTTCATTTTCCGCGGTGGGATAGCGGAAGCTCTCCGCCGCCACGGCGGACACACTCTGCCCGTCGACGCTTACGCTGCCGTAGGCCTCGCCTTTTTTCGCACCGCTTGAGAGCGCATACGCCGAAAAGCCGTAGTCATAGAGTGCCGCGTGATCCGCCCAATCGCTGCCGTCGTGCAGCGTGACGGCGATCATGCGCATCCCGCCGCGCTCGGCACAGGTGACGAGTGTGCGCCCTGCGTCGCCGGTGTAGCCGGTCTTGAGACCGATGCAGCCGGAGTACGACGCGAGCAGCTTATTGTGGTTCGTCATCGTGCGCGTGCCGACGCTCGCCGTGCGCGTCGAGACGATGCGCGCGAACGTCGGATTCTGCATGGCGTAGGCCGCAAGGCGCGCCATATCGAGGGCACAGGAGCTGTGCCCCATTTCGTCGAGACCGCTCGGGTTGGCAAATGACGTGTGCTCCATGCCGAGGGCTTTCGCCTTTTCGTTCATCCATCGGACAAACTGCGCGCTGCCGCCGTTTCCGCCGCAGTGGGCGGCGATGCACTCCGCCGCGTCGTTGCCGGACGGCAGCATCAGACCGTAGAGAAGTTCCTCCATCGTGAGCGTTTCGCCCTCGAGAAGGTACATCGACGAGCCCTCGCGCAAGTGCTCGCGTTTGACCGTGACCTTCTCCGTGAGTTCGCTGTGCTCCAGCGCGACTAAGCAGGTCATGATCTTCGTCGTGCTCGCGATGCTGCGCTCCTGCGTTTCATTGCGCGACGCCAGCACCCGCCCGCTGCCCGCCTCCATCAAAATGAACGCGGCGGCGGCAGTTTCAGGCGCGGCAGCCTGACAGGTCAAACTGCTTGACAGGCAGGAAACGGCAAGGAAAACGGCAAATACGCATCGGGCAAAACGCGGCATGGGATCACTCCTTCGTTCGGAATGCCCCTATTATGCCCGAAATCAGTAGATATCTTTCTCTTCTCTCTTCTTGTCCACGAAATTCTGCACGCGGTCGAGCACTTCCGGCACAAGATCAAGCACGCGGTCGACCGTTGCCGCCGCAGGGATGGCCACGGGCATCACGCGCGTCAGACCGTCCTTGACGACGAGGAACGCGACGGGGTCGACCTTGACGCCCGCACCTGCGCCGCCGCCGAAGTGTGCGGTGTCGGTCTTGCCGTAGTCGCCGCCGCCTGCGCCGAAGCCGAAGCTCACGCGCGAAACGGGGATGACCGTTACGCCGTCGGGCGTCGTGATCGGCTCGCCGATGATGGTGTTGGAATCGACCATATCACGGATCTTATCCATCGTGGTGTCCATGAGATCGTTGAGCGGGGTCTTCTTTTCGATGTTTTCCATGAGGTTCATCCTTTCTTTTTATGCGGTCAGTTTTTCACTGTGTTCACTGTTTTGCGGAGTGCTCTCTGTTGGTTTTTCCGCGGGAGCGTCGTTTTTATGCGCCTTTTTATAGCGCAGGTACCATTTGAGCATCGGAATGAGCAGCGCAAGCGAGATGTGCAGCCCGTCGCGGATGCGAAGCGACAGGCCAACGGCACCCTCTGCGTGCGTCTTTTCAGAGCTGTAGTCCATGCGCAGGTGCAGTGAGGGATCAGGGATATGGAAGAGGTCTTCAAGGTGCGGCATCACACCCCACATCGCGGCGCTCGCATAGCCGTAGGTCTGCGCGATATCTGCGGGGTCCGTGCCGCCAAAGACGACGAGAATTTCCAGCGGGTCGATGCGAAGGCGCTTGCAGGTGCGTTTCGCTGTCTCCTTGAGCGCCGAGAGCGCCGTCGTGATGAGGTCCCTGAGCTCCTCTTTTGTCGGCTTGGGGAGCGAGGGCTTTTTCTTTTGCTTCGCCTCTTCTCCCTCTGACTTTGGTTTTTTCTCCTTTGCCTTTTTTTTCGGCGTTTCTTTCTTTTCCTTTGCTGGCAGCAGCGTGAAGCGGAACGGGCCGACCGAAAGCTGCACGCGCAGCTCGTCGCCGAACTGCATCAACGCGCCCACGCGCAGAAAGCCGATCAAAATAAAAATGAGCAGGATGATGCCAATTACCTTCAGCGCAGTCAATCGACCACCTCCCTCTTTTTACGCTTCACGCGGTTTTTATGCTTTACGCGGTCAGTGTTCCCCGTTTTCGGGAACGTTGCCTTCTTTTTCCGTCATGGCGCTGGGGTCGAGGATCGTGCCGTCCTCCGTCATGCGGAGCTGACCGTCGGCCTCAAGACCCGGCATCTCCGGCAGCTCCTCGAGCGAACCCAAGTGGAAGTCGCGCAGGAACTTTTTCGTCGTGCGGTACAGCCTCGGCCGTCCCGGCACCTGCAAACGTCCGCACTCCTCAATGAGCCCGCGCTCAAGCAGCAGGCCCACGGTGTACGAACTGTCCACGCCGCGCACCTGATCAATGTAGGCGCGGGTCGTGGGCTGGTAGTAGGCGATGATCGTCAGCACCTCCAGCGCGGGCTGAGAGAGCTTGGCGGTCTTGCGGATCTCAAACGCCTTGCGGATGATGTCGGCATAGTCCGGCGACGAGCAGAGCTGATAGCTGTCCTCCATGCGGACGAGCCGGATGCCGCGGCGCTCAAAGGCGTAGTAATCGCCGAGCTTTTGCAATACCTGTTCCGCGGTCGGACGGTCCAAATCGAGCGCAAGGCAGATGCGGTCGATGGGAAGCGGTTCGCCGCTGGCGAACAAAATGCCCTCGATGGCCGACTCGACCTCGCGCAGGTCCAAAGATTCCAAAGACATAGCGTTCCTCGCTTTTTACAGATTGATACGGTCGGGGGCGTCGTCCCCGCACTCCACGGTGCAGTCCGTGTCGGAACCGGCCAGATGGATGACCTTTTCGCGGCAGAGCTCCAAAACGGCGATGAACGTCGCCACGATCTCGCTGCGGCTGCGGCTGCCGCGGAACAGCAGCTTGAAGCGCGTCATGCCGAACTCCTTGAGCCGGTGCAGAATTTCCTCCGCCTTGCCCTTGACGGGATACGGCTCGCGGCGCACGATCTCGCTCAGCGCCGCGCTCGGCGGCGCGGCCAGCTTTTCCCCGCGCTCCATGATCGTCTGCATGGCGAGCACGAGGTCGGCCTTTTCATGACTGTACTCGTAGATTTTGCCGCGCTGCATGGGCTCGGGCTGGCGCGTCATGATGCTGCGGCCAAACTCGCCCATCGGGCCGAGCGTTTCGGTCAGCGTCTTGATGCGAAGGTACGTGTCCTTTTGCTGGCGCTCTTTGAGCGAGGCAATGAGCTCGTCCATCTCGCTCTGCGCCTGCTCATCCTCAAGCGAAAGCAGCATGCGCGTTTTGATGTACATTAAATGTGCCGCCATCGTGATGAATTCGCTCGCGACCTCGAGATCGAGCTGCTTTCGCTGCTCGAGATACGCAAGGTACTGGTCCAGGATCAGCGCGATGGGAATGTCCTGGATCTCTATTTTATTTTTCGACAGCAGGAAGAGAATGAGGTCGAGCGGCCCTTCAAAGTCCTGCAGCGCCTCCGCGCTGCGCTCGTGCACCACGCCCTCCAGCTTGAAAACGGGATTGTCCATGACATTCCTCTCACTTTATCAATATACGATCCAGTTGACCAGAAGCTCGTACACGCGGTAGATGCCCTCGCTGAGGATATTGTTTCCCACGCCGAGCCAGACGAGCACAAAAAGAACAAGCATGCCGTATTTTTCATACCGCATCAGCGTCATGTACGCGCGGTCGGGCAGAAAGGCGAAGAGCACCTTCGACCCGTCGAGCGGCGAGATGGGGATGAGGTTGAAAAGCCCCAGACCGACGCTCATGTACGCCGTCATCGCAAGGAAATTCAAAAGGCCGCTGCAAAACGCGGTATCGACATAGTGCGCGATCATGATGCGCGCGCCGAGCAAGAGCAGCATCGCCAGCAGCAGATTCGACACCGGCCCCGCCAGCGCTGTGATGGCCATACCCTGCTTCGGCTTTTTGAAATACCGCATGTCGACCGGCACGGGCTTTGCCCAGCCGAAGCCGACGAGCAGCATGGCAGCCAAGCCGAACCAGTCGATATGGTGCAGCGGGTTTAAGCTCAAGCGGTGCTCGCGCTTGGCCGTCGGATCGCCGAGGGCATAGGCTGCAAGACCGTGACAGGTCTCGTGCACCGTCAAGCATAAAAAGACGCCGAGCACGCGCAAAAGCGCGTCGGTCAGCGAGCCCCAGTCGATGGACTGGACCAATTCCTGAAAACTGTTCACGCAATTTCTCCGTAAAAAATATGCAAATCGCGAAGACTTGCATTGCATTCTATGCCTATTATAACAGCCCTTTTCCCACATGACAAGGGATTTTGCAATTTTTGCTGCATTTTGCTTTCAAAAATTGACGCAATTTTTTCTGTCAAATTGCGAAAAATGACAAAAAAGCGCCTCAACCGTGCGGTTGAGGCGCTTTGCAGGATGCAATATCCGCTTATTTCTTGAGGCGCTTGTCGCTCTTGGCCGCAAGGTGCGTGCCCAAGGACTGGAAGATCTGCACCAGAATGATGAGCAGCACGACCGCCGCGAACATCACAAGGTACTTGTAGCGATAGTAGCCGTAGTCGATGGCGATCTTGCCGAGGCCGCCGCCGCCGATGATGCCGCTCATCGCCGAGTAGCCGAGGATGGTCGTGAGCGCGATGGTGAAGTTCTGGAGCAGCGAGGGAACGCTCTCGGGGATCATCACCTTGCAGATGATCTGCATGGGCGTTGCGCCCATGCTCTGCGCGGCCTCGATGATGTTGGGGTCGACCTCGCGCAGGCTGCTTTCAACAAGGCGCGCGACGAACGGGAACGCCGCCACGACCAGCGGAACGATGGTCGCGGTGGTGCCGACGGTCGTGCCGATGATAAGGCGCGAGAGCGGGAAGACCATGATCATTAAGATGAGGAACGGGATCGAGCGCAGCAGGTTGATGATGACGTTCAGAATGCTCATCAAGGCCTTGGGAAGCGGCAGAACGCCGCCCTTCTCCCCCGCTACGAGCAGCACGCCAAGCGGAAGGCCGATGACGACGGCCAGCGCCGTTGACAGCAGCGTCACATAAAACGTCTCCCAGATCGCCTTGGGGAACTGCGTCTGCATGGCGACGGTGAGCTCTGCGATGGAGTCCGGGGAAAAGAGATTACTGTACATCGACGCTCGCCTCCTCTACCTGAAGATTTTCAATGCTTCTTAAAAAGTCCATGGCCTGCTCGAACTGCGCGTTCGGCACGCCGAGGAGCATGCTGCCGTACACCTCTTCGGAGAGCTTCTGCGTGTTGGCCGAAATGACCGTCGCGCTGATGCCCTCTTCGGTCGCAAGGCGCGCGACGAGCGGAATGGATGTCGTCTTCGCGCTGCGGAAGATGAGGCGGATGCGGCGCTGCTGCTGGGGGTCGGACACGTCGATGTCCGCGCCGCGCGGGAACACGAGGTGGCGCGCCGCCGCGGACTTGGGCGCGGAAAAGACGGCAGAAACAAGGCCCTCTTCCACGACTTCGCCGTCGTCGAGGATCGCAACGTGATTGCAGACCTCCTTCACCACGCTCATCTGGTGTGTGATGATGACGACGGTGATGCCAAGCTTTTTGTTGATGTCACCGATCAGCTCGAGGATCTGGCGCGTCGTCTTGGGGTCGAGCGCGCTCGTGGCCTCGTCGCAGAGCAGAACTTTGGGGTTCGTGGCGAGGGCGCGGGCGATGGCCACGCGCTGCTGCTGTCCGCCGGAGAGCTGCGCGGGAT
>ERZ831979.1950-NODE-1950-length-15849-cov-5.806256_pt1 | contig 15849 bp, 15 predicted proteins | sample MGYA00519952_ERZ831979 | MGnify/ENA primary metagenome ERZ831979 (study PRJEB31850, sample SAMEA3708723) | human gut metagenome | biome: human gut; feature: human-associated habitat; material: faeces | place: China | collected 2014 ...
ATACCCCGTCTGCCACCCGGCGCGGGAAGAAAGCGCCGCGCCCATGATGTAGGGCCCGACCGATGCACCGATCCCCCACATACAATGGAGCCAACTCATGTGGCGGCTGGCAAAATGGAGCGCCACATAGTTGTTGAGTGCCGCATCCACGCTTCCAGCCCCAAGTCCATAAGGGATCGCCCACAGGCACATGGCCCAGAATGAGCTGCTGACAGAGAACCCGAACAGTGCTGCGGCGGTCATGGCAACGCTGATGGCTGTAACACCGCCTGCTCCAAACTGGCGGGTCATCCGGTCACTTTGCAGGCTGGAGAGCACCGTTCCCACCGATATGATACAGAAGATCACACCGGAGTAAGAGACCGGAACCCCAAACCCCTGATAGATCGAAGGCCACGCAGCCCCCAGCAGAGAATCCGGCAGGCCCAGACTGATAAAAGAAACATAGATCACCGCTAACAGCAGATGGATCATCTCGCATTCCTCCTTTTGATCGATACAATTATATCACAACAGAAGAAATGCTATTAGGATAAATTCCTCAATTTTGTACAACAAAAGCGTCAACATCGAAAGCACAGATTCATCATCGCACTTCCGTTCGGATCGTGAACCCATCCGGAAGATTGAAAATCTCATCCTATATCCACTTTCCATCACGCTCCCACATTCATTCTTATTCGTACATCCGCCCCTATTTTACCAGCAATAAGAGAACATAGCAATTTCTTCAAGCAAAAACACCAGCGTACCATGTTTTCGTAACACGATACGCTGGTGTCTTATTGTTCTGCTGTTACCCAGCCTTCGGTGTGAGCCATCCTTTTACAGTGTCCACATCGACCTTGCTTGCTTTTGCAATCTGCTCAATCGATACACCCTGTTCATAAAGGCTCTGTGCCATCTCAACTGCCATTTCTCTTCGGCTTTCTACTCTCAGCTCTTCCATAGCCTTGCACATTTCGCTCAACATGCTTTCGGGGCGATCCAACTGCTTACAGTATCAACATCATAGCCAAGAAGGTCTGCGATTTCTTCTACGGAATTTCCCTTCCGACTGAGTTTCAAGGCAGTCTTTTTTGCCTGTTCCATTTTACCGATTTCTACGCCTTCAGCTTTTCCCTCGGCATAGCTTTCAACTCTCAATTCTTCCATAGCCTTGCACATGCTGCCCACTCCTTTCGGGTTTTCTTTCAAGTAGCGCGTTCGTTCTGCCATCAGGTCAAAGTTCATCTCCTCTGCACTGGTACAATTGAAATCATGCATCAGTTTTCCAATGTCAGAATCATCACGATACTCGCCATTCACATACAGAATATGAGTTCCATCTTCAAACGGCAAGCCCAGTGTCAAGTTTATGTTCTGAATGACATATACAGGTTTTCCGGCCTTATAGTAATCTTTTTCCGTAATGAAAATGACATAGGAATCCGGCAGTTCTCGGTAATCCTGATCCTTGTCCAAATTTTCCACATCCATCACGCTGGAATGATATCTTGCCCGGTGCGGGTCAGCTCCATTGTCAGAGCGCTGAATCTCGATATCATATTTCTTGCCCGTGCTGTCGGTGGCATATGCATCCAGACAAATTGACCGTGTTCCAGTCACGCACTTCAGGTCGGCCTGCGTTTCACATTTGGTCAGTGTCAGATCAGGTTTACCCACAATGATGCGGAGCACCAGTTCTGCCAATGGAATAGTATCCTTGAACATCCCGCGCATAAACGTATCGTCGATAGGCCGGAACCCTCTCAATCGCTGAAGGTCTTCCTGATGATGCCGTTCACGCTTCTGTGCTTCAGTTTCCCGCAACGTCCCTTACCTCCTGTTTCTATTGTTTAGATTATCATAGAGCAGTCATTTTATCAACCCTCGTTCAACCACATTAGTTGACGCTAATATAGTTCTGTACCATCATGTGCGTCACCTTCTCCGTCTGCACGATCCCCTGTTCGTTGGAAAATCCAATAAATAATCGCATCGTCTGTTCGTAGCTTCCAATCGTCTTTTGGCTCAACCCCTTCAATTCACAGTGCTCTATGAACAGTTCCGCATCACGTTCCAACATAAAAATAACCTCCTGGATCATCCGCTGCCGCTCAATGAATCCAGAAGGTTTATTGCTATGGAAGGTTTCTGTTTATCGCTACGGAATCCATAATTCTATAATTCCATAGCGATAAACATTTTTCAGCCTCCCAGAATTGCCAGATGTGCACACAAAATATCACGTCGGCATGTGCATCCATCACACTGCCCTCTGCCGCTTATCCAGCCGCATTTTGTCAGCGATCATTGCAATGAATTCGCTGTTGGTGGGCTTGCCCCGCAGGTTGTGGATGGTATAGCCGAAGTAGCTGTTGAGGGTATCCACATCGCCCCGGTCCCACGCCACCTCAATGGCATGGCGGATGGCGCGCTCCACCCGGCTGGCAGTGGTACCGTTTTTCTTGGCGATTTCCGGGTAGAGGCGCTTGGTCACAGCGTTGATGTACTCCGGCTCGTTCATGGTGAGCAGGATGGCATCCCGCAGGAACTGGTAGCCTTTGATGTGGGCAGGGACGCCGATCTGATGCAGAATGTCCGTGACCTTCAGCTCGTCGCTGTCCACGCTGGCCGTGATAAGCCGCTTCTGGTGGCCGTGGGCGACTTTGAGCACCCGGCTGGCAAGGACATTCTCGTCGAAAGGTTTGACAAAGTAGTAGGCGAAGCCCTCATCCAGCAGCTCCTGGACCATTTCCTCGCTCTGGAAGGCGCCGGTGACGAAAAACGTGGTGTGCGTTTCGCCGGCGGCGACATATTTCTGCTTGACGGCCAGAGCATCCAGCCCGGGCATGAAGGCATCCAGCAAAACCACCTGCGGCCGCACCACAAGCATCTTCTGCAAAATCTGAAGGCCGTCTTTTTCCACGACGGTCACTTCTACGCCTTTTTGCTCCAGTGCCTCTCGGCAGGCTGCCGTAACATCCGCACTGGTATCCGACATCAAAAATCTTACTTTATCCATCGTACTATCCTCCAATGTGTGCAGTTCCCTTTACAGTCTAGATTTTACCATATTTTACCATGGATTGCAACAGGAAATTTTTACATTTTCTGGAATTTTAACAAAAATCTTCTTGTTCATTCTGCGGTCCGCGCTTCGGCACCGTCTTGAACGGCGTTTTTTGCCTGTTCGAGCATCGTCTGGGCGAAAATCCCGTAGCCTCGGGTGGGGTCATTGACCAGAACATGGGTCACAGCACCCACGAGGCGCCCATTTTGGAGGATGGGGCTTCCGCTCATGCCCTGCACGATTCCGCCGGTCGCAGACAGAAGCGAAGGGTCGGTCACCCGGATGACCAGATTCCGGCGGGGGTCGGCGTCGCTGACCCGCTCGATCTGGATGCGGTATGCGCGGGGCGTTTCCCCCTCGATGGTGGCCCATATCTCAGCGGGACCGGTGACGACTTCCTGCGCGAACGCGATCTCCCTCAGCTGGCCCGAGAAGTGGGTGCGCGTCGTGCCGTAGACGCCGTTCTCGCCATTGATGCGGATGGTGCCGATGGCGTGGGCGCTCAGGAAATGGCCCTTTAACTCACCGGGGCTTCCAGCCGTTCCGGCACTGCAGCCGGTTATCTCGCAGGGAACGATCTCGCCGCTGCGCAGGGCGACGCTTTCGCCGGTGTCGCTGTCGCTGATGGGGTGGCCCAGTCCCGCAAATACGCCGAGCTCCTCGTCGGCGAAGGTCAGTGTACCCACGCCGGCGGAGGAGTCCCGCACCCACATTCCGGCCCGCCACTGCTCGGCGGCACCGTCCCACACCGGGGTCAGGGTAGTCAGCTTCTGCTCGCCGCTGCGGATATACACGACCTCCACGGACTGCCCCTCGGCAGCGTCCAGGGCTTCCTTTACGGCTTCATTGCTCTCGGTGCGGGTCTGCCCGATGCAGATGACCCGGTCACCGAGGTGAAGCCCGGCCTCCTTGGCGGGATTCGATGTCCCGCCGCCAGCCTGCCCGATCTCCGAAAATCCCACGATGAGCGCCCCTTCGGAGAACATCTTGACGCCGAACGGTGTACCGCAGACGGTCACTCTGGGCCGCTCTGTCACCACTGCCCGGATGGTCTTGATGGGGAGCCACCCACCCAGCGTCAGCGTCGTCTGGTAGCTGCCCACGGCCCGGGTGCTGGCAACATTCTGGCTCCCATGGCCGCGCTGCGGCTCGACCCATGCAAAGCGGGGAAGATATAAGGCTTGTCCCGGCTCCAGATAAACTCGATCCGGCAGACAGCTGTACAGCCAGCCCAAAGCTGCCGCTAGAGCCAGCAGCAGATATGCCGCCGCAAGCTTCGCCCGCTGCATTCTCTTCACGCCCATGGCCTCCCTCGCTGTTTTTGGGGTTATTATGCGGACGCAAAGAGGGAATTATCCTTCGGCAGTTGACTTTTTCGGCGAATCTTGCTACTATAAATAAAGTTTCCGTGCGGGAGTGGCGGAATGGCAGACGCGCTGGTTTTAGGCACCAGTTCCAACGGAGTGAGGGTTCGACCCCCTTCTCCCGCATAAAAAATGACCTCAAGCTCAGGCTTGAGGTCATTTTTTATTTTGCGGAGAAGAGGGGTCGAGCAGCACGGCCGCCCGCAGGCGGCAAGCAATCAGCCCAGTGGGCTGTTGCTTAGTGCGCGGGTCCCACGAGTCAGGAATGTCTACGGGGACCGCCAGCCGCTGATGACCCCAAGCTCAGGCTTGGGGTCATTTTTTATCCTGCGGAGAAGAGAGGTCGAACAGCACGGCCGCCCGATGGTTCATACCATGATATGGACAAATAATCCCCTTGATGAATCAGGCTGCTGTCTCTGTTTTACGGAGACGACGGCCTGATTCATTATTTTTGACTACTTTTTGTCCCGGGGAAAACCCGGAACATCCTGCTATGACCTACTTTTTCTGACTACGATTCTGACCACAAAGTACCCGGCAAAAGCAGACAGTATCGCGCAGTATCTGGCAGTATCCGATAAACGCAGATAACAAAAAATCCACGAAATATCGACTTTTCATCGACATTCCGTGGATATTTTCTGGTGCGAGGGAGGGGATTTGAACCCCCAAGGATAAACCACACGCACCTCAAACGTGCGCGTCTGCCAGTTCCGCCACCCTCGCATATGAAGTTTTGATGCAATCTTGATTTCTCTCGGCCTTGAGGTCTAAGCCGTATCGCTGACTGCTCAAGTATAATACCATACTCCCCCGGCGATGTCAAGCGTTTTCATAGATTTTTTTGCCATTCATATCTTGTAAATGGAGTTTCCGTGCAGAAATGACTTAAGAAGGAGGTTTTTGAAAATGACTTTTTTCAGATCCAGCAAACATCAAAGATTGTTGTGGAGCCTTTTGCTGCTTTCTGTCGGGGCGGCGGCGGGGTTTGGACTGGGGATATTCTGCGGTGCAGAGCCGCCCATAGGCTGCCGGGAGAGCGACCTGACCCCGGTGCCGGACGAAAGCTTCGTCTCCCCTGCCTCGGCGTCCACCGTAGAAACGTCCCCGGAGCCGGTGCCGATGCCCGAGAAGTGGGTCTGTCTGACCTTCGACGACGGCCCCAGCAAGACGACGCCGGACGTTCTGTCCGCGCTGAACAGTGCCGGAGTAAAGGCGACCTTCTTTGTAGTCGCCACCGGCAACAACGACAAATATCTTCCCCTCATCTCTGAGGCTGCTGCCGCCGGACATCAGATCGCGCTCCACTCCGCCTCCCACGAGTACAGCGACATCTACCAGAGCGCGGACGCTTACTGGAAGGACATCGACCTGTTAAAGGAACGCCTCTCCCCTTACGTCCGGGCCGACGGCCTGTGGTATCTGCGCTTCCCGGGCGGCAGTACCAACACCGTGAGCCGCCGCTACGGCGGGCGCGGGCTGATGCAGCAGCTCAAAGAAGAAGTCACTGCAAAAGGCTACGCCTATGTAGACTGGAACGTCTGCGCTGAGGACGCTGTGGGCGGCAAGCCCAGTGCAGGCACCATCTTCCGCAACATCGTGCGGGAGACCGGCGAGCAGACCCAGTGCATCGTGCTGATGCACGACTCGGCCACCACCCGCACCACCGCCGAAGCCCTGCCCGACATCATCCAGTGGTACAAGGACAACGGTTTCACCTTCCTTACCGTAGAGCAGGCCGTCCCCCTGCCCACAACATAGCAAAAAGCCCCGGAGGGCCTGCCAGACGGCAGACTTTCCGGGGCTTTGGTGCGTAGAAACAGCTTACTCAGCGGCCTGATTGAACAGGACGAAGGCACGATAAGCCATGTACAGGTCGGTCTTGTGGATGACCTCGAAGGGAGAGTGCATGGACAGCACAGGCACACCGATGTCGATGACGGGGATGCCGCGGTTGGCAACATACTTTGCGATGGTGCCGCCGCCGCCCAGGTCGAGGCGGCCCAGCTCACCGATCTGCCATGCAACGTCGTCGGCGTCCATCATGCGGGTGACATAGCCCACCAGCTCGGCAGAAGCGTCGTTTGCAGCGCTCTTGCCGCGGCTGCCGGTGTACTTGAACAGCGCGATGCCGCGGCCTGCGTAGGTGCCGTTCATCGGCTCGAAAGCGCTAGCCCAGCTCGGGTCGTAAGCAGCGGTGACGTCGGCGGACAGGCAGACACTGTTGCGGAATGCAATGATGTCGTCCTGACCGGCGGTGCGGCAGAGCTCCTGCATGAAGTGGAAGACGTACATGCTCTGCATACCGGTGACGCCGTCGGAGCCGATCTCTTCCTTATCGGTCAGGACGCAGACGGTGGTGAAGGCAGGATCCTTGGTGGCGATCTCGGCCATCAGAGCGGGATATGCATCGACGCGGTCATCGTGGCCGTAGCCGCCGATCATGGAGCGGTCGAAGCCGACATCGCGGGACTTATAAGCGGGGACGATCTCGATTTCAGCGCGTGCAAAATCCTTCTCGGTGATGCCGTACTTCTCGTTGAGGAGGATCATGGTGTTCAGCTTGACAGCTTCCTTCACGTCCTCGTCGTCCACAGCGTCGGAGCCGATGAGGATGTTCAGCTCCTCGGCGCGGATGCCGTCGCTCAGCTTGCGCTCGCCCTGCTCAGCGCCCAGATGGGGCAGCAAGTCGGTGATGCAGAAGACGGGGTCGTTCTCATCCTCGCCCACGTTCACAGAGACGGTGGTGCCGTCAGCGCGGGAGAACACGCCGTGGATCGCCAGCGGCATGGTACCCCACTGGTACTTGCGGATGCCGCCGTAGTAGTGGGTCTTGAAGTAGCTGAAGTGGTCGGACTCGTACAGCGGGGTCGGGCGCAGGTCCAGACGGGGGCTGTCGGTGTGAGCGATGACCAGATGGAAGCCGTCCTCGAAGCTGCGGGTGCCGATGGTGGAAGCCACGATGGCCTTGCCCAGCTGGCTGAAATAGACCTTGTCGCCGGGGGCGTAGGTCTTCTTCGGGTCGAACTGCTGGTAGCCTGCGTCCTTGAGCATCTGCTCGCTCTCAGCGGCCACCTCGCGCTCGGTCTTGCCCGCGTCGAGGAATTTCTTGTAGCCCTCAGCGAATGCGTGGGCCTCCTGCTTGACGGCGGCGGACTTGTCGCCGACGTAAGCGGGCTTAAACAGCAGCTTTTCAGCCAGCTGCTGGTTCGGAGTTTTTTCTGCCATAGGATCTCTCCTGCCTTTCTGTTTTCTTACACTTGTTGGAAGCTGTTTTCACGGCCATTGCACACCGTCTGAACGGCCTTTTTGCCCGCAGACTGCGTTGCTTTCTCTTGCGATCCGTCAGGATCGCTGCGAAAAATCGCCTTGCCTGTAAGCAAAAATCCTCGTTCATCCGGCACACTCTGGCCATGAAAACAGCTTCATCTATCAAAGACCCGCAGGTTTTTGGCCTGTCGGTTCTTCTTCATTGGTTGAGATTCAGCCGCCGTAGAGCCGGGTATAGACGGCGTAGCTGGCGGTTATCTTTTCGACGTAATGGTGCATCTGGTTATAAGGGAAGCCTTTCAGGGTCTGCCCGTCGGAGGAATGCTCTTCCATCCGCAGCAGATTATCTACTGTCCCCCATCCGCTGTGGTAGGCGGCGGCAGCGGTAGCCACATCGCCGCCGTACCGCTCCATGCAGAGATGGATGTAGTAGCAGCCGAAGCGGATGCTGACGTCAGGGTCGTAGAGTTCATCGAAGGTCAGGCCCTCATCCGGCGCAATTTTGCTGCGCAGCCAGATAAAGGTCTCCTCGGTCATCTGCATCAGCCCCCGGGCCTCCACGCTGGAAGTGGCGGCGGGGTCGAAGCCGCTCTCCGTGCGGATGAACGCATAGACCAGCAGCGGGTCGAGCTCGTATTCTGCGGCCCACTGCTCCACCTGCCGGCTGTATTTGCGGGGGTAGAGCAGCCGGTCGGCCTCCCGGGCAAGGGGCGGCAGAACCGTCAGGAGCACTGCCGCGATGCAGACCAGCACCACCAGTCTGCGCAGCAGTCGGAACAGCGTTTTCAAGCGCGGCATCCCTCCCCGATGAGAGCGTCACAGAGCTCGTTTGCTGCCTTCGCCAGCGCCTCACGGGTGGAGGTGTTGGGCAGAATATAGTCTGCCCTGGCGGTCAGCACGGCCTCTGGCGTCTGGGCGTTGAGGCGGCGGGAGGCCATCTCAGGCGAGATGCCGTCCCGGGCTGCAATGCGCTCCACGCTGACTTCAAACGGTGCCGTAACCACGCAGAGCTTGTTGCACTCGGCCTCTGCCGCCGTGCCGATGATGACCGCACCATCCAGCACAAAGAGCTTCGCCCCCGCCTGCTGCGCGGCCTGTTTGGCGGCGCGGATGCGTCGGACGATCTCCGGGTGGGTCAGCGCGTCGAGCGCAGCTTTCCCCTCGGGCGTTGCAAAGGCGCGGTCGGCCAGCAGGCGGCGGTCAAGGGTGCCATCTTCCTTTATAATATCTGCCCCGAAGCGCTCAGCCAGCCGGGGCAGCAGCGGCGAACCCGGAAGCAGGATCTCTCGGGAGAGCTGGTCGGCGTCTGCCAGCGGGATGCCCCGGGCCGCGAACACCGCCGTGACCGTCGATTTGCCGCAGCCGCTGCGGCCGGTGATGCCCAGCGTCATCATAGCTTTATCACCCGGAACGCGGCCGCACGGATGAGGCGGTTATAGACGGCCATGGACAGGCCGTCTTTCTGGGGGCAGCGGGCGTAGACCACAGCATCGCCCTGCTCATCCAGCGCACGCAGGGAGCGGAAGATGTGTTTTGCCTGGTCGGCTCCGTCGCCCTCCCGGCCATACTCCACACAGGGTACGCCCAGCTTTTCGGCCTCGCCGGTAAAGCAGAGGCAGCTGGGATTCTCAGCGGCGTGGGCATCCACATAGGCTTTGAACTGCTCGAAGGTGCCGTCCAGAAGGGTCACATCTGCCTTGGGGGCGTAGTGCTTATACTTCATGCCGGGGCTGCGGACGACCGCGCCCTCCGGCAGCTTCTCGAGGATGGCCTTGGAGACTTCCACTTCTTCGCCCAGCGCACGCTCGAGGTCTTCCAGCGTGATGTGGCCGGGACGGAACAGAGTGGGCTTTTCGCCCACCACCGACACGACGGTAGACTCCACGCCCCAGTCGCACTCGCCGCCGTCCAGAATGAGGGGCAGTCGGCCGTCCATATCGGTAAAGACGTCCTGTGCGTTGGTGGGGCTGGGCTTGCCGGAGAGGTTGGCCGACGGGGCCGCAAAGGCGCAGCCGCTGGCCTCGATGACAGCCCGTGCCACCGGGTGGCTGGGCATCCGGATGCCCACGGTATCCAGACCGGCACAGCACTCCGCTGCCACCTCGGGGCCGCGGGGCATGATGATGGTCAGCGGGCCGGGACAGAACGCCGCCATCAGCAGCTGGGCGCGTTCCGGCACTTCGCTGACGAGGCCGTGCAGCATCTCAGGGCCTGTGACGTGGACGATGAGGGGATTGTCCTGCGGACGTCCCTTCGCCACAAAAATCTTGCTCACAGCCTCGCCGTTGCGGGCATCGGCCGCGATGCCGTAGACTGTCTCGGTAGGCAGGGCTACCAGCTCGCCCTGCCGCAGAAGCTCGGCTGCGCGGGCAATGCCCTCTGCGTCAGCCGGGCGGACTTCAGTATCGATACTCATACGAATCATCGTCCTTTTCTTCTGTAAAGCAATTATCCTTTACAACTTTTCGTGCGCATCCTGCGCAAATTTATGCGTTTAGCTTTTGCAATCTCTCGGCCTGCTCACGGGTGGCGAGGGCGTCGATGATGTCGTCCAGATTGCCGTCCATGATCTTGTCGAGGTTGTGTACCGTCAGGCCGATCCGGTGGTCGGTGCAGCGGTCCTGCGGGAAGTTATAGGTGCGTATCTTCTCGCTGCGGTCCCCTGTTCCCACCTGACCGGCGCGATCGGCGTTGATGGCGTCCTGCTGCTCCTTCTGCTTCTGGGCCAGCAGGCGGCTGCGCAGGATCTCCAGAGCCTTGTCCTTGTTCTGGAACTGGCTGCGCTCGTTCTGGCACTCAACCACGGTTCCGGTGGGGATGTGGGTGACGCGGATGGCGCTGGACGTCTTGTTGATGTGCTGACCGCCCGCACCCGAAGAGCGGAAGGTGTCGATGCGCAGGTCCCTCATGTCCAGCGCAAAGTCAACCTCTTCGGCCTGCGGCATCACGGCCACGGTGGCCGTCGAAGTATGGATGCGGCCCTGCGTCTCCGTTTCCGGTACACGCTGCACCCGGTGGACACCGCTCTCGTACTTGAGGCGGTTGTAGGCGCCCCTGCCATTGACCGCAAAGACAGCTTCCTTGGTTCCGCCGAGTTCCGTCTCGTTGAGGTTCAGCAGCTCCATCTCCCAGCCCCGGCTCTGGACGTACATAGTGTACATCCGCACGAGGCTGTGGGCGAACAGCGCAGCTTCCTCGCCGCCGGCACCGGCGCGTATCTCCATGATGACGCTTTTCTCGTCGTTTGCGTCCTTCGGCAGCAGCAAAATTTTGAGATTATTTTCCAGCTCTGCCACATCCTGACTTTTTTCGCTCAGTTCCTGCTGTACCATAGCCTTAAAGTCCGCGTCGAGGGGCTCGTCCCCTTCCAGCAGGGCTTTCGCCTGTGCCAGATGGTCCTGCGCAGTGGTGAGGGCGTGGTAAGCGTCCACCACCGGCTGTGCTTCATGGTACTCCTGCATCAGGCGGCGGAACTGCGCCGGGTCGGCGGCAGTTTCGGGCTGATTGAGACGGATAGAAAGTTCTTCGAACCGGCGGCAGACGGCCTCCATTTGGGAAGTCAGATTCGGCATATCAGGCAGTTCTCCTTACAAAACAGTTTCTGAATGTGCTGTGCCGCCGGGCTATTCCTGGCCCGGTTTGATGACCTTTTTGATATTCTTCTCGATCTTCGCCCGGGGCAGCATGACCTCGCGGCCACAGCCCGTGCAGCGGATCTTGAAATCCATGCCCACCCGCAGCACCTCGAAGCTTGCTGCTCCGCAGGGGTGCTGTTTGCGGGTGAGGATGGTATCGCCGACTGCAATATCCATATTGAATCCCTCCTGTCTGCACATTTATAGTACAGGCCGTGTGTCCAAAAGAGAGACACACATCTATAGTATAATCCAAACTCGTATAAAATGCAAATGCAGCTGCATATGGTTTTGTAGCTGCAATGCTACCCAAAAAACAGAGAAAGAGGAATGAAAGATGATGCAAGCGTTTCGTACCGAAAACAACTACCGCAATGCTTCCCGCCTGAGCGCCGCCGAACTGCGGGCCGCGATGGCCAGCCGCGAGATCTTGCAGAGCACGGCGCTGGCCTTCGACACCCAGCGTCAGCTCCGGTTCGAGCTGGGCGGCTGCCGGGCTGTAATGCCCTTCGGGCAGTGCGCCGACGGGGCCGACACTGGCAGCGTACGGGACATCGCCGTACTGACGCGGGTAGGCCGACCCACCTGCTTTGTCATCGAGGGCATCGACACCGACGAAAACGGACAGACTGTCTACCGCCTCTCCCGCGCTGAAGCCCAGCGGATGTGCAAGGCCGAATACCTCGACCAGCTCCAGCCCGGCGACATCCTGCCCTGCATCGTGACCCACATCGAGCCCTTCGGCGCGTTCTGTGACGTAGGCTGCGGCATCAGCGCCCTTCTTCCCATCGACTGTATGTCGGTGAGCCGTATCTCCTCCCCTGCCGACCGGGTCAGCGTAGGGCAGCAGATACTCTGCGCCATCAAGAGCCGGGACGCACAGGGACGGTTCGTGCTGACCATCCGGGAGCTGCTGGGTACCTGGGCCGAGAACGCTGCCGCATTTACGGTGGGCGAAACGGTGGTGGGCATCGTGCGGAGCGTGGAAGAGTACGGCACCTTCATCGAGATAGCGCCCAACCTCGCGGGCCTCGCCGAGAGCTGCCCCGACCTGCGCCCCGGGCAGGCTGTGAGCGTCTACATCAAGAACATCCTGCCCGAGAAGATGAAGATAAAGCTCGTCATTGTCAACCATGCCCTCAGCCAGAGCCACCGCTTCGAACTGCGGTACTTCATCACCGAGGGCCACCTCGACCACTGGCTCTACTCCACCCCTGAAAGCCACAAGCGCATCGAGACGGATTTTTCGGTCATGGCTTGCAATCCGGCGTGAAACCCTTTATACTATAGTTAATACTATAGAACACGGGAGATGGGAGTAACAATGGCCGCCAACGATGCTTTTACCGCCGGTGTGCGTCCCGGTGGACTGACCAACAGCACCGAGATACGATTGCTGCTGTGTTATCTTGTCAAGAACGCCGGGCCTATCACACGGACGGAGATCGAAAACGCCCTGATGGAAGAGGCACTGGTGAATTATTTTGAGATTGGCTCCTGCCTGGACGACATCGCCAGGCAGCAGCTCGTGACAGTGGAGGGCGACCGGTACACCATCACCGACAAGGGCCGGAAAGTGGCGCAGGAGCTGGCCTACGACCTGCCCCGCAGTGTGCGGGAAAAGGCGGTCGCCGCCGTGCTGCGCAGCCAGACCTGGGCGCGCAAGGAAGCCGAGTACAGCGCCCGCATCAGCGAAAAGGCCGACGGCCATTGCTCTGTGCGCTGTCAGGTGAAGGCACTGGACAGCGAGCTGTTCTGTCTGGACATCGGCACTCCTGACCGGCTGAGCGCTGAGATGGTAAAAAAGCAGTTCATTTTGAAGGGCAATGAGATTTATCAGATGCTCATCACCAAATTGACCGAAGAAGAGAAATAACATAAAAGCCCGCTGCACGTTGGTTTCGTGCAGCGGGCTTTTTGTCAGATCAAGATACAGATGAGTCCGGTACAGCCCTCGTTGATGACCCGTTCCAGCGTCTCCTGTAAACGGCCCCGGGCCTCCTGCGGCATATGGAGCAGCTTGTTCTGCAGGCCGTCGTTGACCAGCTCGTGGAGGCTCTTGCCGAAGATGTTCGACTCCCACAGGCGGACGGGGTCGTCCTCGAAATCCTGCAAAAGGCTCTGCACGAGGTCTTCGCTCTGCTTCTCCGTCCCGACGATGGGACTCAGCTCGGTGTGGATGACCGCCTTCATCATGTGGATGGACGGCGCGCTGGCCTCGAGACGGACGCCGTACCGCCCGCCCTGCCGGACGATCTCGGGCTGTTCCAGCGAAAGCTCGTCGATGGACGGCATCACGATACCGTAGCCGGTGGCCTCCACCTGCTCCATCGCACTGCGTATCTTCTCGTAGGCACGCTTGGCTTTGGCCAGCTCGATGATGCAGGGCATCAACCCGGCTTCGTCGCCGATTTCGAGGCCCGTCTGCTCACTGAGCACCTTATAAAACACCTCGGGCTTGAGCAGCACCGTGATGCGGACCACACCGTCGGCGAGGTTCATCCCACTGAGGGCGGCGTTTTCCACGGCCTCGCAGTCCAACGCCGCCCGGCCGGAGTCGGAGACGTCCTTCATCCGGGAAATTTTCTCGGAGAGCTGCATAGCCGCTGTGTATACTTCGGTCTGGAGCCAGTGGCCTTTGTCCAGCATCGTCACCCAGCGGGGCAGGGCGAAATCCAGCTCCCTCACCGGAAACTCGTAGAGCACTTTTTGCAAAATCTCGCCCAGCTGCGCCTCGTCGAGATCGAGGCAGCTCACAGGCAGAACGGTCCGGCCATAGCTCTCTTCCATTTCCGCCGCCATCGCTCTTGTCTCGGGGGCGTCGGGGTGGGTACTGTTGAGCAGGACGACAAAGGGCTTGCCCAGCGCTTCCAGCTCGTCGATGACCCGCTTTTCTGCCGGGATGTAGTTTTCGCGGGGTATCTCGCTGATGGTTCCGTCGGTGGTGACGACGATGCCGATGGTGGAGTGGTCCCGGATGACCTTGCGGGTGCCAGTCTCGGCGGCGAGGTCGAAGGGGATCTCCTCGTCGAACCAGGGGCTTTTGACCATCCGGGGCTTGTCATTCTCCTCATGGCCCATGGCTCCCTCCACCATGTAGCCCACGCAGTCGATGAGCCGGATGCTGCACTCTCCCCCGCTCTCCAGCGCCAGCGGCACCGCCGACTCCGGGATGAACTTGGGCTCGGTGGTCATGATGGTGCGCCCCGCTGCCGACTGGGGCAACTCATCGCGGGCGCGGAGCTTCGCGTCCTCCGGGCCGATGGCTGGCAGCACCAGCTTTTCCATAAACTGCTTGATGAGGGTGCTCTTGCCCGTGCGCACCGGCCCCACCACGCCAATGAGGATGTCGCCGCCGGTGCGGGCTCCTATCTCGCGGCAGACTGCCGCCTGCTCGATTCGTTCTTGCTTTGCCAAAATGCTCTCCCCTCTCTTCCCATTTGAAAGCCCTTTGGAAGAAATTTATGCGACGGTGGGAGGAATTAGTACGATGCAAAGCAGCGCATCACCGTCAAAATCATACTTTCTTCAAAAAAATCCAAAAAAATTGCAAAAATCTGTTGACAAGACTGCCTTATCCGAGTATAATATCTCATGTCGCCGGTGCTTCGGTAGGGAGGCAGCGGATGATGACCGGGTGTAGCGCAGTTTTGGTAGCGCGCTTGAATGGGGTTCAAGAGGCCGTGAGTTCGATTCTCGCCACTCGGACCAGAGCTCTTCAGTCGAGAGACTGAAGAGCTTTTTGTTATATCTGGAACTTTTGCAAACAACAGAGCCGCAGTCTTTCGGGAGACTGCGGCTCTGTTTTATACTGCTTTATTTGCCCTCTGCGCGGAGTTTCGCGTCCTTTTCCAGCAAGGGCTTGAGGTATTGGCCGGTAAAGCTGCCCGGCACCTCGGCCACCTGCTCCGGCGTACCCTCGGCGACGATGAGGCCGCCGGCACTGCCGCCCTCGGGGCCGAGGTCGATGATGTAGTCGGCGCACTTGATGAGGTCGAGGTTGTGTTCGATGACGATGACGGTGTTGCCTGCATCCACCAGCTTCTGCAGCACCTCGATGAGGCGGTGGACATCAGCCATGTGGAGGCCGGTAGTCGGCTCGTCGAGGATATACACGGTCTTACCCGTGCTGCGGCGGGCCAGCTCGTTGGCCAGCTTGACACGCTGCGCCTCGCCGCCCGAAAGGGTCGTGGCGCTCTGCCCCAGCGTGACATACCCCAGGCCCACGTCCAACAGCGTCTGCAGCTTGCGGGCGATTTTCGGCTGGTTGGCGAAGAAGACGACCGCCTCTTCCACGGTCATGTTCAGCACGTCAGAGATGGTCTTTTCCTTATACTTGACTTCCAGCGTTTCGCGGTTGTAGCGTGCGCCCTTGCAGACCTCGCAGGGAACGTAGACGTCCGGCAGGAAGTGCATCTCGATTTGGAGGATGCCGTTGCCCTCGCAGGCCTCGCAGCGGCCGCCCCGGACGTTGAAGCTGAACCGTCCCGGGCCGTAGCCCCGCATTTTGGCGTCCTGCGTC
>ERZ831979.1951-NODE-1951-length-15846-cov-9.679564_pt1 | contig 15846 bp, 10 predicted proteins | sample MGYA00519952_ERZ831979 | MGnify/ENA primary metagenome ERZ831979 (study PRJEB31850, sample SAMEA3708723) | human gut metagenome | biome: human gut; feature: human-associated habitat; material: faeces | place: China | collected 2014 ...
TGGTAAAAGGCAGGGAAGCTCCGTCCAATTAATAATTGGGCGGGGAGGATTCACGTTTCAAGCTTTCGAACCCGCTGAGTCGCTTCGGGACGACGCTGAGGCGGAGTGCCCGTTGGAAGAGTAGACTTAAACGCTTTCCCTCCGTGCAAAGTGCCCGCCCCGCGCAGCGGAACGGAACGGAGAGGAACGGACCAGACTGGACAGACCAGAGGAGAAGCGGCCTTGACCGATCAGTTTTCCATCATCACCACGCTCGTGACGGGCTTCGGGCTTGCGCTTGTTTTCGGGTGGCTTGCAGAGCGTTTCCTGAAGACCCCCACGCTTGTGGGCTACATCATCGCGGGCGTGTCCGTGGGCCTCTTCCCGCTCCTTCCCAACGTCGACCGCGTCGTCACGGAGCAGTTCGCCGAAATCGGCGTGATGCTCCTGATGTTCGGCGTGGGCCTGCATTTCTCGGTCGCCGACCTCGTGAAGGTCAAGGGCGTGGCCGTCACGGGCGCGATGCTGCAGATGGCCGCATCGGGCGCCGCCGGCACGGTCGTGGCACTCCTTGCCTGGGACTGGGCGCTTCCCAATGCGATCGTCTTCGGCATGACGCTCTCCTGTGCATCGACCGTCGTCGTGATGAAGGCCCTTGAGCTTCGCAAGCTTTCCGTCACGCCGAGCGGCCAGGTCGCCATCGGCTGGCTCGTCGTGCAGGACCTCGTCACCGTCTTCATCATGGTGTGCCTGCCGCTCGTCGCGCAGGTGACGCAGGGCGAGGGGCCCGTTGATCCGAGGCTCATCGTCATCTCGCTCTCCAAGACGCTGCTCGGCGTCGCGGTGTTCGTGGCCGGCATGCTCATCGTCGGCAAGCGTCTCTTCCCGTGGATTCTCCAGCGCGTGGCGCTCTCGGGTTCCCGCGAGCTCTTCACGCTCTGCGTGCTTGCGATCGCCATCGGGATCGCCTACGGCGCGGGTGCGATCTTCAACGTGAGCTACGCTCTGGGCGCCTTCTTCGCAGGCATGGTGATGCGCGAGTCTAGCTTTGCGCACCGTGCGGCCCGCAACTGCCTGCCGTTGCAGGACGCGTTTTCGGTGCTGTTCTTCATCTCCGTGGGCCTCATGCTCGACCCGTACGTCTTCGTGAACGAACCCTGGGCCGTGATCGCCGTGATGCTCATCATCATGTGCATCACGAGCAGCGTGACGGCCGCGCTCGTGCTGCTTCTGGGCTGGCCGCTCGACACGGCCCTCGTCATGGGCGCCTGCGTCTCGCAGCTCGGTGAATTCTCCTTCATTCTCTGCGGCCAGGGCATTGCGCTCGGGATCGCGACGCCGGGCACGATGAGCATCGTCGTGGCAGCCTCGATTCTGACGATCGCGCTCAATCCGCTGATGTTCACTGCCATCCCGCACGTGAGGAACCTCCTCGTCTCCCGCCGTCCGTTCTTTGCGCGCATGGCCGAACGCGTCTCGCCGCTCGCCTCCGTCGAGCCCAAGACCATCAAGGGGCACGTGCTCATCGCGGGCGTCAACGAGGTCGTACTCGCGCTCCTGCCGAGGCTCGAGGCCCGCGGCATCGACTTCACCTGCTTCGTGATGAGCGACACGACCGCCGCGGTCGTCGACTCCTACAAGCATGGTTCGGCCATCGTCGGCAATCCGTCCGACCCCGCGCTCCTCGTCCAGGGCCATCTCGTCGATGCCGAGGTCCTCGTGCTGCCGTCCTCCGACATGGTCCTCAACAAGACCGTCTTTGCGGCCGCGCGCGAACTCAAGCATGACTGCCGCATCATCGTGCGCGTCGCCAGCCCCGAAAACCTCAGGGCTGTGCCGTCCGACGAACACACCCGCATCCTCAACGACACCCAGATCGCCTCCGAAAGCCTCGGTGAGGCCGTGGCCGACGTCTTCGGCATCGGCGCTCAGGTTCGCCACGAAAAGGCGGTCGCACGAGGCGAGGCGACGAACGACATCGACGAGGACGAAGGCGCCGCCATCATCGCGCAGGCCCGCGCCGAAGCCGCCGCGAGCGCCGCCCGGCATGCGGCCCGAAACACCTCCCGCCGTTCGATCTTCGACGGCATCAGGGAGAAGATGGCGAAGCGCCGCGAGGAAAAGGCGAGGGCGAAGGCCGCCGTCAAGGCCGCCCAGGCCACTCAGGCTGCCGAGGGTGGTGAAGCCGCAGACGCCGCGTTCGATGCGTCCGCCGTTCCCGAGGCTCAAAAGCCCTCCTTCTTCTCCGGCATGAAGGACAAGATCGTCGGCCTTCGCGTCAAGCAGAGGATTGCGGATCTCAAGGTGAAGGAAAAGATCGCGGACCTCAACGTCAAGGAGAAGATCGACAACCTCAACGTCAAGGAGAGGATCGAGAACCTCGACGTCAAGAGCAGGATTGAAAGGCTCGACGTCAAGGGCCGCATCGAAAATCTCAACCTCAAGGACAAGATGGACAAGATCAAGGGCGTTGACTACAAGAAGTGGATGCCGTCCTTCGGCAAGTCCGCCGCTGCCGGAGCCGCAGGCGCCGCTGCCGCTGAAGCCGCTCAAACTGCTGAAGCTGCTGAAAAGGCTGAGACTGCCGAGGCCGCTCAGCCCGTTCAGGCCGAATCCGCCGCGCCCGCTGCAGCGCCTGTCGACGTACAGCCCGAAGTCGTGCAGCCCGAGAGCGCCGTCGAAGAGGAACGCACCACCGAAGTTCAGGCAGCCGTCGTGAGCGAACCTTCCGTGAAGGACGTTCCTGCGTCCGATGCGCCGGCTGATGCACCTGCCGAGGCGGCGTCCGAAGAGGCGAAGCCCGCGGTCACGGACGACGTGAAGAAAACCGAACAATAACCAGAGGATCATGAGCAGGAGGACGCGGTTCATCGACAGGCTCACGCAACCCGCAGGCACCTTGCCTGCGCTGGTTTGGGCCGCGTGCATCCTTCTCATTCTTGCGCTCACCGTCATCGGCTTTCCGAAGGGCGCCCTTTCGACCGACATTCTTGATCTGCTGCCGTCCTCTTCCGCCGACGTGAGGACGGGAGAACTTGCTCAGGCCGCCACGCGCGGCATCGCCGACCGCGTGATCTGGGCCGTCCGCGAGGACGCGTCGAACCCCGGCGCTGCGGACGAATTCGTCCGAAGCCTCTGGGAGCGCGAGCTCGTTACGTCGCTTTCGGGCCGCATGGACGAAGCGGACCGCAGGATCTGGCTTGAGGCCATGAGGCGGGACGTACTCGGCCTGCTCGACGAGAAGACCGTCTCGGGACTTCTCGGGGACAAGGCAAAGGGGCACCTGAGGTGGATGCTCGGCCAGCTCTACAGTCCCGTCGCAGGCGTCACCGGCGACGAGTGGCGCGCGGATCCCTGGCTTCTTCTCCGCTCGGTCATGATGTCTCAGGGAAGAGGCATGCCGACGCTCGACGACGGCTGGATCACCGCAAAGGATTCCGAAGGGCGCTCCTGGCGCCTGCTGACGGGCCGCGTGCCCGAATCCGCGCTCTCGGGCGACGGGCTCAAGGCCTGGATCGCCGCCGAGGCCGACATCCGCAGGGCCGTTCTGTCCGAACGTCCCGACGCCGCCATCGCAGGGCAGGGTGTTCTCTACTACAGCCATCACGCGGCCTCTCAGGCCGAGCGCGACATGAAGCGCCTCGGTTCGCTCTCCTGCGTCCTCCTCGCCGTCTTCATCTTCGTCGCCTTCCGAAGCTTCAGGCCCGTCCTCCTCTGCCTGCTTTCCGTCTCGGCGGGCGCGCTCTGCGGCACGGCCGCCACGCTGGCGGTCTTCGGGTCGCTCCATGCCGTCACGCTCGTCATGTGCCTGAGCCTCATCGGCATCTCGGCCGACTACACGACCTACTATCTGATGCGCCGCCGCTGGGCGGGCGGGATCGAAACGCCCGCAGGCACCCTCAGACACCTGAGGCCCTCGCTTCTGCACGCGCTTCTCACCACGGTCACGGCCTATGCGCTCATGCTCGCCGCGCCTTTCCCCGGCCTCAGGCAGCTCGCGCTCTTTGCGGTCTGCGGACTCGCGGGCGCCTGGCTCACGGTCGTCGCCTGGTTCCCGTTCCTCGTCAAAGGCTTCCCCGTCCGTCCTCTGCCCGCCCGAAGCCTGCTTTCGGCCTACGCGGACGCATGGACGCAAGGGCGCCTCTGGACGAAGGCCTTCCTCGTCCTCTTTGCCTGCGTATCGGTCTTTGGCGTCGCGCGCCTTAGCGTCAACGACGACCTCTCGGCCCTGCAGACGCCGCCCGTCAGACTTGCCGCAGAAGAGAAGGTGATCTCCTCGCTTCTCGGCATCGGCTTTTCCCAGACGTGGTTCGCCGCCACGGGCAAAACCCCCGACGAGGCGGTGCAAACGCTTGAGCTCTTGCGACCGAAGCTTCATGAACTGGAAAAAGGGGGCTTTATTTCGCGTCCCGTGATGGTGCCCCTCAGAAGCCTTGACGTGCAGGAAAAGGCCCTTGCCGCGATGAAGGCTGCTGAGCCCTCGATGATGGCAAAGCTCGCGCCGCCCTGTGAGGGATCCGGCTGCACGCCCTACGGGACCGTGAAGCTTGCGTCATGGCTGGCTGGCCCGTTGGGCGACAACTACCGCTCGCTCGTTGCCCGCACGTCCGAGGGCGTCGTGATCCTCGTGCCTGTGACGCTCTCGGCCGGAAAGGATGCGGCCGCGGCTGCCGCCGCGGCTGCGGCCGGGATCGACGGCGTTTACTGGCTCAACCGCCGGGCCGACTTCGGGGAGCTCTTCTCGGCCTTCCGCCTCGGTCTCACGGGGCTCATCGCCGCAGGACTCGCCGTGCTCGGACTCATGCTCGTGAAGCTCTTTGGCGCAAGGCTTGGGCTCGTCGCGTCGCTGCCCGTCGCGGGCGGCCTGCTTGCGGGCCTTGCCGCTGCGGGCATCACGGGCACGCCCGTCAATCTCTTCAGTCTCTTCGCGCTCATCCTCGTCATGGGGATCGGCGTCGACTACACGATCTTCTTTCATTCGGAGGAAGGCGCGGGATCCGCGGACGAGCCGCGGGACCACGTCCTTCATGCGATGGCGGTGGCGCTTGGAAGCACGCTTCTTTCGCTCGGCATTCTGGTGCTGAGCGAGACGCCGGCCGTGCGAAGCTTCGGCCTGGTGCTTTCGGCGGGCGTTCTTTTCGCCTTCCTGCTTGCGCCCGCCACGCGCCTCATCACAAGACGGAACACATACAGGGAGGAGCGTCCACGATGACGTCCGCTTCTTTCAGGGGCCTTGCGGCGCTGGCCGCCGCGCTCATGCTCACGGGCTGCGCCACGGAGCCCGAGTCGCCCGAACTCTTCTTCTGGGTCAAGCCCGGCGTGTGCGCCGCGCTGCCCGACAGTCCCTGCGGCGCCGACATGACCGAAAACGCCATTCTCACGGCGGTCCGCGACGGGCGCACCGAGCGCCTTCTCACGGTCAGGGCCTGCCGCGGCGGCCTGATGTCGCTCGACGTGATGACCCTCACGGGCATGGCCCTCATGAGCGTCACCTACGACGGCACCATGCTCGTGTCGACGAACTACGTGCCACTCCCCAAGGAGCTTCGCGCAGAGCAGATCGTCGCCGACATTCTGATGGGCACGCTCCCCGCCGAAGCGTGGACGACGCTTCCTTCGGGTTATCATCTCAGGATTGAGGAAAAATCGAGAACGCTCGTCGACGGCGACGGCGCCGAAATCGAGCGCTTCACGTATGCCGACGGGCCCCGCGGCCCCAGGCTCGCGAGCCTCAGGCACGAGGCCTTCGGGTATTCGATCGCCTTTCGCTATCTCGAGGATCCCGCCGTTCCCGATTCCACCGCCGACAAGCCCGGCCCCGACGAGGAGAAAGCCCAGTGACGGTTTATGTTGAAGCCCTGTCGCTCGTCAACGCACTCGGCGAAGACGACGCCATTCTTGCCAATCTGGCCGAAGGCCGCGCGCCCGGCATGGAGGGACCCCTCGTGCGCACCGTCGACGGGTTCGAGGCTCCGTTCGGCCGCGTGACGATCGATCTTCCCGACACGAATCCGCCGTCCTCGCGCAACAACAGGCTCCTCAGGGCCTGCTGGAACCTCCGGAAGACCGAGTTCGAAAGCCGCCTCAAGGACTTTGAGGACGAGCGCATCGCCGTCGTACTCGGCACGAGCACCTCGGGCTCCCAGGAATTTTCCGACTGGTGGAAGGCACGAAAGTTCGGCTCGGAAATGCCGCCTTTTGCAGGCGAATGGCAGGAAATGGGCGATCCTTCGCGTGATTTCGCATCATTTGTGGGTGCGAAGGGCCCCGCCTACACGATCGCGACGGCCTGCACGAGCTCGGCCCGCGCCATCATCAGCGCAGCCCGCCTTCTTGAGGCGGGGCTGGCCGACGCCGTCATTGCGGGCGGCGCCGACACCTTCGCCGACATGCCCCTGAACGGCTTTCACGCCCTGGGCGTGCTCGCGGGCGAGCGCACGCGTCCCCTGACGGACCATCGTCCCGGCATCACGATCGGCGAGGGCGCAGGCCTGATGCTTCTCACCCGCCGTCCCTCGGCCGTGAAGCTTTCGGGCTGGGGCGAGAGTTCCGACGGCCACCACATGTCGAGCCCCGAACCCGAGGGCAGGGGCGCCGAGGCGGCCGTGCGCGGCGCGCTCTCGCGTGCGGGCCTCACGCCCGACGACATCGTCTACGTGAATCTTCACGGCACTGGCACGGGGCAGAACGACGCCTCCGAGCTTGCCGCCATGAACCGCGTCTTCGGCGGGCGCACCGCCATGTCGTCCACCAAGACCTATACGGGCCATACGCTCGGCGCCGCAGGCGTCACCGACGCGGGGCTGCTCGTGCTCGGACTGATGCACGGGGGCCTGAAGCTCCCCGCCCAGTTCTCCGAAGGCCAGACGCCCGACGAGACGCTTCCGCTCTCGGGCGTGTTGCGCGAACCCGCGCTCATTGCGCCCGGCCCCGTCATGAGCACGAACCTCGCCTTCGGCGGCAGCAACACGGCCCTCATCTTCGAACCGACTTCCTGAACGGCACGAATCCATGTCTGAAACCACCCAAACCGAATTTCTTGATCCGGAAAGCTATCTCCCGCACAGGAAGCCCATGTGCGTCATCACCCGCGTCGTCAGCGTGGGCGAGGCGGACGTCACGACCGAGGCGGATCTGGACGCCGACGGCGTCTTCGCCACTCACTGGCGTCCCGACGGAGAGCTGCCCGAGGCCTTCTTCCTCGAGGTGATGGCCCAGACGATCGGCATCTGGTCGCACGTGCACGACGAGCTTACCGTCGTGCCGGAAGGCGACAGGAAGGCCGACGCGGGGCTTCTGCTTTCGGTGCGCGGCATCAGGATCGAGCGCTGCGTCAGGAGAGGCGAGGGCACTCTTGTCTGCACCATGTCGAAGATGATGCTCGACGACCGTCTCGCGGTCTTCGAGGGCACGGTCTCGTGCAACGGCGAAGCCGTCGCTTCGGGACGCCTCACCGTCTTCCAGCCGCTTGAGAGCGAAATCGACTCGCTTCTCGCCGTCTGACGGCATAATTCACCCTCATACTGAAAGTCAATTTAAAAACGGATCATGACCGACTACAAGAAAACCGTTCTCATCACAGGCGCCTCGCGCGGCATCGGACGCGCGTGCGCGGTCGAGCTCGCCCGCACGGGGCACGCGCTCGTTCTCAACAGCCGCAGGCCGTCCGCCGAGATGGACGAGACCGTCCGCCTCTGCGAAGAGGCGGGTGCAGAGGTCCGCACGCTCTTCTTCGACGTGGGCTCGACCGAGGCCGCCCGCACGGCGATCGAGGCCGACATCGCGGCCAACGGCGCCTACTGGGGCGTCGTCCTCAACGCAGGCGTCACCTGCGACAACGCCTTCCCCGCACTTGAGGAGGAGGACTGGAAGCGCGTGATCGACGTCGACCTCAACGGCTTCTACAACGTCATCCATCCGGTCGTCATGCCGATGGTCAGGGCCCGCAAGGGCGGCCGCATCGTCACGATGTCGTCGGTTTCGGGCGTCACGGGTAACCGCGGCCAGACCAACTACAGCGCCGCCAAGGCGGGTCTCATCGGCGCCTCGAAGGCGCTTGCCGTCGAGCTCGCCAAGCGCCGCATCACGGTCAACTGCGTCGCGCCCGGCCTCATCGACACGGGCATGGTCGACATGAACGAAATCGCCCGCGAGCACGCGATGGCGATGATTCCGATGCAGCGCATCGGCACCCCGGAGGAAGTGGCGGCCGTCGTCGGCTTCCTCATGGACGAGCGTGCGTCCTACATCACGCGCCAAGTCATCAACGTCAACGGAGGCATGATCTGATGCGCAGAGTCGTAGTCACCGGCATGGGCGGCGTCACGTCGCTCGGCCAGAACTGGGAAACGGTCAAGGCGGGTCTTCTCGCCCACAGGAACGCGGTGCGCCGCATGCACGAATGGGACGACATCGAGGGCCTCAACGCCAGGCTCGGCGCGCCCGTCCTCGACTTCACGCTGCCCGAGCACTACACGCGCAAGCGCATCCGCTCGATGGGCCGCGTCTCGCTTCTTTCGACCCGCGCGACCGAACTCGCCCTCGAACAGGCGGGCCTCATCGACGATCCCGTCATCAAGAGCGGCCGCACCGGCATCGCCTACGGCTCCTGCACGGGCAGCACCCGCGCCGTGGCCGACTTCGGCGAGATGATCGTCAACCGCAATACGCGCGGCATCACCGCCACGACCTACGTGCAGATGATGCCGCACACCACGGCCGTCAACACGGGCCTCTTCTTCGGCATCACCGGCCGCGTCATCCCGACGCCGAGCGCCTGCACGTCGGGCTCCCAGGCGATCGGCTACGCTTGGGAGGCCATCCGCCACGGCTATCAGGACGTCATGGTGGCGGGCGGCGCCGAAGAGCTCTGCCCCTCCGAGGTTGCGGTCTTCGACACGCTCTTTGCCGCCAGCACCCGCAACGACGAGCCCGAGCTCACGCCGCGTCCCTTCGATGCCAACCGTGACGGCCTCGTGATCGGCGAAGGCGCCTGCACGCTCGTGCTCGAGGAGCTCGAACACGCCCGCGCCCGCGGCGCCAGGATCTACGCCGAACTCGTCGGCTTTGCGACGAACTGCGACGCCACCCACATCACGCAGCCCAACAGCAGAACCATGCGCATCTGCATGGAGGAGGCGCTCAGGACCGCAGGTCTCGCGCCCTCCGACATCGGCTACCTGTCCGCCCACGGCACCGCCACCTCGCGCGGCGACTGCGCCGAGTCGAACGCCACGGCGTCGCTCTTCGGCAACAGGACGCCCGTCTCGTCCCTCAAGAGCTTCTTCGGCCACACGCTCGGCGCCTGCGGTTCGATCGAGGCCTGGCTTGCCATTGAGATGATGCGCGAAGGCTGGTTCAGCCCGACCATCAACCTCACCGACATCGATCCCGAATGCGGCGAGCTTGACTACATCACGGGCACGGAGCGCAGGATCGACACCGAGTTCGTCCAGAGCAACAACTTCGCCTTCGGCGGCATCAACACGTCGCTCATCTTCAAGCGAATGTAAGCCGAAATCCAAACCGAAAAACAAAAGGGGCGTCCGGACGGACGCCCCTTTTTGGCTGTACGGCTCTCACCTGCGGGGAGGCGGCCGAACGCAACGCTCAGAGCATCAGCTCCTTCCTGAGCCACTCGGTGACGAGCGCCTGAGCTCGTTCGCCGTCCTCGGCGCGCAGGGCGTTGAGCACCTGTTTGTCAAGGGTCAGCATGTCCGAGTACCAGCTGTCCTCGAGTTCGTCCGCGCGGCTTTCGAGATAGTTCATCGTGTGAAGGAGGAGCGAGGTCGCAAAGACCTGCAACACGCGGTTGCCGCTTCCCTTGAAGACGGTCTCCCAGAACTGCGAGTGGAACTTTAGCGCGGCACGACGGAATTCGATGCAGCCCTCCATGTTCGTGACGATCGAGGAGAGCGCGCCGAACTGAGCGGGCGGCAGACGCCTGACGGCAAGCGAGATGAGACCCGTGTCGAAGAGACGACGAGCCTCGTTGAGTTCATAGGCATCGAAGTTCCCGATCTTGAGATGGGACTCGATCTGGCGGGAGATGTCGTCGGGACCGGGCTCCGCAAAGGAGATGCCGCGCTTTTGCGTGCGCGTGACGATGCCCATCTGCGTCATGACGTCGAGCGCCTGACGCACGTGGTAGCGCGAAACATTGAAACGGTCGGCGAGACCCGCTTCCGTGTCGGGTTCTGCGCCCGCCCTCGACTGCTTGAGCAGGTGGGCGTGTATGGAGCGGAACAGGCTCTCTTCATCCATGGCTGGCTGACTTGTGGGGGATGGTCAAGGGCGGCCTTCGGACGCTGCCGGGCCGCCTCGGTTGTAAATATTGTCGACAATTATAGCGGTCTCGGGCGGTTTTTGAGCCTTAAACGCTGTCTGAACCCCGCCAAGGAGGCTGTATACGCCGTATTTTCGCCTAGAGACGACTTTTCTTCAACAGGAAGGGTAAGTCCTAATAAAGGCGCTTGTCGACTGCGGCACAGTCGTTTCCGAGAACTTAAACAAACTTTGTGCTGAAAATTCTCTGTATATTGTTTGTTGTTCTCTTTGAATTGTCGACAATATGTACTATAATGGCGCCGCCGAGATCGGAAATGTCGGACGAGAGGAAAGTGTGACGACAAAACGACTCGACCAAATCGACCAATAGACATTAGGACCATTCAAGGAGAAAACAATGTCCAACGAAGACAGCAAGAGCCGTTCCGGCCGCTTCGATCTTCCCGCCAACGAACTCGTGGAAGCCTTCAACGCCACGATCACGTTCGAGCAGCGCGTCTGCCCGTTCGACATTCAGGACAGCAAGGTGCACGCCACGATGCTCGCCCGTCAGAACATCATCAGCACCGAGGATGCCGAAGCGATCTGCCGCGGCCTTGACCAGGTTGCCGAGGAAATCCGCGCCGGCAAGTTCGTCTTCTCCATCAAGGACGAAGACATCCACATGGCCATCGAGAAGCGCATGACGGAAATCGTCGGCCCGGCCGGCGGCCGTCTGCACACGGGTCGCAGCCGCAACGACCAGACGACGACCTCCACGAAGATGTACCTCCGCCATGAAATCCGCGAAGTCCAGAAGGCGATCCGCGAGCTTCAGGCCGTCTTCGTCAAGACCGCCCGCGCCAACATCGACGTGATCATGCCGGGCTACACGCACATGCAGACGGGCCAGCCGATCCTCTTCTCCCACTGGATGATGGCCTTCTTCTGGATGCTCGAACGCGACTTCACGCGCTTCTCCGACCTCTACAAGCGCATGGGTCGCTGCCCGCTCGGCTCCGCCGCCCTCGCCGGCACCGACTTCCCGATCGACCGCGACTTCACGGCTGAAAACCTCGGCTTCGACGGTCCGACGGAAAACTCCATCGACGCCGTCTCCGACCGCGACCACATGGTCGAGTTCAATGCGGCCGCCGCCATGTGCTACATGCACCTCTCGCGCCTCTCCGAAGAACTCGTAACGTTCTCCACGCAGGACTTCAAGTTCATCGAACTCTCCGACGACTTCTGCACCGGCAGCTCGATCATGCCGCAGAAGAAGAACCCCGACATCGCCGAGAAGATCCGCGGCAAGACGGGCCGCATGTACGGCAACCTCATGGCCATCCTCACGATCATGAAGGGCATCCCGCTCGCCTACAACACCGACCTTTCCGAAGACAAGGAACAGGTGTTCGACAGCGTCGACACGCTGCTTCAGTCCCTCGCCATCATGACTCCGATGGTCGAGAAGATGCGCGTCAACGGCGAGAAGACTCGCGCCAACGCCGACCTCGGCTACGCCAACGCCACCGACCTGGCCGACTACCTCGCCAAGAAGGGCATGCCGTTCCGCGAAGCCCATCACGTCGTCGGCGCCATGGTCAACTACGGCATCAAGCACGCCAAGCGCCTCGACGACTTCACGATGGACGAATACAGGCAGTTCTCCGACAAGATCGAAGAGGACATCCGCCACGAGATCAGTCTCGAGACCTGCGTCCGCGCCCGCAAGAGCTACGGCGGCACGGCTCCCGACATGGTCGCCGTCCAGCTTGAGCGCGCCGACGCCGTCCTTGAAGCCGAAGGCCGCATCCTCGGTCTCTAAGCTTCTGATCTGACGATCACTCCGATCGGGCCGTCCGGTTCACTGCTGTCAACCGAACCGGACGGCCCGACTTTTTCCCCATTCCTCGCATCCAACCCCTTGACTCAGGACCATCATCATGGAAATGGATCTGAACTTCTGGCTCCAGCTCATCACTGTGGCCGTGTGCATCGGCATTGGCGGCCGCTTCGGCGGTCTCGGCCTCGGCGCAGCAGGCGGCTTCGGCGTCTGCATTCTCGTGCTTCTCTTCGGCCTTAAGCCGAGCTCTCCTCCCGTCTCCACGATTCTCATCATCGTGGCCGTCATCTCCTGCACGTCCGTGCTGCAGGGCGCAGGCGGCCTTGACATCATGGTGAAGGTCGCCGAGCGCATGCTCAGGAAGTGGCCGCGCGCCATTACCTTCGTGGCGCCCTTCGTCTGCTCCTTCTTCGTCATCTTCGTGGGCACGGCCTACGTCGCCTTCGCCGTTTATCCCGTCGTCGCCGAAGTGGCCACCCAGGCCCGCGTCCGACCCGAGCGTCCGATCGCCGCATCCGTGATCTCCGCCGGCATTGCAGTCGTCGCCTCGCCGATGTCCGCCGCCACGGCCGCCATGGTCGCCTCGCTCTCTCCGTTCAACCTCGGCGTCATCGACGTTCTGATGATCTCGGTCCCCGCCTTCGTCGTCGCCACGGCCGCCACCTGCCTGTGCGTCTACTGGAAGGGCTGCGAACTTGAGGACGATCCCGAATTCAAGCGCCGCGTTGCCGCCGGCGAATTCCAGAAACTCGTCATCAAGCGTGACGATTCCAAGCTCGAGATTCCTGCCAGCGTGCGCAACTCCGTGCTGATCTTCGCGCTCGGCGTCGCCACCGTGCTCTTCTTCGGCTTCAACAAGGAACTCCTCCCGACCTGGACCAGCGCCGCCGGCAAGGTTTCGACCCTCCCGATTCCGTCGCTCATCCAGATGGTGATGCTCGCCTGCGCGCTCTTCATCATCCTCGTCTGCAAGGTCCCGTCCAACAAGTTCGCCGACGGTTCCGTCTTCCGCGCCGGTCTCATCGGTGTCGTGGGCGTGTTCGGCATCTCTTGGCTTACCGGCACCTTCTTTGACGCCTACAGCCCGCAGTTCATCGCGCTCTTCAAGACGATGGCCGAGTCCACGCCGCTTCTCTTCGGCGTCGTGCTCTTCCTCTTCTCCGCGGTGATCCTGAGCCCGTCCGCCACCGTCGTCGCCCTCATGCCTCTGGGCGCCGCCATCGGCATCGACCCGCTCTTCCTCGTGGCCCTCTATCCGGCCACCTGCGGTGACTTCCTCATCCCGGGCGGCGCGCAGATCGGCTGCTGCTCCTTCGACCGAACCGGCACGACCCGCCTGGGCACCTGGGTTCTCAACCACTCCTACATGCGTGCCGGTCTCGTGCACGTCATCACGGGCGTGGCCACCGGCTGCCTCATCTACTCGGTGATCTGATCCTCTCTGAAAGTCCGGCTTCTCTTCGGGTTCTCCGCCCAGCTTGTTTGTCCCAAGCTTCCTATGTCGGGGCGGAGGGCTCGGAGAGGAGACGGCATCTTCAGCAGAAAAACGAAAAGGCTCTCCACTGTGGATGGCCTTTTCGCTTTTTTGACGCCGGGTCTTCAAACGCGCTCAACGGTCGTCAAGCCGTCTGAAGCACGGAATGCAGTAGTCCTTGCCGCCCAGGCGCCTCGAGCGGCTTTCCATCACGGCCTCGCCGCAGCACGCGCAGATGACGCTCGCCATGATGCGGGCGCGGGCGGGTGCGGGATCGGAGACCTCCTCGACGCGGAAGACCTCCTCGAAGGGCGCATTGAGAATGCGCTCGATCATTTCGGCGTGAAGGCCCTCGTGGCGGGCCTTCTGCTCGGGCGTCATCAGAGCGCCCGAGAAGGCGAGGGTCTTGAGGACACGGGATTCCTCGGACTCGCTTCGGGTCATGAGGCGGGAGACGTTGACGAGGCGGACGGCGCGGTCGTCGCTTCGACGCCAGAAGGTGAAGGCCACCTTGCCGTAGTCGCAATGGATGAGGTTGCCCTTGCCGAAGGTGCAGCTGACGAGCGCGCCGACATCGACGAGGAGATCGATTTCATCTTCCACAGGGCGGGGCTTCTTCGCAACGGCGAGCTCTGCGTAGTGCTTTCGGCCGTGGTCTCGGGCCTCATGGTCGCGCTCTGCGTTCTGGAGGAGTCGACGGGCGTGCATGCCGACTTCGTCAACAGCATGCTGCTGGTGGCGGCTGTCGGCCTCATCGTGCTTTCGACCGTCTTCCTTTCGCTTGAGATCCGCCTTTCGCTCAAGGCCATCAAGGTGGTCGTCTCGAAGCTTCCGCCCGTGGACGAGGCCTTTGACGATGCGGCTGCGGCAAGGGCCGCTCAGGCCGTGGAGGCGCGGCACCAGTCCCATATGCTCAACGAAGCGAGACACGCTTCGGAAGGAAGGGTTCCGCACGAGGTCAGGAAGGTTGAGGAGAAGCGTTGAGCGGCAGGAGACTTTCTTCCTGTCGTGTCATTGCTTTGCCTTCGTATAATTTCCTTTTCATGGGCCTGCATTGCGTGGGCCCCGTATTGAGAAGGAAACGGAGCCTTGATTGAGCCGACCGATTCAGAACAAAAGGAAAGATCCGTCGCCGTGACGCTCGGCGAGGTGCTTGCCGGACTTCAGGGCATGGCGGAAATTCCGGGAATGCCTGAATTGGCGGAAATGCCGCCTGCGGGCTTCACGTTTCAGATCCCGCCGTGCCAGCGCCCTTATCGCTGGAAACTCTCCGACATTGAGCACGTGCTCGCCGACGTAGCCGACATGAGGTCCGCTGAATCGACGACGCTCTGGTACTTCGGGCCGATCTGCTTCAGGCGTGACAAGGACGTCATGCAGATCTACGACGGCCAGCAGCGTCTCACATCGATGCTTCTCGTGGTCTCGGTGCTGGCCGAACGCCTTCAGGCGGACGGTGCAAACCTCGGACTTTCAGAAGAACAGGCCGAAAGGCTGCGAAGCGCCGCCGAAGGCGCCGCACGGTTCAGCTACGAGCGTCCCGCTACGGTTGATGCCATCATGCTCATGGCAGAGCGTTTGCGCAACAGGTTCGGCGTCAACAGGACAGCGGAGGCAGCTCAGTTTGACGTGAGAGAGGATGCGAAACGCGTCGTCTGGATGCTCGACCATGTCTTTTTCAGCGCCACCGTTTTGCGAAGCGACATTGAGGCCGCACAGTATTTCCAGGGTGAAAACAACCGTGGTGCATCGATGCAGCTCGTCGACCTCGTCAAGTCGCTGAACCTCAGGTTTGTGCCTGAGGCTGATCTCGAAAAGTATGCGGCTCTCTGGACGAATCTGGCCGAACAAAGAACGCGGGGTACTTTTCAGGGAAGCGATGCCGTCGAGCGCGTGTTGCTTCCGTCCATGCTCATTGTCCGCGGGCTCTGGACGTTCTGGGCCCATTGGAATGATCCTGCCGACTACAGGCACTTCATGAGCGGCGGCGGTGCTCTTGCAAGGAAAAGAATGTCGGACTCAAGGGGCGGTACTCAGGGCGAGGCCACGTTTCCGACGCTTTCCTCGATGCCGCGCACGGGTGTTCCGTTCTTCAGGACACTTGTCTGGAGCGCGGTTCTGCTTGCTGCCGTGAGGCGGACGCTCGACACTGAGGCAGATGATTATCAGCAGTACATCACGGGCCAGGAACTCGAGCCTCTGCTCTGCAACGGACTTGTTTACTGGGCCGACGCCTTCATGACCGACGCCGACGGCAGCATGCCGAATCGTTTCGAAGCCT
>ERZ831979.1970-NODE-1970-length-15778-cov-5.642307_pt1 | contig 15778 bp, 13 predicted proteins | sample MGYA00519952_ERZ831979 | MGnify/ENA primary metagenome ERZ831979 (study PRJEB31850, sample SAMEA3708723) | human gut metagenome | biome: human gut; feature: human-associated habitat; material: faeces | place: China | collected 2014 ...
CGGCGTTTCCGTTTGCCATGTGCGGCTTTTTTACCTATAATGGCATGCCCGCCGAACGCTTCCTGCTGGCGGTCATCCGTTCCGAGATCCTCTGTCCGCGCACTCTTTCGTATCATCCGCAGAATCTGTATGCGGAAGTGCTGCTGGATTCCAATTCCATGCGGGAGGTGCTGACGCTTGATTAAAACCCTCAACAACACCATCAAGCAGGACAGAGCAGCTTATAAAATCCCGCGCAGCGTGCAGGACGTCATTCCCATCCAGCGGATCTTTGCGGATGGGATTTTTCAGTTCGGCACGAAATATTCCAGAACGCTGCGCTTTTCGGACATCAACTATGCCATCGCTTCCAAAGAGGATAAAACGGCGATGTTCCTCGGCTACAGTGAACTGCTGAACGCTTTGGACAGCGGCTCGACCACGAAGCTCACGATCTGCAACAAGCAGGTCAACCGACAAGCGTTTGAAGATACCGTCCTGCTTCCGCAGCGCGGCGACAGCCTCGACGGATTCGTGAACGAGTTCAACGGGATGCTGGAAAGCAAGATCTCCGGCAGCTCCGCCAGCGTGGAACAGGAGCGGTTTCTCACGGTTTCCGTTCACAAGAAAAATGTAGACGAAGCGCGCACGTTCTTCTCCCGCGTGACAGGCGAGATCACGTCCAAGCTCTCGCGGCTCAATTCCTCCTCCAACGAGCTGGACGCCGCCGAGCGGTTGGATGTGCTGCGCGGCTTCTTTAGACCAGAAGAAGCGGCACTGCCGTTCGACCTGCAATCTGCCATGAGGCGTGGGCACAACCTCAAGGATACGATCTGCCCAGATAGCTTGGAGTTCCATCGGGATTATTTCAAGATGGGAAGTCAATATGGCCGTGTGCTGTTCCTTAAAGACTACGCCAGCTACATCAAGGACAGCATGATTCTGGAGCTGACCGATCTCAACCGGCGCATGATGCTCTCCATCGACATGATCCCCGTGCCGACGGACGAAGCCGTGCGCGAGGTGGAGAACAAACTGCTCGGCGTGGAAACCAACGTCACCAACTGGCAGCGGCGGCAGAACAGCAACCAGAACTTCTCTGCCGTTGTGCCGTATGATCTGGAACAGCAGCGCAAGGAAACCCGCGAGATGCTGGATGATCTCACGACCCGCGACCAGCGGATGCTGTTTGCCGTGGTCACGCTCGTGCATCTGGCAGACAGCAAAGAGGAACTGGACAGCGACACGGAAACGCTCCAGTCTATCGCGAGAAAACACCTGTGCCAGCTCGCAAAACTGAGCTTTCAGCAGCAGGACGGCCTTGTAACCGCGCTGCCGCTTGGCTTGCGGCGCATTGACGCGCTGCGGACGCTGACCACAGAAGCCCTCGCTGTGCTTATGCCGTTCAAGGCGCAGGAAATTCGGCACCTACACGGCATTTACTACGGGCAGAACGCCATTTCCAAGAATCTCATCCTTGCCGACCGCAAGGAGCTTTTGAACGGCAACGGATTCATCCTCGGCGTCTCCGGCTCCGGCAAGTCCTTTGCGGCCAAGCGAGAGATCACGGAGATCGCGCTGTCCACAAACGACGACATTATCATCATCGATCCGGAAGCCGAGTATCGCCCGCTGGTCGAAGGCTTGGGCGGCGAGGTCATTGAAATCTCCGCAACCTCGCCCAATCATATCAACGCCCTCGACATGGAATCCGGCTACAACGACGGCGACAACCCCGTCGTGCTGAAATCCGAATTCTTATTGTCCCTCTGTGAACAGCTCGTAGGGGCTGGGAAGCTGTCTGCGAAGGAGAAATCCATCATTGACAGGTGTACTGCGCAGGTCTACCGCGAGTTTATCCGAAACGGTTATCTTGGCGTTGTGCCGACATTACAAGACTTCCATGCCGCGCTCCTGGAGCAGCCGGAACCCGAAGCGCGGGACGTTGCGCTATCTCTGGAGCTGTTCACGGAGGGCAGCTTGAATACGTTTGCCAAGTACACGAACGTGGACACCAATTCCAGAATCCTTTGCTACGACATCCGCGACCTCGGCAAGCAGCTTCTGCCGGTCGGCATGCTGGTTGTGCTGGACAGCGTATTCAACCGCATCATCCGCAACCGCAAGCTCGGCAAAAATACATGGTTATATATTGACGAAATTTACCTGCTGTTCCAGCATGAATACAGCGCGAATTTCCTGTTCACGCTCTGGAAGCGGATGCGCAAATATGGGGCCTGCGGCACGGGGCTGACGCAGAACGTCGACGATCTGCTGCAATCCCACACAGCAAGAACCATGCTTGCAAACAGCGAATTCCTGCTCATGCTTAATCAGGCGAGTACGGACCGAATCGAGCTGGCGCGGCTGCTCAACATTTCGGACAACCAGCTTTCCTACATTTCAGGCGTGGACTTTGGACACGGGCTTCTCAAGTGCGGCAGCACCATCGTGCCATTTGTGGATCATTTCCCGAAAAACGGTAGGCTGTATCAGCTGATGACCACGAAGATGTCTGAACGGGTGGAGCAGGCGTCGTAATGCGGGAGGTCAAAGAAAAATCACCGCTGAAAGCGAGAGCCGTCGAAACCCTCAAATCCGCGCCGCAGGCAGCGTTCCGCCGCGGCACAGATGCTTCCTTTCAGCAGCTTCGGCAGGAGCTGCGCGAGGCAGCGCAGGACGGTCAGCCGGAAGATCGCTACGAGAGCGGCAAGATCACGGATACCGCCGACCATGCCGTGCAGGAAGCCCGCCATCTGGCAGAAAAAACTGTCCACAAGCTGCCGAAAACAAAATCCGAACCGCAGCGGGAAGCCAGGACAGAATCTGTTCCACAACATGAGCAGCCTCGGCACCCCCTGCAGCCTACTGCGGCACCGAGGGAATATCCACCGCAAAGCCAGTCACAGGGAAATCAGTCTGTGCGCGAATCGGCTTCTCCAATCAGGGAGAAACCGGTTTCTCCAGCAAACGTCCAACAGCCCAAAACGCGAGAATATACGCCAGATGCGAAAGCGTCAGTGTCCCCGTCTCAGCATTCAACTCCGAGGATTCATGAAAACGCAACGGCTGTTTCTGCGGAAACAATGCCATCGACAATGGAACATTCTGTGCGTGAATCGGCTTCGTCAATCAAGGAGAAAACGATTCCTCCTACAAATCCCCCGCAGCCTAAAATGCGGGAGCATACACCGACCGCTGATGCATCTGTGCAACAGTCCCGGCATCCAGCTTCGCGGATTCATGAAGGACCGCAGCCTGTTCACCAACCGCAGACAAATCGTTCTGTGCGTGAGTTGGAAACATCAGTAAGAGAAAAGCCTGCTGGGAAAGCAAGACCGGCAGAACAACGGTCGATTGGACAAGCCCCTGCCAGCACGGAACCGTCTGCACCTGCGACGGCTCCGACGGTGCAGCCATCAGCACGGACTCTGCCAAGAGAAAAAACGCCTGTTTCGTCTCTGCATGAACAGCCTGTCACACCCAAAACGGATACCACACAGTTCGCGCTTCCTGCAATCAAGACGAAAGAGTACATCCGAAAGAAGCGGCAAAAGCAGAATTTTCTCAAAGAAGAATCAAGCGGTATTGAAAACACAATTACAGATTCCGAAACTTTTTCGCCGGTCATCCGTACACGGGAAACTGTTCGTGAACAGCAAAAACTCCACGTTTCCCATAGTACGGAGCCGGAGCAGTCAGCCCTGCCGCAGATCCGAACACGGCAGCCGCAGGCGGCCTCCATGCGCGCCAATACGGAATCCGTGACGCCGGATACCCCGCAGACACTGCTGCCGGATATCAAGAGCAAGCGGAAATACATTGCGGCGCAGCAGCCAACACAGGTAACGCCTGTGCAGGCAAACCCACAGCAGGCCGCGAGAGAAATGATTCAAGGTGATATAAAATTATGTAAACCGCTGTTTGCAAATGAAACTGCCCCTCTGCCAACGGGCAAAAATGCCGCTCCTGCAAAACCTGTGCGTGTTCAGAAGCAGGTGCGTCCGGCTGTTGTGAGAAAGCAAAAGATCAAAACAGCCCCGAAAGCGAAAATCAAGTCCGCCACATCTGCGGGAAAAGCCTTGCCATGCAAAGCGTCGGCGGCTGCTCCCAAGCAGGCCGCAACTGTCATCCGCAAAGGGCAGGTGCTTCGGGATACGGCGATCAAAACGGCGAAAGTAGCAAAAGAGGCCGGAAGGAAGGTCCTGCGGGCAATCGTGGCAGCGGCAGAAAAGCTGGCCGCAGCTATCGGCACAGGCGGCGCGGCGGCAGTTTCCGTTGTTGTGGTGATCCTGCTCGTGGGGATGCTGTTCGCTTCGCCGCTCGGAATCCTGTTCGCCGGTGAGGACACCGGCACGGAAATTAAAATCCCGGACGCGGTTGCGACGCTGAACGGCGAGTTCACCGACGAAATCTACCGCATCATGGAGGAGCATCCATACGATGAGCTGGATATGCAGGAGGGCATGGAAGCGGCCATGCTTCAAAATTGGCGGAATGTGCTGGCTGTGTACGCGGTCAAGGTCTCGACCGACGAAGAACATGGGCTGGACGTTATGACGATGGATGAGGAAAAACTCCAGCTCCTGCGGGAAATTTTCTTCAATGCCAACAAGCTCGAATACGAATTGACGACCAGAACCGTAGACGGCGAGCGGATTACAACGCTGCATATCTCTGTGCAGATCAAGGACGCCATGCAAATGGCAAACGAATACGGCTTTACCGCCCAACAGCGGGAAATGCTCGAAGAATTACTGAAGCCGGACTACGATGACATTTTCCTGTCCTTGATCGGTGATTATCAGCCGGACGGCATGCCCATCGGCCCTGTCGACATTTCGGACATTCAGGGCACGCTGCCGGATGATCTTGATCCGCTGCGAGAATCCATTGTCCTGACGGCGTATCAGCTTCTTGGAAAGGTGACGTATTTCTGGGGCGGCAAAAGCCTCGTTCTCGGCTGGGACAGCCGCTGGGGAACGCCGACGACAGTCACTGCACCGGGCAGCGGTTCGACCGGCAAGGTGCTGCCATTCGGACTGGACTGTTCCGGCTTTGTGGACTGGACATTCTATAACGCCACGAGCGGTGCATACCTGCCCGGACGCGGTGGTGGCGCAGCCTCGCAGCATGGCTACTGCACCAACATTGCATGGTCAGACGCACTGCCCGGCGATCTCGTCTTTTATGCGGATGACAGTCACGTTGGAATCGTCTGCGGCTACGACAGCGTAGGGAATCTCCTCGTCATCCACTGCTCCGGCGGGCAGAACGGCGTGGTCGTGACCGGGCGCGAGGGCTTTGCCGTCGCAGCCAGACCGGATTTGTTTACGGATTAAGCTACGCTTTGAAACTGAGAAACTGAAACGCAAAAGAGGTGGAATATGAACGATACCATCACAGAGATCAACAAAGACACATTCTGGGGATTGATCCGGGAGGCGAAAGATGCCTGCGGTCAGGATATGTCTGCCATGGTGGAGTATCTGAAGGGACGCTTGGTATCTATGGGGGCAGAACAGGCACAGAGCTTTCACGATATTACGCAAGCTTACGAAGATCTCGCGTACAAGTACGGCTTGTGGGATGCTGCCGAAATTATAAAGGAATACGGCTGCAGCGATGACGGCTTTATAGACTTCCGCGCGTGGCTGATTGCGCAGGGAAAAGAAGTCTATCTGGCTGCGCTGGCGGACCCGGATTCGCTTGCAGAGGTCGAACCCTACGGGGATTGCAGCTTCGAGTTGATGAGCTATGTGGGAGAGTATGCATACAAGCAGCTCACCGGCAAAAGCACCTATGAGCAGACCGAACAGCGGAAATATAAGAAACTTGTGTCAGAACTGAAGCGGGACATTACCTACAAAGACGGCATTCAATTTCCCAGAGAGGGTGCGGAGCTGAAACAATTCCTGCCCCAGTTGTGTGCCAAGTATCCAGACCGGTGGCTCGAACCACATTGGATTTTCGATCTGAAAGTAGCGCGAGAACTTTTCCATGCAGGGAAAGTGCATGATCACCAGCAGGTTTGTAAAAAGAGAAACCGCGGTCACGGCGGTGAGGCAAGATAATGAATATGAGTGAAACGACTTGCTTGTAAAATGGTATAATTTGCTTCGTTTGTGCGGCGTTCTTTGTTGGCTCTGGTGAATAGCTTTCTTTCTCGTTTTCTGCGATACTTGGCGTACCAAATCGAAAGGAGACTGCAATGGAAGAAAGAAAAAACCTATGCGCCATGCTGCCGGTCGCGCTCCATGCCAGAGTTCGGCAGGAGCAGGAAAAAGCCGGGATGGCCCTCGGTGAGTATGTGGAAGCATTGATCACAGAATACTACGATTGGAAGGACGGAAGAATCATGACCGGAGAAATGAGAACCTTAGCCGCGCAGATCCCCGCAGAACTCTTTGACCGCCTCGACCGCTACCTCAAGGAGCGTGGCATCAAGAAGAAGGACTTCTTAGTTGACATCATCACCCGCGCACTGGAAGAAGACGAAGCCGCCGAACCGGTTACAGAAGCATCGCCCCAGGACGAGCTGGAGGAACAGCCGGAAGCGGACGAAACCTGAACCAAAATCAAGCCCCCGCAGTCCAAGCCTGCGGGGGTAAACCTTTGTTACAAGCCGTCAGCCGACACGCGCCCGCGTGTCGGCTTTTCTGCGTCTCGGTAGGGACGCTGCACCAGAAACCATAAAACCCGCGCGTTGGCGCGCGTAACAAGCAGTACAATAATTGAAAAAAGAATCGACAGCCAGATATAATTATGATAATCTAAAAATATAATCACTTTTACCCTTTATATGACTGGCAGATGCAATGAGGGGGCATTCAATTTGACTCAAAATGAAAAAATAAATGCGCTAATCTATGAAGCCGACCATGAAGAACCACCCGAACGGCTTTTTCAATATACAAGTCTCGGTGTACTATCACTTATCCTGCAAAACAAAACTATACGCTTTAATTCATTGGAAAACCTTGACGATCTTGAAGAATCATCCTTACAGTTTTGTGACGATAATCCACCCGTAACATATGTAAGTTGTTGGACAAGTATTGTTGAGGAAAGTATTCCCATGTGGAAACTATACACTCAAATGACCGACGGTATAAGAATTGAGCTGCCAATCGGTCCATTTAAAGACCCACGTACGCAGAACGGGAATTGTGTTCCCGGCTCATACGACTATCGTGCAGCAAAGTGGATTCCAGTTTTACCTCCAAGCCGAGTAGATCCTGAATTAGTTTACATGGCGCAGCCTTATTCGTTGAATCATCCAAACCGAGTCATATATCGGGACGATCTGACCGCCTCGGAAATAGTTGCATCGGAAGCCAGTGGACAAAACGCAGTAGTTACTCACAATGGAGCTATCGCACGTTTCAAGCGGAATAATTGGGATTTCCAACAAGAATTTCGTTATATTGTAATACTTCAGCGCGCACGCAATAATATCCCGCTTAAACCATATTATGACGCAGATTTAGACGACGCTGCTATAAGCAATATGAAGATTATTGTTAGCCCAATGTTCTCAGATAGTAACTATCTGCTTCTCGACGCGCTGCTTAAAAAATACGATTACGGAATAAAATTCAACGAGAGTGATCTCAAGGGCAAAATCAAATTAAAATAGCAACCAACCCCAAAACAGCCGTCAGCCGACACGCGCCCGCGTGTCGGCTTTTCTGCGTCCCAGTAGGGACGCTGCCCCCTGAAACCATAAATCCGCGCGTTGGCGCGCGTGTGACGAAGTGCGAAAACAGATGTACAGGAGGTAAGAAAACACAAATGCTATCTGAGCACCAAAACAAGAACGCAAATTATCTCAGAATCCTTATGACGCTCCGCGCCCTGCGGCAGCGCGGAGACATTACGGAAAAAGAATACCGTAGAGCAAAAAAATATTATCAGAACCTGACCGGCGCGGACATTGTCCTTACGGATTAAACTGTAATTTGCACGGTTTCCACAAGAATTCCCGCCGCCGTTTCAGCGTTTGGTAGAATTCGGGACCGTTTGAAAGATATCAGTAGACTTGAACCTTTTCGCGGATATACTTGTCGTTGACAAACGGCATGGGAGGTGAGAAAAATGCCAGTTGCAAAACTGATTGCGCCAACGACGAAGCAGGAGATCCCCAAGCTGCGCGTGGCGGCATATTGCCGCGTGTCCTCAAACTCCGCAGATCAGCGAAATTCCTTTGCAACGCAGGAACGTGTTTATACGAAATACATTGCAGAGAAGCAGGAATGGGAGCTGGTCGACATTTTTGCCGACGAGGGTCTCAGCGGCATGAAAGCGGATAACCGTCCGGAATTTCAGCGGATGATCCGGATGTGCGAGCTGCACCAGATCGACCTCATTCTTACAAAATCGGTTTCCAGATTTGCACGCAACGTGAAAGAGGCGCTGAGCTACACGCGAAAATTAAAGCTGCTCGGCGTTGGGGTGCAATTTGAAGAAGATGGCGTCAACACACTGGCGATGGCCGACGAGATGCTGCTCAATACGTTTGCAGCCATCGCACAGGAGGAATCCAAGTCCATCTCGCAGAACCAGCGGCTATCCATTGCCAAACGGATGGAGGCAGGCGAATACATCGCAAGTAATGCGCCGTATGGATATCGGCTAATTGATAAAAAACTTGTTATCTATGAACCGGAAGCCGAGGTTGTTCGTTGGATATTTGCAGCGTACTTAAATGGAATGTCGACGGTTGAAATTGCACACGAATTAAGCGCAAAAAGCGTTCCGACAAAAGGAAAAAAAGAACAGTGGAAAGCGAACAGAATTGCATATATCCTGTCCAATGAAAAATACGATGGGGATACGCTATTCCAAAAATACTATGGCGAGGAAACTGTGCCATTCAAAAAGCATCGCAATTACGGAGAGATGGATCAGTTTTTTGCGCGCAATACCCACAATGCTATTTTACCACAGGGAATGTTTCAGGCTGTACAAACGCTGCTTCAGAGTAGGGGCAGGAAATTCGGGAAAAGAATGACTCAAGCAGAATATCCACTTACAAGCCGCATTCGGTGTTCCGAGTGCGGCGCTTTCTATCATCGGAAGGTGCGGAACGGAACGGTCAAATGGGTCTGCTCCAGACACGCAGCAGACACAACCGCCTGCAATTCCGACTATTACAGTGAGGAACGTATTTACGACGGCATCATCACCATGATCAACAAGCTGCGCTTTTGCGAAGAAGATATCCTTGGTCAGACGATTCAGAAGCTGGAATTTGCCGCCGCAGCCTATAAGCGGAACAACAGAGCGGCCAGCCAGCTCAGTCAGAGCATTGCCGAACTGAACGCAAAGCTGCTTGCACTGGAGCGGCTTCGCACAAAGGGATACCTCGCCGCAGATATTTACCATACGCAGGCGCGGGAGATCCGCCAGCAGCTCGATAAACTGAAAACCGAGCGATACAGCAGCTTTGAGTCCAAGATTCTCACCATGCTGGAAGATGTCCGAAAGCTGAAATCCCTGATTGACGAGCTGGAACAGCCGCTGGAAGTGTTCGACGAGAAGCTGTTCCATGAGATTGTTACCGACATTTGCATCAATCACCACGACGAAATGACGGTAACGCTGCTTGGCGGACTCAGATTTACAGAACAGATTTAAGAGGGACGGGTATGAAAAAGATTCGATATTTACCGTTTGGCTACACCATCCGCAACGGTCAAACCGTGATCGACCAGCAGGAGGCCGAAACTGTGCGCGGCATTTTTACGGCATATATTCACGGGGCATCGCTCAAGGAGATTGCGGAAGATCTCACAGCGAAAAACATCCCATACACAGAGCGAAGCTGCGTTTGGGACAAGGCGAGAATCTCTCGGATACTAGAAAACGCCAAATACACCGGCGATGCTGAATTTGACGCGATCATCGAAGACGCTGTCTACGAGGAAGCGGTCGCAGCCAAAAGCGCACGGCGCTGGAATCGGGCCGTTACAGAATGTGAAGGAATCCGGCAGCTCCGCGACCATATCCGCTGCGGAAATTGCGGCGCGCCCATGCTCCGGCACATCAACTCCAAGCGGGCCGTCCGGGAAAGCTGGACGTGCAGCAACACTGCCTGCGGCCTGCGGGTGCGAATCAGCGATGGTGAACTGCTCCAAAAGGTCACGCTGCTTATGAACCGTATCATTGAAAACGCCGATCTCCTGCTACCCCATGAAATAGTGCGGCGCACAGATTCTCCTGCGGTGCAGGAGCTGCAGCAGCAGATCGCAAATGAGATGTTGCGGGAGCAGCCGGATGAGCAGCGGATCGTAGACCTGCTGCGCGAGATTGCAGGCCAGCTTTATCGGCAAACCAATGCAAAAACACAGATCGCCGCGCAGATTGCCAGAAAACGCGCCGCTTTGATGCACCCACAGGATGCGTTCAACAGCGCCTGCTTTTCCAGCCTGATTGACGCCGTCTCCCTTTCCGCGGGAGGCAGCGTCATTCTGCATACAAAGACACAGACCGAGATTTATGAAAGCGAGGATAAACCGAATGGAAGTACAGAAAATCCCAAAGCGGACAGTCACCCTGATTGAACCGAAGAAGTCCATCCTTGTAGACAAGGAGAAATATCACCAAAAGCGAGTGGCGGCCTACTGCCGCGTCTCCACAGACTCCGAAGAACAGCTTACATCCTATCAGAACCAGATGCGCGTTTATACAGAAATGATCGCCGCCAGGAAAGAGTGGGAGTTTGCCGGCCTTTATGCCGATGAGGGCATCTCCGGCACAAGGGCGGACAAACGCCCGGAATTTCAGCGCATGATCCGCGACTGCCAGAACGGAAAGATCGACTATATCATCACAAAATCCGTCTCCCGCTTCGCCAGAAACACGGTAGAGTGTCTGGAATATATACGCTCGCTGAAAGCGCAAGGCATTGGGATTTTCTTTGAGGAACAGAACATTGACACGCTGAAAAGCGACAGTGAATTGTATCTTGTCATTTACGCAGGCTTTGCGCAGTCCGAATCCGAGAGCATCAGCAAGCACATCACATGGACCTACCGCAAAAACTTCGAGGATGGGAAAGTGAGCTTTCAGTACAAGCGGCTGCTGGGCTACCGGAAAGGCGAGGATGGCAAACCGGAGATCGTGCCGGAGGAAGCGGCCATCGTAGAACGGATTTTTGAAATGCTTCTCGCTGGACAGCCAGTGGGACTTATCGCGCAGACACTCCAATCCGAGAACATTGAGATTCCCGGAAAGGACCTCAGCTTCAGCAAGAACATGATTATGAACATCCTGCGGAATGAAAAATACTGCGGTGACAGCATTCTTCAGAAAACCGTGACCGTAGACTGCATTTCCAAAACACGCAAAGCGAATCACGGAGAAGCGCCGATGTACCTTGTCGAGAACAGCCACCCGGCGATCATCAGCCGCGACATTTTCCACCGCACACAGGAAGAACTGGCGCGGCGAAAGGCCCTCCGACCAAAATCGGATAAGACGTCTATTACCCAAAGCGGGAAATACTCCAAATACGCGCTGAGCGAGGTGCTGCACTGCGCCGAATGTGGCAGCCGCTACAAGCGTGTGACATGGAATATCCGCGGAAAGAAGAAAATCGTCTGGCGCTGCGTCAGCCGATTGGATTACGGAAAGAAATACTGCAAGGATTCCGTCACAGTGGAGGAAGCCGCCCTGCATGGGGCCGTTGTCCGGGCGCTGAACCGCTTTCACGCGGAGGACGAGTCCACCTACCTCACGCTTATGAAAGCCACCATCGGAGAAGCCATCGGCATAAATGGCGGTTCGGAGGAAATTGACCTACTCACGCGCCGCATCGATGCGCTGAACAAACGGATGCTGGAACTGGTCAACGAAACCGTTGCGGCTGGGAAAGACGTAGAAAGCAGCGAGGATGAATTCAAAAACATCTCCGATCAAATCGAGCAGCTTAACCGCCGCATTGCCGCAATTCAGGAGAGTGTGCGCGGCGATGCCACGCGGCAGGCGCGGCTGGAGGAAATTCAGAGCATCATCGCCAAGCGCAATGCGAATGAAACACAATACGACGACAGCATCGTGCGCCAGATGATCGAGTGCATCAAGGTACATAATGATGGAAAGCTGACGATCATTTTCGGCGGCGGGTATGAGATCGAGGAAACACTATAGAAAGCCAGATCGCAAGACACAGAAAAAACTGGAGGTATGTGCACACTTTTGCAAGAGTTTTCTCTGAGAGGTTGGTATCACATTTTGATACCATCCAGAAAAAACAGATAAATATTTTCTGCAGAGCGAGACTTTGCCGAATTCTCCTGTATAATAAGGAAAACTGACAAAGGAAATAGAGTTATGATTTATTACATTGCAGATATGCATTTTGGACATACGAATGTGCTCCGTTTTGATAATCGCCCATTTTCAGATACCGCGCAGATGGATGATACGCTGATTCAAAACTGGAATGAACGAGTTGCAGATGACGATACCATCTATATTCTGGGCGATGCGTTCTGGAAAAACGAAGAAAACAGTATTCGAATCATCCAGCAGCTCAACGGTCATAAGCACCTGATTCAAGGAAACCACGACCGCGTGAAAGGAAAGCTCCGCCCTTATTGGGAGAGCATCGAGCAGTACGCAGAGGTCAACGATGAGAATCGGCTGGTGATTCTGAGTCATTACCCGATTCTGTTTTATAAGAACCAGCATTATGGCGCGGTCATGCTATACGGTCATGTACATAATACACGCGAGTGGAAACTCGTTGAGAAGTGGAAGAACGAGCAGTGGGCGATGGGCATCCCCAGCAGATTGATCAATGTCGGCTGCATGATGGATTACATGAGATACACACCGCGCACACTGACGGAGCTGCTGGACGCCAACCCGATGCCGGAGATTGCCAGAGATCGCAAGGACGGAAGCGCAGTTGAAAGCGCGGAGCAGCAGAACAAGCGGGAAAGGACGTGGGATCTGAATGAAGGTTACACCGCTGAAAAAACAGAGTAAGAAAAACCAGCGCAAATTTCATGCAGCCAAGCGCGGTTCATGGAACGGCGTCTCCCCAATCACCCGTGTTGTGCAGAGCAAGCGGATTTATGACCGGAACCGCACAAGGCAGGAAAGCCGTCAAAGTGGAGATCGTTGACAGAATCGTGCAGACCGCACCAAATTCCATAAATCCCACAATATCTTTTTTGGTTGCACAGCAGCAACCAGCAGTATGAAGCAGCAAGCTCCAAAAACCTTGCCCCAAAAAGCTGAAACCATTGAAAACACTAGAAAAACCGCTGATATCTTAATTGGTGCAGCTTGCCAAAGGTTCACCGTAAGAAATTGCGGTGGGCTTTTTTCTTTATCCGACTGCCCGGCGCAAAAATGCGCCGGGTTTTTCTTTCCAAATTTTGCACGGGCGATTGAGGTTTTTGCGGATCTGTGCTACAATGCTTCTGGAAATGCACCGTGCTGCGGTGCGCGATGGAGGTGCGGTGGATGGAATGGGACGAGTACTACAGAAAATTCGACGAGTGGGCAACGTCCACGCAGATCAGCCGCCTCAGCGCACTGACATCCTACGGCCCCTCAGATGAGGTGGCGGAGGTCGCGCAGGGGCTGATGGATGAGACTGCGGCCTCCCGCCTGATCCGCAGGGCGCTTGCAGCCGGCGTGCAGTTCACGGCGGAGGAGATCTGCGAGCTGGTGAATTGCTGCAATGCGGCGGTGATGAATGCACTTTTGGAAAATTCGACCTGCGCCTTCACGTGCGAGCAGCTTGAGAATCTCTGGGGCGCTGTCGACGATGCGGTGCTGGAGCAGACCGCGCGCAGGTGCCGCGTGAAGCTGTTTGATGACGACGAGGAAGAGGAAGAGGAAGAAGAGGAAGAAGACGAGCCTGAGCAAGCGGAGTTTCCGCCGCCGAAACGCAGACGCGAGCCGAAGCTCGGCTTCTGGACGCTGCTTGGCGCCGCCTTGCTCGGCGCACCGGGCGATGATGGGCACGGCGGGCGCTGCACCGGCGACTGTGCACACTGTCCGCCGCACTTCGGCTATCGCTACGGCCGCTGGTACTATGGTCACGGCCATGTCTACGGCTGCGAATTTGGTGGAAACCGCGGCGACGGCTATGACTGAATGAATCTGGGAGGTACTTATGAATCGGACGATCACCATCAAGGACGTCGGCGGACATGGCGATCGAACCGGACGATATCGACGTGAGCGACAGCGCAGTTTTTGTGTGGGAGATCCGATGAGCTCCGCAGCGTTTGACCATTAAAATAACCGATGCCGGAGCAACGGGCGTCGGAATGTATGCTTCAGGAGGAGACCTATGAAAGCACTGACCTATCTCGAGCGCGGCCACTTTGCCGTGACAGAAAAGCCGAAGCCGGTCGTGACCGACCCGCGCGACGCCGTTGTGCGCGTGACGCTCGGCTCGATCTGCACCAGTGACCTGCACATCAAGCACGGCTCCGTTCCGCGCGCCGTGCCGGACATCACCGTCGGCCATGAGATGGTCGGTGTCGTGGAGGCTGTCGGCGCGGAGGTAAAGACCGTCCGTCCCGGCGACCGGGTGACGGTGAACGTGGAGACCTTTTGCGGCGAGTGTTACTTCTGCCGCCACGGCTGGGTGAACAACTGCACCGACCCCGACGGCGGCTGGGCACTCGGCTGCCGCATCGACGGCGGGCAGACGGAGTTTGTGCGCGTGCCTTACGCCGATCAGGGTCTGGATAAGATCCCGGACGGCGTTACCGATGAGCAGGCGCTGTTCGTCGGTGACATTCTGGCCACCGGCTTCTGGGCGGCGCGCATTTCGGAGATCACGCCGGAGGACACCGTGCTCATCATCGGTGCAGGACCGACCGGTGTGTGCACGCTGGCATGCGTCCTGCTCAAGCAGCCCAAGCGCGTCATCGTCTGTGAGAAAGACCCGACGCGCATTGCGCTCGTGCGCGAGCACTATCCGGACGTGCTGCTCTGCCAGCCGGAGGCGTGTGAGGACTTTGTGCGCGCACACAGCGACCACGGCGGCGCGGATGTGGTGCTCGAGGTCGCGGGCGCGAAGGATACCTTCGAGCTTGCGTGGCGCTGCGCGCGTCCCAACGCCATCGTGACCGTGGTCGCGCTCTATGACGAGGCGCAGACGCTGCCGCTGCCGGATATGTACGGCAAAAACCTGATTTTCAAGACCGGCGGCGTGGACGGCTGCGACTGTGCCGAGATCCTGCGCCTGATCGCGCAGGGGAAGATCGACACCACACCGCTCATCACGCACCGTTTCCCGCTCAGTGAGATCGAGGAGGCGTATCGTATCTTTGAAAACCGGCTTGACGGCGTCATCAAGGTGGCGATCACGGCGGAGTAACGCAGCGGGGAGGGCGCGCAATGACCAGAGACGAGCTGCAGCGGTATATATTCGATCATTACAGCACCGAGCCGGACTATCCGTGGCCCGGTGCGCCGAACCATGCCGTGTTCCGGCACGGCGGCAACCGGAAATGGTTTGCGCTGGTTCTGGACGTGCCGCGCAATAAGCTCGGTCTGCCCGGTACGCAGATGATCGACGTGATGAACCTCAAGTGCGATCCGATCCTCATCGGTTCGCTGCGGGGTGAGCCGGGGATTTTCCCGGCCTACCACATGAACAAGGACAGATGGCTCTCCGTGGCGCTGGACGGCAGCGCGGCGGACGATCAAATCCGGCTGCTGCTGGAGCGGAGCTATGCGGCAACGCTCCCGAGACCGCGCAAACGAAAGCGGCCCTGACACCGCAGATACATAGAAAGCGCGCAGCAGGGGCGGCCATTGG
>ERZ831979.1971-NODE-1971-length-15773-cov-3.601031_pt1 | contig 15773 bp, 10 predicted proteins | sample MGYA00519952_ERZ831979 | MGnify/ENA primary metagenome ERZ831979 (study PRJEB31850, sample SAMEA3708723) | human gut metagenome | biome: human gut; feature: human-associated habitat; material: faeces | place: China | collected 2014 ...
CCAAGAACCCCATTGACACGTTCTACGCTTACCTTCATCTCTTTTGGCTCGATGGAGTTTCCGGTAGAAACTTCAATATGTGTTGAGGAAACTTTTCCGCATCCTAACTCTTCTACTAAATGAAGGGCACGTTTCATTGCCATAACGGTTGTGTATTCGTAAACACCCTTTGCATACATTGCACTGGAGTCAGAGGACTGTCCAAGTGCTCTGGAACTCTTACGGATGTTGTCTCGGGCAAACTTTGCAGCCTCGAACATCACTTCTTTTGTGGTATCCTGGATCTCAGAATTCAAACCACCCATAATACCAGCCAGTGCAACCGGTTTTTTTCCGTCACAGATGACAAGATTTGAATTATTTAATTCAAATTCTTTTTCGTCTAATGTTGTGATCTTCTCGCCATCATCTGCACGTCTGACATTAATCTCGTCACCTTCTAAGTAAGAGTAATCGAATGCATGCATTGGCTGACCTAATTCTTTTAACACGTAGTTTGTGATATCTACGATATTGGAGATACCACCGATTCCGACTAATGCCAGTCTTCTTCTCATCCATGCAGGAGATTCCTTGATCTCAACATCATGAACATAGTGTGCGATATATCTCGGGCAGAGATCTTTCGCAGAAACAGTTACATGGAAATCCTTCTTTACATCTGTCTCTGTGAAATCAAGTGCAGGCTCTTTGCATTCTTTTCCGAGAACGGCTGCTACTTCTCTTGCGATACCGTAAATACTCTGGCAGTCCGGGCGGTTTGCGGTGATCGCAATGTCAAAAATCCAGTCATCCATTCCAAGGATCGGTTTTACGTCTGCTCCAACTCTGGCATCTTCCGGTAACACAAGTAATCCGTTGTATCCTGCACCCGGATATAAATCTTCGTTTAATCCAAGCTCTGTTCCGGAACAAAGCATACCAAAGGATTCATATCCGCGGAGTTTGCCTTTTTTAATTGTCATGACACCTTCGATCGTGACATGGTCTTTTGCAGTTGCATAAACTGTTGCGCCTACGAGTGCGAGTGGGAATTTGCCGCCTGCATGGACATTGTCTGCTCCACAGCAGATCTGGAAGGTTCCATGCTCGCCGGCATTTACCTGGCATAAGCTTAAATGTGTATCAGGAATTGGTTCGCATGTCTCAACCAGACCTACGACAACGCCGCTTACATCTTTTCCAACCTCGATCAGTTCCTCAACTTCAAAACCGCAGGAGAAAAGCTTTTCTTCTAACTCCTTTGGTGTAACATCTATATCTACATAATCTTTTAACCAGCTTAATGGTGCTAACATGATAAGTCTCCTTTTCTTTTCTCTTTCTCAGTTTTTAGTCGTCAATCTGTTTTAATACACGCATATCAGACTCAAAGAGTAATTTGATGTTGTTGATACCGTATTTTAACATCGCAATACGCTCAATACCGATACCAAAAGCAAATCCACTGTATTCATTCGTATCAATATCACAGCCCTCTAAAACTTTATTGTTAACAACACCTGCACCTAAGACTTCGATCCATCCGGTGCCTTTGCAGAGTTTACAGCCGCATCCGCCACACTGGAAACAGCTTACATCTACTTCTACAGATGGTTCTGTAAATGGGAAGTAAGACGGACGGAGACGTGTTGTTGTCTCTTTGCCAAAAATCTTCTTCACAAGTTCATCTAACATTCCCTTTAAATCGCAAAGTGTGATTCCCTTATCTACAACCAGACCTTCCATCTGTGTGAACATTGGGGAATGTGTCGCATCATCATCCGAGCGGAATACTTTACCAGGAGAAATGACCTTGATCGGTGGTTTCTTTGCTTCCATAACGTGGATCTGTCCTGCGGATGTCTGTGTACGAAGCAGGAATTCCGGTGAAAGATAGAAGGTATCCTGCATATCTCTTGCCGGGTGATCCTGTGGTGTGTTTAATGCTGTGAAGTTATAGTAATCTGTCTCAATCTCTGCACCTTCATAAACCTCGAATCCCATGGATGCGAAGATGTCGATCAACTGGTTTCGAACCTGTGTGACAGGATGAAGATTTCCTTTTTCATGTTTCACTGCCGGCATCGTAACATCGATCTTCTCAGCCTCATATCTTTTCTTTAAGGCATCTGCCTCTAATTTCTTCATTTTTTCTTCGAGAACAGTCTCAATGGCAGAACGTGTGTCGTTTACCCACTGTCCTACTTTTGGTCTGTCTTCAGGTGCTACATCTTTCATTCCTTTTAATACTGCTGTAAGTTCACCTTTTTTGCCAAGCACTGCCTGTCTGACTTCGTTCAGACGCTCTAATCCGTCAGATCCCTCGATCTCTGCAATTGCTTTCTCTCTGATCTGCTGCAATTTGTCTTTCATTTTCATTTCTCCTTTTTCATAAACAACTTCTAGGCGTTTGCGAAACTTTCCTAATCTTCTCTCAATTGTGAAAAATCAATAAAATTTTCGAAAACACGCTTTCGCTACGTGTCGCTGGTAACGGTACTAAGAAGCCAGCCACGACTAAAGTCGTATCTGCCTTCTAAGTGCCGACCGCTCCCCAGTGTTTTCTCAAGCTTTTATTAATTTTTCACAATTAACTTTACATTATCTGAGTTTCGCAATTGTCTATAAACATCTTTCAGGACATAAAAAAGGAACCATCCTCCCTTAGTAGGGACGAATGATTCCGCGGTACCACCCTGATTCTTCTCTTCTTTATCCGAAGAAAAGCACTTTGTAGATACGTAACGTGTATCAGGCGTCATCTGCTATTTACAAGATCCCCTGTTTTCACAAATGCGGCTCCTGTGGGAAATTCGATTCCTATCTTACCTTAAGCAGGCTTTCAGCCGGTGACCTGCTCTCTCTTTAAAAAGTATAGTGCTCTACTGACACATTCATAGCCTTTTCTATTTCTGATGCCCATGATCAGCATCAAATTCAATTGCTATTCTATCACAGGGTTTTCTAAAACTCAACCCCTTTTTTTCTTTGTCCGGTCACGCTTGAGCCATTTCCGGAAGCTTTCATTGAAGATCACGTTCACTTCTGCACTCATCATCATAATATACATACAAAAATACAGCCAAAGCATGATCAGTGCGATCGTTGTCAGACTTCCATACATGGAAAAGCCATTGAAATAATCCACATAAATGGACAATGCAAACGAGAACACATACCAAGCCACTGCGCAGATCGCAGCCCCCGGGATCTGGCTTTTAAACGTCAGTTTTTTGTTTGGCAGCATAGTAAAAATAATATCAAAAAATACAAATAAAATACCAAAAAGCACAAAGCCACGAAATTTCACGATCAGATCCGTGATACTCTGCAGCAATGGAATATACTCTACTGCAAGGTCATGCAGCGTATTTCCGAATACCAATACTACAAGTGTAAATACAACTGCAAACAAAAACACGATCGTATAGACGATTGCCCAGAGTCTTAGCACAAACCAGTTGCGGTTTTCCTCAAGGTCATTGACCGAATTCAGTCCATCGGTCATATACTGGATTCCCTTGGCAGCAGACCAGATTGCCACGATCGCCGTTATGGAGATGATTCCAACTGAACGGTTATATACTTCATCTGTAATTGAGATCAGAAATGCTGAAACGTAATCCGGCAATGCCGTCTGATACAATTTTAACAAAGTCCCCTCTGTGATCGGTGTGTATTGAAGAAGGGAAGAAAACACCATCAAAAATGGGATTGTCGATAATATAATAAAAAATGCTGACTGGGCAGAATATGCATTAATCTTATCCCGCTTACATTTATCAAAAAAAGATTTTCCGTTTCCGATAATCTTCCAGATCAATTTTCTTTCCTCCATTGTTACTGTAGTTTATAATAAGTAAATTTGTGTTTGCTCCGCACTTCATCTTCCTGATACGCAGATCATTTTTCTGCCAGACTGGTGATTGAGATATCTTTATAGAAGAAATTCAAAATATCTTTATAAGTCATCCCGGTTTTCGCCAGACCATTGGCACCATTCTGGCTCATGCCAAGTCCGTGACCATAACCTCCGCCATACAGAGTGTAAACATTATCTGCCTCTTTTACGAGACTGACCGCTGCACCTGGCAGGATCGTCCCTCCGGTGCTCTCACTTCCGTCCTGATACGTGATATTTGTCACACCAAGTCCTATGACTTTACGGATATTATACTCGGAAAAAACTTTTACCATTCCATGTTCATAGGAAAGCCGTAATGTCAGGATGGAACCCGATGTACTCCGTTTCTCCACTTCGATGCCTTCGAGCATTCCAAAATCTGCCATGGAATCCGTCTCGTTTTTACCATCAGATTCATAATATATCACGTTCCTCGGAGAAATGGAATGTCTGTTTTCCAAAATCTGCCGGATTTCGTCTTCTTTTCCATGGAAGTCAGCCTGTGCTGTCCATCGATAATACTTGATCTCACTGTCAAATCCTGTATGCAGTGTCCGGATATAATCTGAAAATGTCTTCTCATCTGACAGATCAAGATCCGTCTCCGGTGTGTTCAAACATACTTTTTTCAGGTAACCATAATGATCCATCTCTTCTGGATTCCATACCTCTGCAGTGTCAGTGTACCCCATCGACGTTGAAAAATAATACGCCTCGATCACTTCGTCCGCATAAGTCATCACTTCATGTTTTGTCTCCTCCACCGCCTGTCTGGATGCCTCTCCCGCCTCTGCTTTGTTATAAACCTGATAGGATGTACTGTCGTTGATATGTGCTCCGAAAGCCGCCAGATCTGCCCTCATAAGCTGAATATAGGCATAGCTTCTCGCACAGACTGCCTGCGCCTTCAGCGCCTCTTTTTCATAGGTAGATGGCATCTCACTTGGAACCACTGCGGTAAGATAAGTTTCAAACGGAACACTGCTCACAACGGTGTAGCCCTCCTCGTAACGGCGCACCTCCACACTGCCGGAATATCCGTTTGAGATGGTATTTCCCACTTCATCACACAGAAAAATCTTTCCAGTCTCCGTCGCAGGCTGAATGGAAAATGTATCATCACGTTCTGTAAACCATGTACTTACATCAAGCAGCGTTCCCGCCGCATAATCTGACACTGTTTCACCAAACTTAATACTTGCATCCACATCTGCTTTCAGATAAACTGCGGAGCGGAATTTTCCACCATCGTCTGCCAGTAACAGAACCCGGATATTTTCGATTACTGCCGGTGTCCTGATCAAAATCGCACAGACTTCTTCTTCCCCGATCACATAGGATACTTCCATGTTTCCGAGAACCACTTTCGAAATCGAACTCTCCGTGACATCTTCCCCTTCTAAAAGTTCATAAACCGGGATCTTCCCGGTATGGGAGACTCTTCCATAGCCTTCAATCTCTATCGTATTTTCATCATAGGACAATAATTTTCCACCGATCTCCTGTTCTTTTTTTCGCACGATCTGGAGCTTTCCATTTGAAAAAACAAGATCCGCCACGCCTTCTGTCACATCTTTTTCCGATGCATCCATTGTAATCTCATATTCTGCACCACCGTATAAAAAAGTAAGTGTTCCATCTTCGACAGCCTTGACATAAGTATTATATACCTCTGCTTCCCCTTCACTGATTCCCGCAATTCCAACACATTTACCATCCAGCAAATACAATCGGTAATTATCCCATGCTGTGAGAAAATGTTGTCCAAACTTTGATGGATAATCCCCCTCATTTGTGACCAGAATGCATCCGCTGTCCGATTCAATCACATCCATCAGCAACAGATCCTGTGTTGTAACTGTTTTTTCATCATCGAGATAAGCAAGGATTTCTGTATAAACAGCGTTCCACTCCCCGCGGTCTAGCGCAGCGTTCTCACTTTTCTCTGGAAGTTGTATGTAATCCTTTAATCCAAGAAACTCTAAAATTTCGCTGGCAGCCTTTTTTGTCAGATACTCCTGTTTCTGTGACAATATCCGTTCCCAGTCTATCTCCTTATATATAGAAAAAGACAGTTCATCCTGCACCTCTTCCACCGAAACATTGTGTTCTGAATAAACGTCTTTCTGATACCCTTTTTTCGTTCCTGCCAATATCATGCCAAACAATATGAGCAGCAAAAGGACAAGCTGTCCGATTTTTCTTCTCAAATGCACTTTCCCCCTCACGCACTACCTAAAAAGAAGCTGCTTTCTAAGAAAGCAGCTTCTCGCTTTTGTATCTTCTGTTTTATTCTCGTGTGTATCTTCTATCTTCATTGGTACTTTTATGATTCTTTTGTGTCTCAAAAATGCTTTTGTACTTTTGGAATCTTTTGTACCTCACTACGGATCTTCTGTGTCTTGTAAACGCTTTTGTGTCTTCAAAACTTCTTCTGTACTTTATAAATTCTTTCGTACATTCTATTCTTTTGTAATACCCAAAATGCCGTTTCCTACAATTTTGACTCCTAGCCAACGCTAGGTGGGTAACCTCAATCAAGCTTTTGCCTTCCCCCGCCGCCGTAGCGAATTACTGAGGCCTGGCATCCAATTGAAAATGTTGGAATCCCGTTTAAAGTAAATGTAGGTTCAAAATAGTAGGGTGTCGCACATCCCAGGCTGTTTTTTGATAGTCTTATTATACTTTAATGTTCCCTGATTCACAAGCAAAAATTAATTCCGGAACGTAAAAAATACTACCAAAATTACTACTTTTTTCTTGTAGTTTTATCCATTGACAAAATGGCAAAAACATGTTCCACCTAGTAAACTCTGGCTTTTTCTATATCGTCCTTTGTGAATGCACCCGGAAACAATTCCCCAAGCGTATACTCCCGATATTCTCCATTCTTTTTGGAAACAAAAATCCGAAACGTATCCGGCTCGCAGAATTCTGCCATGACCTGTCTGCACACACCACACGGATACAGATAATCGTCTCCATCTCCATTGATTGCAATTGCTGCAAACTCACGCTCTCCCTCATAGACTGCCTTAAAAAATGCTGTACGCTCCGCACAGTTTGTCGGAGAATATCCTGCGTTTTCAATATTACATCCCTGATAAACCTTACCGCTTTTTGTCAGAAGCGCTGCGCCAACCCGGAAATGGGAATATGGAGCATATGCATGCTCCTTTGCTTCCATAGCTGCTTTTATCAATTCTTCTGTTTCCATCCTGTCAAACTCCTGTTTTTCATTTTTATACTGTATTTTCCAACAAACGACATATTATTTACATTCTTTATTTTAATCTAATATCTCCCGAAAGTATAGGAATAATTAAGAAGTTTCATGTTTATATGTAAACTTTTTCTAAAAATTTTTTAAATTTTTTTAAATTTGGAACAATTTTCTTGTATTAATTTTAGTACATATGCTATTATAAGTTAACGTGATAAATTGAAGGAGGGCTTTAAATGACAAAAAATAATCCATTTTGTGAGATAACACCGGAGTTAGAGCATCTGTCTGAGTTAAGTGCCAAATGTTCTGTCATTGATCCGGAATTATATAGCAAATACGACGTAAAACGCGGGCTGCGTGACATAAATGGTAAAGGTGTGCTCGTTGGACTGACCGAGATTTCTGATGTATGTTCGACAAAGATCGTGGACGGAGTATCCCAGCCGGCAGACGGCGAACTCTATTACCGCGGCTATAATGTAAAAGATATTATTGCCGGAATTGACGAGAACAGCCATTTCGGATTTGAGGAATGTACCTATCTTCTTCTGTTTGGCAGTCTTCCAACAAAAGACGAACTAAAAGAATTCACTAACATGCTGAGCAAATACCGCACACTGCCTACCAGTTTTGTACGTGACATCATCATGAAAGCGCCAAGCAGGGATATGATGAACACCCTTGCGCGGAGTGTATTGACACTTTACTCCTACGATGACAGGGCGGATGATATTTCTCTTCCAAATGTATTGAGACAATGTCTTCAGTTGATCAGTTTATTCCCATTGCTTTCTGTTTACGGTTATCAGGCATATAAGCATTATCACGATGGTGCCAGCTTATTTATCCATCCTCCAAAAGAAGAATATTCTACTGCAGAAAATATTTTACATATTCTCCGCGCTGACAGTAAATTTTCACCACTGGAAGCCAAATTATTAGATACTGCCCTGATCTTGCATATGGAGCACGGTGGTGGTAACAACTCCACATTCACCACGCATCTGGTATCTTCCTCCGGAACCGATACCTATTCCGCGATTGCAGCCTCTTTAGGTTCCTTAAAAGGACCGAAACACGGTGGTGCCAATATCAAAGTTGTAAAAATGTTTGATGATATGAAAAAACAGGTGCAAGACTGGTCAAACGAGGATGAGATTGCAGATTATCTGACAAAATTGTTGCATAAAGAAGCATTCGACCACGCTGGTCTAATTTATGGTATGGGACATGCGGTTTACTCACTTTCCGATCCACGAGCTGTTATTTTCCGCTCTTTCGTAGAAAAACTCTCCGAAGAAAAGGGCTATGAAAAAGAATTCAAACTCTATGCAACGGTCGAGCGGCTTGCCCCTGAGATCATTGCAAAAGAACGTAAGATCTACAAGGGTGTCAGTCCAAACGTTGACTTTTACAGCGGCTTCGCCTACAGCATGTTAGGACTCCCGGTAGAACTTTACACACCGATTTTTGCCATTGCACGAATCTCCGGCTGGAGTGCGCACCGTCTTGAGGAAGTGGCACACAGTGGCAAGATCATGCGTCCTGCATACAAGAATGTTGGCGAACGAAAAGCTTATGTTCCTATGGAGGAACGTTAAAATAAGAAAACAGTTGCCACTGGGAACACACCGGATATTACCGGTTCCGGTCTGTTTCCATGACAACTGTTTTTTATGTAACTCATATTATAAATGTAAAAACTTCTCTCTCGCTTTCGCCAATGAATTCTGAAACCAGATGAAAGCTGCAAGGAAAATGATCACTTCCAGGATACTTGCTTTTCCAATCGGCATAACGGTCTCATTTAAGACTCCAAGAACCCCAACGATCAATACCAGCGCACCAAACAACATCTCCCGCCAATACAAAAAATCAATGAATCCTTTTGTATCTTTCACTTTTTTTAACTCTTCCTGTGCCAGCACCATGGAATTAATCCTGCCACTCTTCTTCATATGAAGCGCTGACCCTATCATATAGGCACCAAACAATGCAACCACAGCATCGAATACAAGCATTACGTCCATCTTCTTTTACCCTTTCCATTTCTGATCTTACATAATTTTACAAAGATGCACTCATTATAATCTCTCCATCCTTAAGATTCAAGAACAAAATCAATCCATATTTTGCGTTTTTTCGAGAAAAAACAACACGAATTTTGCATATTACAATTGCATGCCCATTTTTTTTAGTGTAAAATAGGTTCTATAAACAAATTAGGAAAAGGGGATTTACTATGAGACTAGACAATGCAAAAATTCTTATTAGTGATGATTCCATACTTGCACGAAAGCAGTTAAAAGATTTTATTTCAAAATATGGTACACCAACTTTTTTCGAGGCATCCAACGGACAGGATGCAATTGATATCTATAAAAAGGAAAAGCCTGATTTATCTTTTCTTGATATCGTTATGCCAGTAAAAGATGGCAATGCAGCAATCCGTGAAATTATTGATTTCGACAAAGACGCCGAGATCATTATCGTTTCTTCTGTCGGAACACAGTCACAGCTGCGTTCCGCCATTGAAGCCGGTGCAAAGGATTTTATCCAGAAGCCTTTAAATCCAGAGCAGTTACACAGCATCCTTACCTCAAGATTTGAAGGGAGATAAAATATGTACGCACAGTTTTTTGGAACATTTTTATTATCTCACAACGTAGTGACAAAAGATCAGTTATTAAATGCCCTCAGCAAAAAATCCTCCCAGCATATGAAGCTTGGCACTCTTGCCATTATGAAGGGATATATGACTGCAAATGAAGTGGATAACGTTATTATTTCACAGACTCATAACGATTGTCGTTTTGGCGATTTAGCTGTCCGCGAGGGATATCTGACGCAGGAACAGGTCGATGAACTTGTCAAGACACAGTATCCGGACTTTCTGTTATTAGGACAGACACTTGTAGAGGAAGGTTATATTAACAATGCGCAGTTGGAAACACTGATCACGGATTATGAATCAGAAAACGAAATAACGGATTTAGATTACTGCAACGAAAAACAGGATGATCTTGACCGGATTCTTGCAAATTTCTTCCATACAACTGATGTAGCTGCAGATGAATACAATGCTTCCTATATGCGATTGCTGTTCAATGATCTGACGCGTTTTATCGGGGATGATTTCACTCCGCTGTGTTTTAACCCATGCAAAGAGTATCCTGTAAATTACTGTGTTTCGCAGACGATCCATGGCGATTTATCCGCTAAAGTTTATCTGGATATGCCTGAGACAACCTGTATCAGCTTTGCATCCAGATACGTAAATGAGGAATTTACAGAGTTTGATGAATACGTTCAGGCTTCTCTGGAAGATTTCTTAAATCTTCATAATGGGTTATATAATGTGAATATTTCAAATACACTCGGAAAAGAATTAACATTAGAGGCTCCTGAAGTTGTTTCTGACGAATTGATTGACTTATCCGATTCATCTTATTTGCTTCAGATCATGTATCCATTTGGAATCGTTAATTTCATTTTTGAATTAAAGAAATGATAATGATATTTATAAACAGAAAATTAATTTTCGAGTCACAAAAATAAGGTTGCTGATTTCATCAGACAACCTTATTTTTTGCTGTTATCATTTTTACAAGATATAAATGCTAAAAATCTACACGATTATTTCACGTTCAAAAATTCTTTTACAACCTTTGGCATCTCATCTACTTCACATACGGTCTTATGTCTTACCTCTGCCGTACGGATCTCCTCAATGGCATTCGGAACCTTTACATTGCCAATTTTGCTCAACTCATCGACAAGTTCGAAATCTGTCATCGCATCATACTTCTTATCAATCGCATCCATCACGCTTCTTGTAAACTTGAACGGACTTGCAGTAGATGCAATCACGGTCTTGGTGTCCGTATCCTTTGTATCTTTTAAATACTTATGATATACACCTGTCGCAACTGCTGTATGAGTATCAATAATATAACCTGTCTTTTCGTATAAGTTCCGGATCTCTTCTGCTGTTTCTTCCTCACTTGTATAATTACCATAGAAATCTGCAAGCTGTTCTTTCATTGCAGGCGTGATCTCGTACTTTCCGCTTGTGTTTAATGCTTTCATGAAATCTGCATTCTTCGCAGCGTCATTTCCGGCAATACGATAAATCAGACGTTCTAAGTTACTGGAGATCAGAATATCCATGGACGGAGAGCTTGTCAGCATAAATTCCCTGTTCTTATCATAAGTTCCGGTTGTAAAAAAGTCGTAAAGAACCTTATTCTCATTGGATGCACAGATCAGTTTCGCAATCGGGATTCCCATATTCTTCGCATAAAATGCTGCCAAAATATTACCAAAGTTACCGGTTGGGACTACGACATTGATCTTCTCATCTTTTCCAATAACACCATTTGCATATAATTTTGCATATGCATATACATAATAGACAATCTGTGGCACCAGACGTCCAATATTGATGGAATTCGCGGAGGAGAGCTGATAACCTGCAGCCGCTAATTCCGCTGCCATCTCTTTGTCACCAAAAATCTTCTTCACACCGGTCTGTGCCTGGTCAAAGTTGCCATGGATACCTACAACAAATGTATTATCGCCCTTCTGTGTCACCATCTGTTTTTCCTGAATTGGGCTGACACCGTTCTTTGGATAAAAAACAATGATCTTTGTTCCTTTTACATCTGCGAATCCGGCTAATGCTGCTTTTCCGGTATCCCCGGAAGTAGCAGTCAGGATTACAATATCATTTTTTACCTGATTCTTTCTCGCTGATGTGATCATTAAATGTGGCAGGATGGATAATGCCATATCTTTAAATGCAATCGTTGAGCCATGGAACAGTTCCAGATAATAAGCTCCGTCTGCCTGTACCAATGGTGCGATCTCTTCTGTATCAAACTTGCTGTCATAAGCTGCATTGATACAATTCTTTAATTCTTCTTCCGTGAAGTCTGTCAAAAACTTCTTCATAACTTCATAAGCTGTTTCCTGATAAGTCATTCCTGCAAGTTCATCTACCGTCTTATCCAATGTCGGAAGCTGTTCCGGAACAAATAATCCTCCGTCCTCTGCAAGTCCTTTTAAAATAGCCTGTGAAGCTGTCACTTTTTCATTTGCATTTCTGGTGCTTGTGTACATCAATTCCATTTTCACAATCCTCTTATCCTTTTTCTCTCTTTCGCTCATTATAGATAAAACGTTCTCACATGTCAATGCATTAAAGCATTAAATTGTCCGAAATCCCCTGAAAACGATCTGATTCTGCTTTCAGCTGATCGCTGATCTGCTGGTTTGTCTCCATTTTCTTCTTGACCTTATCCATGTTTTCTACAAGGATATCGGTATTTTCCGCAGCATTTGCGATTCCTTTGGCACTCTCCTCGATCGCCGTGGAAATATCCTCTACTGACTGTTTCATCACAAGGACAACCTCTTTCAGACTGTTTGCGCGTTCCTCGAAGTGATCCATGGTACTATTGACATAAGTTGCATCAGTCCGGTACTGCTCGCCTGTTTTTACGAAGCTGTCATAATCCGGCATGATTGTCTCATCAATATAGGTAACCAGCTGGTTTGCGCTGTCAGAAAGCTTTTCTACCGCATCGGTGACCTGTGCGTTGATACTCTGGATGTTATTCGCTGTCTCTCTTGTGGAATCTGCAAGTTTTCGGATCTCATCTGCCACAACTGCAAATCCTTTTCCTGCCTCTCCCGCTCTTGCCGCCTCAATAGAAGCATTTAACGCAAGAAGGTTTGTCTGGCTGGATACACTTAAAATCTCTTCTGTCAGCTCATTGACATGTTTGACACTGGTACTCTCCTCGATTGCTGACTTCAGCGACTCGATGATGCCGGCAATCATCCGGCTTGTATTTTCCTGATTGTTTACTGCCTTCTGTTTTAACTCTTCGGCACGCTCCTGCATAGTGGATGCATAATCATTCATTGCCTTCGAATCATCCGCAATGCTGATCACTTCATCATTTACATTTGAAATATTATCGGTCACGGTTGCAGCGGAAGAAGAAACCTCCTCCATTGTTGCAGAAAGTTCTTCCATAACAGCAGATACATCATAGGCATTCGTATTGGCTGTCTCCACACTCCTTCCGACATTCTGGACGACATCCCCTATTGCATTGGAGTTTGTTGCGATTTTTCCGAGAACTTTCTGTAAAGTGTCAAGGAACACATTCATACCGGATGCAAGTTCTGCGATCTCATCATTTCCCTTTACGGTCAATCGCTTTGTCAGGTCTGCATGACCGGACTGCATATCTTTGACGATCACTTTCAGTTCCCTGGACGTTTTCCTGATCGGACGAACTACTTTAAATATTGTTATATACAACGATGCAGTCAGGCTCACAGCGATCAATCCAATAACGATCAGATTTGCATAATTTCCACTGCCGTATACCGTACTCTGGTTTGCAATCACACGCTCTACATCTGCATTGTAAAATTCAATATAAGAAGCAAGTTCATCACTCAATTTATTTGCCGCTTTAAAAAGTTCAAGATTACAGTATTCCTGTGCCTGTGTCTTATTACCGTTCTCAATACTGTCCGTTACCTTCTGGTATGCATCCGTAAAGCCCTGATAATAAGCGGTGATATTCTTCACCCTGCTCTTCTCATCCTCTGTCACTGCCATCTGATCTAACTGTTCCAGCAGACTATTGATCTCTTCCTTGGTTGCTGCGCTCTGTTCGAGCATACTGGCACGGTCATTTGTCGACTTTGTCACACACATGCTGTAAGCAAGGATCTCCATTTCCTTAAATTTGTCCGAGATCTCATTCAACTGTGCTGTTTTGGTCATATAAACACTTGTGATCTCATTGCTCGCCTGATACATGGACTTTAAATTCCGATGTCCGATCACAGAAGATAAAATTGCAATGATCACAAGACAGATAACAGGGATCAAAACTTTCCGGCTCATCCGGCTCTGTAACTTTACGCCTCCTGCTTTTCCGTTTTTCTTTTGTTTTCCGTTCGTTCTTTCGCTCATGTTAGTTTTCCCCTTTTCAAATTCCAATTACAATTTTGATCAGAAAATCACTTTGTAATATTATACCAAATTCTTACTTACGAAACAATATTTTACAGCATATCAAATTTATATTTTTACCATATTCTGAATCACTTTCTTACACAGCAAAACAGTAAGTGTTTTTCTGCTGAGCGAACAGTCACCATAATTTTCTTGTTCTTCCTGTTCTGTCATGTTAAAATAGCATATATCATCTCATAAGTGTAAAGTAATCATTTTATGGAAGGAAAACTATAACATGCAAACTGGAGTTTATTCTGCCCAAAAAAAGGACGGAACCATCTATTACCGTGCGAATATTACATATCAGGCAAAGCACATCAGTCTCGGCAGTTTTTCATCGGAAGATGATGCGCACTCTGCCTATTCAGAAGCCTGCAGCCTTCTGGAAAATGAAACAGCCACGCTTATGAACATCCACGATCAGATCCACTTTCTGTCCTTTGACAAAGCAGTATGCCTTTTAAATTTCCGGGATAATCATCTGTATTTTCATAACCCTATTTATCTGCGCAAAGGCTACTTCAGTTATTTTCTTTCCAATGATATGGAACTGAAATTCGACATTGATGATCTGTTTTATTATGCCGGTCACCGCATCCAGAAACGACAGGGACATTTATTTGTGAGCGACTATGGCATGCAGTACTCCATCTTGTCCCGCTACGGGATCAAACCCTATGCAGTTGCCGGCAGAGACTATCTGTTTTTTAACGGTGATACGCATGATTTCCGTTATTCCAACATTCTGAACATCAACCGTTATCATGGTGTTTACAGCTATGAGAAAAACGGATCCACACATTATAAGGTTTTTATCCATATTAATGGCAATTACAAAATCGGAAGTTATGCCAGCGAAGCCAGCGCTGCCGTTGCCTATAATAAAGCTGCCGATCTTGCAAAAACATTCGGTGTGACAAAGCAGTTCCCGGAGAACTATGTAGACACGCTGAATCCAAGAGAATATGCCGAACTCTACACCCACGTAAAAATCTCAAAAAAATATATTGATTATCTGAAAACATTCGCTTAACCGCAATGCCTGAAATATCTTTACAGCCACCTCGCAACATACAAAAAGACCGTCACACAAACCTGATCGTTTATGCAACAGTCCTCCTGCTTCTGATTGTATTTTGAAATTATTTCTGATTGATATAATTGACCAGCCCTTCGCAGTCGATAATCTTCTGCATGAACGGCGGGAATGCCTGCCCCTGATAAGAAGTTCCTTTTGTCTTGTCGGTGATGACACCTGTATCAAAGTTCACTTCCACCTCATCGCCTGCTTCAATCTCTTTTGCCGCATCCGGGCACTCGATGATCGGCAATCCGATGTTGATCGCATTCCGGTAAAAAATTCTCGCAAATGTCTCTGCAATGACACAACTTACGCCTGCCGCTTTAATTGAGATCGGCGCATGTTCTCTGGAAGATCCACAGCCAAAATTCTTATTGGCTACAATAATGTCTCCCTCTTTTACATTTTTCACAAAGTCCTTGTCAATGTCTTCCATACAGTGTGTTGCAAGTTCTTTCGGATCTGAAGAATTTAAGTATCTTGCCGGAATAATAACATCTGTATCGACATTGTCTCCATATTTAAATACATGACC
>ERZ831979.1976-NODE-1976-length-15763-cov-4.098803_pt1 | contig 15763 bp, 7 predicted proteins | sample MGYA00519952_ERZ831979 | MGnify/ENA primary metagenome ERZ831979 (study PRJEB31850, sample SAMEA3708723) | human gut metagenome | biome: human gut; feature: human-associated habitat; material: faeces | place: China | collected 2014 ...
TTTATCTTGACAAGACACCGTTTTTTGAAAAATGAAATGCCATAGCATAGAATCTCAATTCTCATGATTTCTATGATACCATGAATCACTTATGCACACAAGAAAATATCGTCTGATTGCTCTATACGATCGCTCTATACGAAAATCACCGGAATCATTAAGACTCCAGTGATCTTCGTGCATACATTTATTCAATTGAAATCAGCTTTTCTAACCGGAACGAGTAGATCAGAATCTCCTTCACCTTCAGTTTCCGGGTGGCAAAAACCCGCTCCAACGCATCCGCATAAAGCTTTAACTGTGTCGCATAACGGTCAATCAGCTCCTGCGCAGTATCCACACGATCTGTCTTATAATCCAGGACTGTGATTCCGTCATCCTCAATCCAGAAAACATCAATGATTCCCTGAATTAAAGTTAAATCTTCCTCATGCATATGATTTTCCTGCGACACATTTTCTGACATGATTTCCTGTTGTGCATTTTCAGTCTGCGCTTCATTTTCTATCATCTGCGCACCTGCCCCAAAGCCATATCTTTCCAGTTCCTCTTCCGTAAATCCCATGACAAATGGTTTTTCACGGTAAAGCGCTCCCATGCGCTGTGCGAGAGCCATCCGCTTTCCTGTTTCCGAGGAAACAAAATCTGCCACAATCCGCTCTTTCACAAGTGTGCGCATATCCGCAGTGATCTTCTCCTCTTTTTCCATAGCGTCCATCTGTTCCTGTACGCTTTTTTCTGAAGTAAAATCGTAGCACTCCATGACACGGTGCACCGCAGTACCTCTTAATGCGCCGCGGTTTGCTGTATTTGATTCTATTTTCTGTTCTGCTTTACTTTCTGCTTCCTGCCCCACATCCTGTGCCTTATTTCGTGCCTCCTGTTCCACGATTCCCTGTCTCTGGATAAAAAGAGGGATCGTTGGCGTCACAGGTTCTTCCAAGAATGCCGGAACTGTCTCCTCCTGCTCTGCCTCGAATCTTTCACGCATGGCACGGTGCTTTAATTCGGATACGGAATATTTGTTTTTCCGCAAAATATCCGTCTGATATGGATAACGCTGCGAAAATCTCTGTTTTAACTGCCCTACCAGCTGTGTATCCGCCGCTTTGATCTCCTCGATCCGCTCTGTCAGTCCTTCACTTTGCTCTCCCTGATTTTCCACTTCCTGTAAAACAAGTTCTGCTGCTTCCACAACCCGCACCGGATATTTCTCTCCATAAGAAAGCACTGCCGGAAGCACCCAGTCGAGATACCCTGCGGCACTTTCCCTTGTCAGATACGGAATCGCTGTGGTGTCGCTGGAATGTGCATACAATGCTGCCTGCTGCCTGAAAAATTCCAGTTTTTCCGGGGCATCCTTTAATGTTCCGGTGAGAATGAGCTTTTCTTTTGCACGGGTTAAGGCAACGTAAAGTACACGAAGTTCCTCTCCGAGATTTTCCAGATCGATCTGTTTTGCAATCGCCTTCTTTGCGATAGTCGGTGATTTGATACGCTTTTTTCCGTCCATGTAGTCAAGACCAATACCAAGTTCCGGGTGAAGTACCATTTTGCTCCGCGTGTCCTGCTTATTGAAATTTTTACCCATACCGCTCACGATCACGATCGGGAACTCAAGACCTTTGCTCTTATGGATACTCATAATTCGGACAACGTCCTCGTTTTCCCCGACCATGTCTGCCTCACCAAAATCCACATCATATTTTTGCAGTTCATCGATATAGCGTACAAAATGAAACAGTCCTTTGTAACTCGTCTTTTCATAGGCTGCGGCTTTTTCCAAAAGCATGTTTAAATTCGCTGTTCTTCTGTTTCCTGCCGGCATTGCCGCCACATAATGACCGTATCCGGTCTCGCACAGGATGATCTCGATCAGCTCATGGATCGGGGTGTCCGGGACGAGCTGGCGTAATTGCCTGTATTTTTTGTAAAATTCGAGCAATTTCTGGTGAGCGGTCGACTCTATATGATTTTCTGGTTTCTCATCCGCATTTTTTCCCTGCTTCTGATCTGCCTCCGGGTTTGAAATTTCTTTTTGCCCGTCCTCTTCATAAAGACCTTCTGCCAGTTCGAGCACCGCTTCATGAAAAGGCACACTGCCATCTTCAAGCCTTAACACTGCAAGCTCCTCATCGGTAAGCCCTGCCATCGGAGAGCGGAGCACTGCCGCAATCGGAATATCCTGCCTTGGGTTATCCAGAAGTCTCAGCATGGACAGTACCGTCTGCACTTCCACCGTGGAAAAATATCCGGTGGAAGAAACCGTGTGTGCCGGGATTCCATTCCCGTTCAGCACTTCCACAAGGGAATCCGCCCAGCCGGACAGGCTGCGGAGCAAAATTACAATATCGGAGTAACGTGCCATCCGAAGTTCTCCGGTCGCCTTATCGGTGACAGGCTGCGTTTTCATCAGATGTCTGATCTTCTCCGCCACAATTTTTGCTTCCAGTGTCTTCTTATCGGAAAAATCTGTGTCCTCCAATAATTCATCATTGCTGTCCGCAAGTAAAATCTCAGGTGTAAATCCATTTATCTGTTTCCCGGAAACTTTTTCATCTTCTGCTGCTTTTTCTCCAGCAGGATTTTCCTGCACTGGCATTGCCGGATAGCTTGCCCCCGGATACAGTGCAGCCTCCGCGTCATACTCCACATTTCCAAGACTCCGCGCCATAATTTTATAAAAAATATCGTTTGTGCAGGTTAAGACTTCCTCTCTGCTTCGAAAGTTTTTGTGCAGGTCAATACGCTGCGTGGTGCTCTCTTCCAGCGAATAGGAATCGTATTTTTTCATGAAAAGTTCCGGTCTTGCGAGACGGAACCGGTAAATACTCTGCTTTACATCCCCGACCATGAAAATATTATTTTCTCCACGCTCCTCTCTGGAAATGGAGCGAAGCAGTGTCTCCTGCACTTCGTTGCTGTCCTGATACTCGTCGATCATGATCTCTTCAAAAGTATCCCGGAATTCTTCCGCAGTCTTTTTCGCTTTTTCTGTCTCCTCATCTACAAGAATCTGCAGTGCAAAGTGTTCCACGTCATGAAAATCCACCAGATTTTTCCGGCGTTTTGCAGCTGCGAACTCATCTGCAAACTGTTTTGTGAGGCGGACAACTTCTTCTAACATCGGCTCCGTGCGCTCTAACTGCTCTATCATCATCTCCGGCGAACAGAAAAAATATTGTTTACATAACTTCTTTACTACATCCTTCGCCTGCTCCCTGAGACTTTTTACCAGCTCCAATTTATCGGGATCTCCCTCAAAACCTCTGCTGCTCGCAAGTCTGTCGTATTTGATATCGGAAAGCGCCCCGGACAGTTCACAGAAAGATGTTAGTTTTGACAAACCCTCATATTTTTCCAGATCGCTTCGCACCGCTTTCTCATACATATCCGGTCCGTCATCCTGCTGTGTGACCGCAAGCGCCTGCTTTAGGAGCTGTTCACAGTCTTTTAAGACAAAGCGGATGTTTTCCGTGAGCGGAGCAAGCCATTCTGCGCGGTCTAACTCCTCCCTGTTTTCGATGCGGTAGATTCCCACAAAGGAATCAAGCCATTTTTCCGGCCACGGATAACTTCTGGAAAACTCATATAACTGGAGGATCATCTCATTTAATGCTGCATCCGTCCGCCCCGATGCATAGCCCTCCACAAAATCAGAAAATGCTTCCGAAGGTTCCTCATAATTTTGTTCCAAAACTCTGCCAAGGACATCCTCGCGCAGTAATTTTAACTCACCCTCATCCCCGATACGGAAATTCGGTTCCAGATCGATCTCATGAAAATGATTGCGCACCACATACAGACAGAAGCTGTCGATTGTCGTGATCTGTGCATTGTGAATCAAGGTCAGCTGCCTTAACAGATGCTCATCCCCCGGCTGTTCGTCTAACGCTTTCTCAATCGCATTTCCGATTCGCTCCCGCATCTCTGCCGCTGCCGCATTGGTAAACGTCACGATCAGCAGATGGTCAATGTCGACCGGATGATTTTTGTCTGTTATGATTTTCACGATCCGCTCTACTAAAACAGCGGTCTTTCCAGAACCTGCTGCCGCAGATACCAATATATTTCGATTTCTTAAGTCAATGACCTGCTGCTGCTCTGTGGTCCATGAAACTCCCATATTTCTCACTCCTGTTATTTACTGTTCCTGCTTTTCGTTTTCCATACGCTTTAATATCTCGTCCGCGCTGTCAAATTTTTCCAGTTTGTGATAGGAATACCCCGGCATCCGGGCGTCAAAACCGCAGACGGTGTGGTATGGACAGTAATCGCAGCCACTTTTTCCGTCCAGCGAGTATGGATGGATTGAAATATCCCCGGCAAAGATTTTTTTCCCGGTCTCTTTGATTTTCTCCTGTACATAATCAGACATCACAGTACTGGCAACCTTGGAAGTTGCTTTTAAGCTTCCGTCCGTTTTTTTTCCGATTGGGATGACCGAAGAATTTCCGGCAAAATCTGAATCCATCGCCTCATAGATTTCCGGATCATCGTTCACCAGACCATTTAATTTCAACTGCTCCAAAACGCTGTTTTTTATCTCTGCCTCTGTCTCATTTCCAAGTCCGTCTACCATCGGATTCTGAATGTGATAGTAGAAGATACCCGCCGGTTCCGCTTTTTTGCCCGGATGGCGTTTTCCCTCTAATTCCAATGCCGCATTCATATAGACCACAAGCTGTAACTGCAGTCCATGATACAGATTGACGAGTGAAAAACTCGTATTTCCCGATTTATAATCGATGATCTTCACGTAAACTTTATCCGGCGTCTCGTAAGTGTCCACACGGTCGATCCTGCCGAGCAGGTTCATTTTTTCCTCATCACTCAGCTGAAAACGGATTGCGTCCAATTTATCTGCACGCGAAAAGGACACCTCAAAATCAGTCGGCACAAATTTCCCCTTCTGGATCTGGGTGGTGAGCGCCCAAACCGTGCGCTTGATGGTCTGGCGCATCCGGCCGGTCAGATAACGGTTTCTGACGTTCTCAAACGCTCCGGCATTTTTGCACCCGGCAATCGCATCATCCATGCTCTCCTCAATAAATGTCTCCTGCACGTCCTCCGGGATGTCAAACCAGGTGTACTCTGATTTTTCCACCCTTCTGGAAAAATGTTCGAGCGCATCATGGTAAATATTTCCCATGTCCACGCTTGCGAACTCCAAAAGCTGACGCTCCCTTAAACGCAGTCCATAATTCAGATAATGCGCATAGGCACACGCCGCAAAGTGCTCCAGTCTTGTAACACTGTTCTCTAACACAGTCCCGTAAAGTGCCTGTGTCACTGCGTGGCTGATTGGCTCGTCGCTGTGCACCACATACGACGCTTTTAACAGGCGTACTGCTTCCTCTTTCCAGTTTTCATCTGAAAGATAAAACTTTGCAAGCGCATTCCATACCTCTTTTTTCGCTGGCTCTGATAACTTTTCCTCTGTCTGATCTTCCCCTGACGCAGTTTTTTCATTCTCCCCGGACCATGCCTCATCCTGCAGTCCCTCCAGGAAAAATGCCATGCTGCTCTTCGGCGTCATGATGCAGTCCGCAGAAGTTGTCTCCTCGATTTCCTCCACCGTTTTCTCCGGGAACATTTTCAAGAGCGTTCCAACAAAATACGACCTTCTAAGTGCTTTTCCGTCCGCATTCACTTTTGAAAAAGTCACATATAAAAAATCAGATGGCTTCGTCACATTCAGATATAGATAAAAGCGCTGGATGAACACTTTTTCACGCGCACCCGGTGCAAGTTCCAGATGACATGCCACCATTTTCTCACGTTCAAACTGCGAGATGATACCTCCGGCATTGCCCGCTTTCGGCACAACACCGTCATTGACACCGATGAAAAATAAGATTTTGATATGGTTCAATCTGGTTCGCTCGATGTCACCGATCGTCACTTTATCATTTCCCGGCGGGATCACGCCGACTCTTGCAGCCTCAAATCCGGCGTCTAAAATATCCGCATACTCTTTGACCGGAAGCACTTCGTCTCCCAGGAAGTCCACAACCTTATCAAACAGATCCATGACAATTTTGTAAATCTGGGCGTACTCTTTCGCCTTGACCTGATTGCCCTGCCGTTCAAATTCCAGTTCTTTTTGTTTTAATTTTTGTTCTATTTCTAATTTTTCAATTAATTCATACAACACAGTGGTCTCGTCACGCACAGTCTTTCCCTGTGTGAACGCTTCCGATAACGGTGCAAAGAAGCCATAAATCTTTTCCCGCACCTCATTCATTTCTGTGAGGTTCTCTTTTTCGGTATCATCGAACACAAACGTCCACTGTTTTTCCCATTTTTTTCTGCCGCGTATCCCTTTGGCAAGCACATAGTTTTCCAGCAGATCGATCTGCTGCTCTGTGATATCGGTCAGACCGCAGCGCAGAAAACGGAACACGCTCTCATAAGAGAAATCAAGTTCCACCACCTCAAGCACCGCACGGATAAACTCGATAAAAGGATGAAACAGAATGGTTCTCGTCTGGTCGAGAAAGTACGGAATATCATACGCTGCAAAAATCTCATCCACATAGTTGTCGTAAAGACTGACGTCCCCGGTCACCACTGCGATATCCTTATAACAGTACTGTTTCTCACGCACAAATTTCGTGATCTCACGCGCCACAAAGTGAAGCTCTTCCCTCGGATTTTTAAGGCTCACGATCCGCAGTTCATCCTCCTTCTGCCGCCATTTATGATAATACGGTCGAAACAGATTCTGCTCCATGAAGTACAGGGATGGAGCATTTTTATATCTGTGATTTTTTCCATCGGATAACACAACAGGCTCCTCCACCGTGACATGAAGTTCCTCTGCCATTTTCATCAGAACCGAAACCGTCTTTTTACTCATGGAAAAAAGTTCCTGCTCGCCCCTGCAATGGTAAAAATCCTCGCCTGCATCCATCGTCACGGAGACAATGATACGCTCTGATAACACTAAAAGTTTTCTAAGAAGCTGATTCTGTATCGGTGTAAAACCGGTAAATTCGTCAAACACAATCACGCTGTCTTTTATAATATTCGAATCCTCTGCGGCATCGCACAATAGCGATAACACTTCCTCAGAGGTGATATACTGCCCTTGCAGATATTCAGAAAAACTGTGATACATGACCGAGATATCCTGCATTTTCAGGCGCAATGTCTCCCCGACATCCTCCGTCTCCAAAAATGTATCCAATTTTTCTGGTGACACGTTATACTGCGTCAGCTCGGAAATGAGGGATTTCACCTCACTGATGTACCCCATCCGGTTTAAGTTACCGCCCAGCACACTTAAGTTTTTCTTCTGCTCCCCTGCAAGCTTGCGGAGCACCAGATTCTTTCCGGTCTCCTCCAACACGCGCAGGTTCTGTTTCCCAAGCTCGTCAAACACACGGTATGCAAGGCGCGCAAAACTTAACACATCCACGTTCATGATAGCATGTGACTTTTCAAGCCGCACAAGCTCGCGCTGTGTCTGCATGGTGAACTGCTCCGGCACAAGCACCAGATAATTTTTCTCCGGATGCTCTGCCGCCTCTTTTAGTATGTTCCTATATAAATAGGATGATTTTCCACTTCCTGAATTTCCGAAAATAAATTGCAGCGACATGTTTTTCCCTAACTTTTTTCAAATTCTAATTTTCGTTTTCTGTTCCTTTTCATAGTACATCATTCTATCTTTTTTGACTAGAATAAAGTTCCCGGCTTATGATGTTTTCCATCAGAAAATTTCTCCAAAAGAATGGAACAAAAAAGCTGCCATACAATCCGGGAATTTCTCCTTTCAGTACGACAGCCGTAATCACTGATCTCTATTTCTGTGCTTTTGTCTTTTTCTTCCGGTAACCATTGATGTCATATTTTCTTTCATACTCATCAAAGTATGCCATGTAAGTGTCATTCTTTAACTCGCGGACACTCTTTAAATACTCATGGGTATCAAAGTCTGCTGCCTCAAGCTCGATCATGGCAACTGCGATGTTCGAGCAGTGTGCTGCGATTCGTTCCAGGTTCGTCAGCAGATCATTAAACGCAAATCCCTGCTTCATCTCGCATTTTCCGGTGCGGAGTCTTGCGATATGACGCAGTTTCAGTTCATCGCAGAGGATACCGATCAGTTCGCGGAGTGGTTCTACTTTTGCCGCCATCTCAAGGTCATCCGCACAGAATGCATCCACCGCAAGACTGACACACTCTTTTACTGCATTCTCCAGCACATCCAGCTCATACTGTGCCTCATCCGAAAATGCAATTTTCTTCTCGTTCAGCTCCGCCGCAACCTCTGAGATATTCACCGCATGGTCGCCCAGACGTTCGAAATCACTCACTGTATGCAAAAACTTGGATACCTGCTTCGCCTGGCTTCCATTCATCTCATGCGTGGACATCTGCATCAGATAGGTTCCCAGCTTATCCTCATATTTATCGATCAGCGTTTCCTTTTCCTGTACCTTATTAAACTTTTCTGTCGAATACACAAGGAACAGGCTTAACGCGCGTAAAATATTCTTTCTTGCCTTCTTTGCCATGCCGTTCATCGCAAGATGGCTCTGTGTGATCGCAAGATCCGGGTAAGCAAGGAAACGCTCCTCGAGCAGATCGAAGTCTGCCTGATCCTCCTCGTCCTCCGGCGAATCTTTTACAACAAGATAAACAATTTTTTCAATCCATTTGATAAATGGAAGAAGTACTAAAATCGTTGCCGCACGGAAAACCGTGTTTAACATTGCGATCAGTACCGGGCTCATGGTGGCATTCATAAACGGGAAATGCACCACAGCATTGACAGAATAGAATACAATTGACCAGAACAGCATGCCGAACAGATCGTTAAACAGATAGATCAGGGCTGTTCTCTTACCATTTTTGTTCGTTCCGATCGAGGAGAGCAGAACCGGACAGGCTGCGCCGACACCGATACCCATGGTGATAGGAAGTGCCGCTGCAAAAGTGATCGTTCCACTCATGGACAACGCCTGAAGGATACCGACTGAGGCGGATGCACTCTGCAATACCGCCGTAAATAAAATACCTGCCAGTATACCTGCCGCCGGATTTTTAAACATTGTCAATACATTCACAAAATGCTCATTATCTTTTAATGGTGCAACTGCCCCACTCATGGTCTGCATCCCCACCATCAGGATGGAGAACCCAAGCATAATGTCACCGACATTTTTAAAGCCGGATTTTTTTACAAACATTTTAAAGATAATACCAATGATCGCCACGATCGCTGAGATAGTCGCTGTGGACAGCAGCTGTGCAATCCCGTTCGAACCGTCAATGTACGACAGACACAAAATCCAGCCTGTCACACTCGTTCCGATGTTAGCTCCCATGATGATACCGATCGCCTGCGCAACCTTCATCATTCCGGAGTTTACGAAGCCGACAACCATAACAGTCGTTGCGGAGGAGGACTGGATGATCGCTGTCACAGCAGTTCCAAGCAGCACTCCTTTCAACGGTGTGTTCGTCAGCTTATAAAGAACCAGCTCCAGCTTATTACCCGCTACTTTCTTCAGTCCGTCTCCCATCAGGGACATACCAAAAAGGAACAGTGCCACTCCGCTGAGCAGCGATAAAATAATAGTAAATGTTGTCATTTGTACTCCTAACCACGTTATACATCCTAACGTATCCCTGTCTGCAATTTTATTTACATACTTTTTACATAATTTTTACATTTAACCGACTTTTCTTATTATACTGTACCTCATGGCAAAATCACAATCATTTTATTTCTATTTTAAAATTTTTTACATTTCGCCTAGGAAAATACCGTTTTCAGACAAAATTATTATCACTTTTTTATCTATTCTCATTTAGTGAGAGCAGATTCAGCCTTTTTTGTCTGCACCTCTCCGCTCAATCCCTGTTTTCTTATAGTATTCTGCCTTATCCTCATACATGCGCTTCTCAGCTTCCTGCAGAAGTTCATCCAGATGTGTGTCCGCCCTGTCCTGCCAGATCACTCCCACTGCGATATTTACGTCCTTCTCAGCTGTCAGACACTCTAACTGCCTTATGCGTTCCGCCAACGTGTCCTGATCGATCTGCGCGCACAATACAAGCAGCTCATCTCCCCCGATACGGAATACGCCGTAATCGCCAAACACTTGCTCCAGACATGCACCGGCTCTAAGGATCAGGTCATCCCCTGCCTTATGTCCCAGTGTGTCATTCACACCCTTTAAACCAGTAACGTCACAATAAACTACGCCAACGCTCTGCTCCGGATCGATCTGTCTCACATACTTTTCCATCGCAAAGCGGTTTCCAAGCTGAGTCAGCGCATCCTTATAGCTTAGATCTTCCAGACGCCTCATCAGATTCCTGCGTCTGATGCAGGACTTGAGAAAAGAACCCATGATCTGAAGCATATCCGACGTATATTCCAATGAAAATGCCGGCGGATTGTCAACTCCGTAAAAAGCAATGACTTTTTCCGCATCATAAATTGGCATGGCAACAATGGAATGGATCTTCTGCCGCTTCAGATTTTCATATTGAAACGGATCGCTCAGGCGCATCTCCTCAATATCCGGTATCTGGACATATTTTCCCTCCTCAAAAATGTGATACCAGTTCTCACAGATCTCCGGCGGAAGATTCTGGAGATTGTCGATCTCCGGTGGCACTCCCGGCGCCGTCCATTCATATGTATTATCATCCCTGCCATCTCTGTTCTTCTCAAAAATATATGTTCTCTCTCCGTTCAGCACTTTTCCGAGATATTCCAGAATAATACGGATCGTCTCGTCCGGCGACTCGACAGAAAGCGCATCCTTCAATGCCTCGTTGACAAAGGACTCCATATCCCTGTACTTCTGGATCATCTTGTCCTGTGAACGCTCCTCGCTGATATCTATACTGATCTCGATCCGGTACTTTTTATTTGTGACAGGATCTTCCACCAGGGTATCTTTCAACATCATGTATTTATCGATCACCGGATTATAATAACGCCACTCGACAAACTTTCCGGCACAAAGCCTGTCATTATTGCACATACCACAGGGAACAGAAGATTTCTGCAGCACCTCGTAGCACTTCATCCCTTTCACATCATCTATGGACTGTAATCCATACACCTCTAACAATTTGCGGTTCATATAAACAAGCTCATCTGTCTCTATGTCTGTTGCGTACACGTACTCATCCAGATTATCTAAAAACTTCCAGATAACTTCTATTTCGTTCATTCTTTATACTCCGTTTCATGCAGATATGAAATTTCTATAAAAATCTGTATAGTAAAATAGCACCTCCTGAGAGGTACTATCTCACCATACGCCATTATTATGCGGATTGCAAACAAACTCTTCCATAAACTTCTTTTTTTCACAGGGTTTTCCAAAAAAATACCCCTGAAAATAATCCGCCTGCAGTTCTTTCATCTTAAGATGCCAGTCTTCTTTTTCAATTCCTTCCACACAGATGCGGATGCCGATGCTGTGAACCATCTCAATGATCTTTTTAAACAGCTCGTAATCCCGTTCGCAGCTCATTGCCTTTGCTGTGAAATCCTTATCCATTTTCACATAGCCCGGATTCATGTCACTGATGCAGTGGAGATTGGAATATCCGGTTCCAAAATCATCGATCACGAACTGAATCCCATTTTCCTCAAGCACTTTCCTGAATTTACAAAAGACCGGTGTCATATCCATGAAGCCGCTTTCAGTCATTTCTATGCAGATGCGATCCGGCGTCAGTCCATTGTCCCTGACCGCAGTGAGTATCTTGTCTGCAATCTTTCCATGCTCGATCTGATAACAGGAAATATTCACGTTCACACTGAATTCCGGTATATATTGCTGTATCTCACGGCACATTTTTGCTGCCTCATTTAACACAAACCTTCCCGCCGGAATGATCAGTCCTGTCTTTTCCAGAAGCGGTATAAACTCGACCGGAGACAGCCACTCCTTACCTTCCTCTGTCACCATGGTATACCGCATGAGTGCTTCTGCACCGATCACACGCCCGGAAACACAATCCACGATCGGCTGATAATATACTTCAAAGCCTTCACACCCGTTAGCGATGGAACTTCTCAGTGCACTTATGATTCTTCCATTCCGCTGGAATTTCTCGTAATCCTCCTGCCTGTAAAAATAGATGTTATTTTTTCCCATCCGTTTTGCCTTTTTCAGGGAAAATTCAAACTTTTTGCGGCATTCCTCGTAGCCTTCTGCCACAGTCGAGGCATCGATCACTCCTGCAGAAGCTGAAAATACAACTTCATATTTTTCAGAGATGATGAATTCGTCTATTTTCTCACCGATCTTTTTTTTGAGCTGTATGGCATCATCCATGGAAGTACTGTCAAGATCCACGATCACATACTGATCTGCGACCAGATGATAGAGTCGCTGATTTCCGGACAGACACTCTTTCATACAGTCTGCAACACTTTTTAACACATAATCGCCATAATTGCTGCCATGTGTTTCATTCACCGTTGCAAAATCATCAATTCCAATATGCATAAGAAATCCGGTCGTCACAGGTTTCTTCTGTGACCGCAGATAAGCACAAAATTCCATTCCGCCTAAAAGCCCGGTCACATTATCAGCCCGCCGCTGGTTTCCGGTCTCATTTAGACATCCCACCAGATACCCCGGCTTCCCATCTTCATCATCGATCACTACTCCGCGGCAGTTGACCCACACCGGAAGCCCGTTTTTGTCGAGCCACCGGTAATGGATATCATGCACCTTTTCCTTTCCATCCATCACAGCCTGCATATGCTTTGCAAACATAGTGCGGTCTTCTTCGTAGACAACGGACATGATCTCCTGCTTTACATTCCTCACATGTGTCTCAGAAATCATAAACCGATCCAGGGCAGACTGGGAAATTTCCATCTTATTATTCTGGAGATCGATTACGTACAGGTAATCATCCATGCATTCCGCTATGATCTCCAATAAGATCTCTGCTGTCAGATCTCCTAATATTCCATATACATCCTTATTCATAACCAGAGAACCTTTCCTCTTTCTTTTGCGCTTATACTCCTGCGCATCCAATTGAATTTATCTGGTCTGATATTATTTTTCCGTCTTTGCAACTTTAAATCTGCGGATCATTGTACGTAAATTGTCTGCTTCGCTGCTCATCTCTTCACTTGCAGCCGCACATTCCTCTGAAGTAGCTGAATTCGTCTGTACCACATCATTGATCTGCTCGATTCCTTCATTGATCTGATGGATCTCTGCTGTCTGTGTCTCTAAGGTGTCTGCGATATTTGTCACTTCACTTGTGATCGTTTTTGAATTCTCTGCCACTTCCTCTAACTGTGCTGCTGTTTCCTTTGCAACTATCATACCTTTTTCAACAGCATTCACAGAGCGCTCGATCAGTGCCGCTGATTCCTTTGCCGCTTCTGCACTCTGATCTGCCAGGACATTTACCTGATTTGCAACTACTGCGAAACCTTTTCCTGCCTCACCGGCTCTTGCAGCCTCAATAGATGCGTTTAAGGCAAGCAGGTTGGTCTGGGATGCGATCTCATTGATCGTCGCAATGATCTTGTCAATCTCATGCGATGCATCATTGATCTCGTTCATGGAGACAACCATCTCCTGCATCTTTCCGTTGCTCTCGATCAGCGCCTGTCCAAGCTGTTCCACTTTTCCGCTGATCTCCTTTGCTGCCTGTGAATTGTTTGCCACCTGTTCGGAAACACCGGTAACGGTAGCGGTCAGTTCCTCGACAACTGCTGCCTGATTCGTTGCGCCGTCTGCAAGCTCGTTCGAGCTGGATGCCACCTGTTCTGCTCCGTTGGATACCTCATCGGAAACCCTCTGGATTCCTCTTACCGTATCAGACATGCTGTTCTGGAACTCCATAAAGGATTGTAAAATACCAACAAAGTCCCCTCTCCACTCTACCTCTGGCTGTACATCAAAATTGCCCTCTGAGAACTGTTTCATGGAGCGGTCAATATCATCGACATACGTTCCAAGGATATGGATGGACTTACGCATGCTGTGTGCAAGTCTTCCGATCTCGTCCTCGGAGTGGTATTCCAGCTGGCTGTGCAGATTTCCTTCCGTAAGTTCCTTCGCCACGTCCTCGATCGCATGTAATGGTTCCAGAATGGTTTCAAGTACCATCCTGCTCACTTTCTTTGCGATTGCCCATGCAAGGAGCAGGAAGATAATGATCACTGCAATACCGGCAACTGCACAGAAGATCGTGCTCTGGACAGCCTTACTTCTCTGTTTATCAGTCAATGCATCTAATTTCTTTGAAATTTCTACTAAGCTGTTTAATGCAGGGGTACACTTATTTAAGATACCATCGACAGCCTGATCTTCCTTACCGGCCTTGATCTCTTCCATGATCTCATATCCGATCGTTCCCCAGTCCGTAAATGCACCTTTATATTCTGTATAAAGATCCTCTGTAATGACACCTGTGCCGTGTAAAACATTCATCTGTGTATCTACGGTCCCGAGAAGCTCTTTCACCTTCTCCTCGTAGCTGTCGTAAGTGGATTCGTCATCATTCAGCGCCATTTCACGGATATTTCTTGCTGCTGTATTTATATTAATTCTGCATGTTTTTACTGCCTGATCTGCTGCGTTGACATTATTGACATAATTCATCATATTGGCAAACAGAATGCCTATTGCAATAATAGAAATCACTCCTGACAGCAGCATCATGTTAATGACTTTTCTATAACCGTAACTGATCCTTTTCTGCAGATACATATTTTCAAGTTTTGTTTTCATTGTACTCTTTTGTGACAACATAAATTGTATTTTCCTTTCCATTCTAATATACTTTTTTTCTTTCTCTGATATATTAATTTTTCCAGTCTGACAATGTATTAATTGCCTCGTTTTATTTCACTTTTTATCTGTTTTTTCTTCTACCCTCCACCTGAAAAATCTGTCAATTTTCTTCTAGTTTCTCACATTATAGTCTCATATTTTATGTCTGTCAAACCTTAAACAACTTTTTTATCAATTATTTGTTTGAAAACGTTTCTAAATTGTATTTCCGACCGCTTCCTTTGCAAGGTGGTCTGCTTCTTCATTGCCATCCACACCGGAATGGCCTTTTACTTTCACAAATTTAATCCTGATTTTATTTTTTGCAGACTGCATATATTCATAGTAGGCGATCGTGCCCTGCCTGTTTCGTTTCCAGGCTCCCTCTGCCCACATCTCGATTCCCATGTAGTCGTAATAAATCGTCACTTCCGGAAGTTTTAACTCGATCGCACGTTCTACTGCAGCCATCGCTCCTAATATTTCTCCTGAAACATTGCGCATAGATGCCATCTCCGCATCGTTTCCGCTTCCCTGCAGCACTTCTTTCTCTCCATTATGAATGAGAAATCCGCCGTAGCCGTAGACTTTGGTGGCAATGTTGTAAGAACCGTCGACAAAGGCGTAGACTGCCGGATTTTGTTCCTGCTTCCCTGTATCTGGTTTTTCTGCTTTTTCGCTCCGCTTTCTGGAGCTGCCTTCTGCACCCACGAAGGCTTCCGCTTCCTCAAGTGTTTTGAAGCTTTTATATACGGCACCCGGAAAACCGTCTACCATTTTTTTGCAATCATCCCAGCTGTTGTAGATTCCCGGAATTTTACCTTTTTGTACTGCGTAGAATTTTGATGCCATGTATGCTTCCTTTCTCATTTATGTTTCAATAAATAATTGCGAAACTCGTCATAATCTTCTTTCAATTGTTCAAAATTAACAAAATTTTCGAAAACACGCTTTCGCTACGTGTCGCTGGT
>ERZ831979.1978-NODE-1978-length-15749-cov-3.923347_pt1 | contig 15749 bp, 15 predicted proteins | sample MGYA00519952_ERZ831979 | MGnify/ENA primary metagenome ERZ831979 (study PRJEB31850, sample SAMEA3708723) | human gut metagenome | biome: human gut; feature: human-associated habitat; material: faeces | place: China | collected 2014 ...
CATTGGCAGAATTATATCCGGATACACATACGGAACAACTGCCATTATATTCTTATGGAGGATATGAAGAGGCTGATCGTCGAGTTCTTATGTTTATGCCACCGGAATATATGGATCGAATATCTGATACACAGTTTCCTATATCATGTATCAGGATCGCACCGGTAAACCGGAAGTTTGGCGAAGCATTGACACATCGTGACTACTTGGGGACGGTCATGGGGATGGGATTGGAACGAGATCAGATAGGAGACATTCTTGTACGGATGGAGGGACCGGAAGGTGCTTCGGCGGCCGTTGGATATGTTTTTTGTAAATCCAATATGGAGAGTTTGATCTTGGAATTAGATCGAATCCGTCATACTACCGTGAAGACAGAATGTATCCCATTAAACCAACTCCACTGGGAACAAAAATATAAAGACATTTCGGGAAGCGTAACAACGCCGCGGTTAGATGCAGTGTTGTCAGTTGCAATTCGCACTTCGCGTACACAGGGGTTGCAACTGATCCGGGATGGCAATATATATATTAACGGAAAGTGTTGTACTGAGAATGCAAAACTTCTGAGAGAAGGAGATATTATATCTGTCAGAGGATATGGAAAATACCGATTTTGTCAGACAGGTGTACGATCAAAAAAGGGAAGATATCACATCATGGTACAACAATACATTTAGGGAGGTATGAGTATGCTTACACCAATTGATATCCAGAATCGAGAAATCAAATCGAAGATGGGAGGATACGACAAAAAGGATGTAGATGACTTTTTGGAGGAAATTCGTGGCAGTTATGAGGAGTTGTACAAAGAAAATCAAAGCTTAAAAGAGAAGATCAGCTCTTTGAGTGAGGGAATCCAGTATTACAAGAAAATGGAATCCACACTCCAGAAGGCTCTGGTGCTTGCTGAGAAGACATCGACAGAAACACAGGAGGCTGCTAAGACACAGGCCGACTCTGTTATGTCTGAAGCAACTGCAAAGGCAGAAGCAATGACAAGAGAGGCTAAAGCAGAGATTGAATCACTGCGCAGAGAGGCACAGGCACAAACGGAGATTACAAAAGCAAAAGCTAATCGTGAGTTGGAAGAAACAAGAAATCATGTGCGTAAACTGGTACAGAGCTATGAAAATTATAGATTACAGTTTAAGAAACTTGCAGAGGCACAGATTGAGATGCTGGACAGCGAGAGCTTTTCTATTTTTGTTCCTGAATTAGAGGAATTGATGAATGAGGCGCCAAGTGCTGATATGGTAATGGATGATCCTGGAATCATTCCGATCAATATTGGTTCTCCGGCTCCATTTGTTGAATTGCCAGATGATAATGCTGATGCACCTAAGGTTGAGGAAGTGCCTGTTGAACCGGTATCCTTTACAGTTCCGGTTTCATCAGAGGGATCTTTTAGCAATCTTCCGTCAGACAATACAGAAAGCGCAACAGGTTCGATCGCTGATGTTGCAGGAGTTAATGCAGAGCAGGAGGTAGCTGGTACCTTGAATGAGGGAATCACTCTGAATGTATCTTCAGATATTACATCGGATACAGCACCTGCAGCGGAGGATAATGGAGTTAGTTTGGATGTTTCATCCGTAGATATGTCACCGGTAGGTGATATATCGTTAGACATTTCATCGGATTCACCTGCACAAACAGAGGCTGGAAGTTCAGTTTCCCTAGATTTGGGCTTAGATATTCCGACTGTAGAGGCAACTGCACCATCAACGCCGGCGGCAGATCCGATGCTGATGGATATTCCTGGGATCACAACGCCTGCTGAAGAACCAGCAGTTCCAGTGGATAATGGATTGATTGGTGGCGGTGAGTCTGCATCGAATGATCTTCTCGGTGGGGCAGATATGTTCGCTAATAACGATCTGATTGGCGGAACAGAGCCTGTAGCAAGTGAACCGGTAGCAAACGATTTGCTCGGTGGAGTAGATATGTTTGGTGGCAATGACTTGATCGGTGGAACAGAGCCTGTAGCGAGTGAGCCGGTACCGAATGACATTCTTGGTGGTAACGATCTGATCGGTGGTAGTGAGCCGGCAGCCGATAACTTGATTGGTGGTGGAACGGATATGTTTGCTACAAACGATCTGATCGGTGGCAGCGAAACGACAGCCAATGATCTGATTGGTGGAACAGAACCGGCAGCGAATGATCTTCTCGGTGGAGCAGATATGTTCAATACAAACGATCTGATCGGTGGAATGGAAACTGTTGCGGAGACACCTGCAGCGGCTGAACCGGCACCAGCAGCAGACGGAGCAAGTAATGGCATTATTGATGATCCATTAATGGATCTTGGTGGAATGTTTGAGACACCGGGTGTTACACCGGCACCGACAGCGCAGCCTCAGGCTCCTGCAATGGATGCCAATCCATTCAGTTTTATTGATCCGGAATTATAATCACAATGATTCTTATATGAATGCGAGAGGGGGCCGAATAAGCCCTCTTTCCTTTTGTGGAATAGAGAATGCAAACATGGAGGTTCTTTACTATGACAAAACAAAAAATGACAGTACATTATGATGGCAAACCCTTGTATGATATTACTTTGGCAGACAATTATGATGGATTAGAAGAGGTATTACAGAACTTTGCACTTCAGTCGCATAAAATATGTATTGTAACCGATGATACAGTGGGAGCTCATTATGCAGAAAAAGTGAAGACTATTGCCCAAAAGGCAGCTGCATATGTTTGCGTATTTTCATTTCCGGCTGGGGAATCTTCGAAAACGTTGGATGTCATTGAAGAATTATATGAAGTATTGATCAAGGCACATTTTGATCGCAAAGACATTTTGCTTGCGCTTGGTGGTGGTGTTGTAGGTGATATGACCGGATATGCTGCTGCAACTTATTTGCGAGGGATTCGTGTTATCCAGTTGCCGACTTCTCTACTTGCTATGGTTGGCGGAAAAACCGGCGTTGATTTCCGTGGATATAAGAATATGGTAGGTGCATTTCATCAGCCATCGGCAGTTTATATGAATGTTTCTACATTGAAGACATTGACAAAAGAACAATATTTTTCGGGGTTTGGTGAAATTATTAAACATGGATTGATCAAGGATATGAATTATTTTGATACCATTCAAAAGAATATTATGGCATTGAATGATAGAGACTTATCCGCATTAGCGGAGATTATTTACGGAAGTTGTGATATCAAGCGGCAAGTTGTCGAAAATGATCCGAAGGAACAGGGAGAGCGTGCTCTGCTGAATTTTGGTCATACCCTTGGTCATGCCATTGAAAAATTAAAGAATTTTGAACTTCTTCATGGAGAATGTGTTGCCATCGGTATGGTTGCAGCATCGTATTTATCTTATTTGAGAAATATGATTACAGAAGCACAGTATCGAACTATTTGTGAGATGATCCAGCAGATGCAGTTGCCAACAACAGTTGAAGGCTTAACAAAAGAAGATATTATTCGTGTGTCAAAGAATGATAAAAAAATGAATGCAGGGCAGATTCGTTTTATTTTGTTGGATGACCTTGGAAATGCAGTAATGACAGATGATGTCACCGATGAAGAGCTATCTCAGGCACTTGATGCTGTGATTACGGCGTGACCCAGCGAAAGAAATAACGTGAGCGTAATCATGAGCGTAATCAATTGAAGAAATAGTCATGAGTGTTGGCTGTGGTAATTTGCGGCATAATCATATATAAGAGTTTATGTAGGTGGTAGACGCAGTAATTACAACATAATCAACTGATTTTGTATAGATGGAAATGAGGAACAAGAATGAAAAGACAACATGTTTTAGGAGTGATTGCCCTGTTTCTTTTGCTGGCAATTGATCAGGGAAGCAAATATCTTGCTGTGCATTTTTTGCAGGGACATCCGGATGTTATGCTTATTCCCGGAGTGTTTCAATTGGAATATTTAGAAAATAGAGGCGCTGCGTTTGGAATTTTGCAAAATCAAAGAGTTTTATTATTGATCGTCACTCTTATCATATTTGGTGGGCTGTGTTATTTTTATTGCAAGATGGGCAGTGGCAGGAAATGGAGACCGCTGCAGAGTGCCATTGTTTTGATCGCAGCTGGGGCAATTGGTAATATGATCGATCGCTTTGCACGGGGATATGTTGTCGATTTTTTTTACTTTTCATTGATTCATTTTCCTGTATTTAATGTTGCAGATTGTTATGTTGTGGTCGGAGCCGTGATCGCATTACTATTATTGTTATTTTATTACAAAGAAGAAGATTTTGCGAGGTGAGCTATGCCAGGCAGGAATGAAAACATTTGCTTTCGAGTAACGGATCAAGATGTGATAGGACTTCGGCTAGATAAATATTTGTCAAAAATGCTATCGGATTATTCGCGAGCAGCACTTCAAAAAGCAATTCAAAATGGAAGAGTATTGATAAATGGTAAGGCAGTAAAAAGCAGTTATAAAGTGATGGAACATGATGAGGTTTACTTTGAGCCTGAAGAACTTCGTGAACCGGACATTATAGCACAAAATATTCCGATTGATATTTTATATGAAGATCAGGATATCCTTGTAGTAAATAAACCAAAAGGTATGGTAGTACATCCCGCACCAGGACATTATACCGGAACGCTGGTGAATGCAATCATGTACCATTGTAAGGATAATTTATCAGGAATTAACGGAGTTATGCGTCCTGGTATTGTTCATAGGATAGATATGGATACAACCGGTTCTTTATTGATATGCAAAAATGATCGTGCTCATCAGGCTCTTGCAAAGCAGCTTAAAGAACATTCTATTACAAGAAAATATCACGCTATTGTTCATGGAAGATTAAAAGAAGATGAGGGAACCATTGATAAACCGATCGGTCGCCATCCAATTGACCGAAAAAAAATGAGTGTTCACTGTACCAATGGAAGAGAAGCAGTTACGCATTATCGTGTTTTGAAAAGATTTCAGCAATTTACTTATATTGAATGCCAGTTGGAAACCGGACGAACACATCAGATACGCGTGCATATGTCCAGTATCGGACATCCAATTCTGGGCGATGAGATTTATGGTCCTGCAAAATGTCCTTATAAACTCCAGGGACAGACTTTGCATGCAAAAATCCTTGGTATCACTCATCCATCTACAGGAGAATACATAGAATTTGACGCACCTTTGCCAGACTATTTTAAAGATTTATTAAATAAATTAAGAAAACAAATCTAAGTATAGGAAATAGTATAGGAAATAGTATAGGAAATAGTATAGGAAATAGTGAATTGACATTGTCTTTTTTCATCTTTTTGGTTATAATATACATAAGATTTCGCATAGACTTGAAAAGGAGTGTGACTTATTATGAAGACAAATACTATTATAACAATCGGACGTCAGTACGGAAGTGGTGGAAAAGAGATCGGACATTTCGTTGCCGAGGCATTTGGAATTAAATTATACGACAAAGAAATGCTTGCACGTGCAGCAAAAGAAAGTGGTATCTGTGAGGAATTATTTGAGACTCATGACGAAAAGCCAACGAACAGTTTTCTATATTCTCTTGTGATGGATACATATTCTATGGGATATGCCGGCAACACATACACGGAGATGCCTATCAATCACAAAGTTTTTCTTAGCTCCCATACTCTTTAGATTTAAATAGTTTATACCTCATACCGACAATATAAAATAAAGCAAGCATACACACTTAAATAAAATTGCCTTATCTTTGCCGTTCCTAAAGATAACACTTTAATAAGGAGAAAGGATTGCTTTCCCGTTAATTTTTATAAAAGATGGACTATCAGAACACTTTAACTTACTTATATAACAGCGTACCCATGTTTCAGCAAGTGGGCGGCTCGGCATACAAAGAAGGTTTGGAAAACACGCGCATATTAGACGAACATTTCGGGCACCCCCACCGTTCGTTCCGCACAATCCACGTGGCAGGAACCAACGGTAAAGGCTCCTGTTCCCATACATTGGCTGCCATATTGCAGGAGGCGGGATACCGCGTGGGGCTTTACACTTCTCCCCACCTGGTGGATTTCCGTGAACGTATCCGTATAAACGGCTCTCCCATACCCGAAGAGTATGTAGTGCACTTTGTAGAAAAAGAACGTGACTTTTTCGAGCCTCTGCACCCTTCTTTCTTTGAATTGACCACAGCGATGGCATTCCGCTATTTTGCCGACGAGAAAGTGGATGTAGCCATTATAGAGGTCGGACTGGGCGGCCGGTTGGACTGTACGAACATCATTCATCCGGATTTGTGCATCATAACCAACATAAGTTTCGACCATACCCAGTTCTTGGGCGACACATTGGCAAAGATAGCGGGAGAAAAGGCAGGTATCATCAAACCCGGCATTCCCGTAGTCATTGGCGAAACCACCCCCGAGACCAAACCGGTTTTCCTGCAAAAGGCCGCGGCAGAGAAAGCCCCTGTCGTATTTGCAGAAGAAAGGATGAACAACGATTATCCCGGACTGAAAACAGAGTTGCAGGGACTTTATCAACTAAAAAACACACGCACCATCCTCACAGCCTTGCCATTGCTGAAAGAGGCCGGATACCACATTGACGAAAGGAATGTGCGCAACGGCTTCGCCCGTGTCTGCGAACTGACGGGATTAATGGGACGCTGGCAAAAGCTACAGGAGTCCCCCACCCTGATATGTGATACCGGTCATAATGTGGGCGGCATTACCTACATCGTAGAACAACTGAAACAGCAAACCTACCGCCAGCTCCATATCATCATAGGAATGGTCAATGACAAAGACATCAGCGGTGTGCTTGCCCTGCTTCCCAAAGATGCTGTATACTACTTCACCAAAGCCAGCGTAAAACGTGCCCTTCCGGAAGAGGAGCTGTGCAGGCTCGCTGCCAAAGCAGGCTTGCAGGGAAACTGTTATCCGGATGTTCCCGCCGCCGTAACCGCCGCACAAGAAAAAAGCCACCCCGAAGATTTTATCTTCGTAGGTGGCAGCAGCTTTATCGTGGCAGATTTATTAGCGAACCGCGATGCACTCAATCTCCACTAAGGCCTCTTTCGGAAGCGCCTTTACGGCAACAGCCGAACGCGCGGGAAAGTCTCCCTCAAAATAAGTGGCATATACTTTATTCATGTCGGCAAACAAAGACATATCCGCCAGGAAAACGGTAGTCTTCACGATATTCGCCATGCTCAATCCTGCCTCTTCCAGAATGTGCTTTACATTCTCCAACGACTGGCGGGCTTGGGCTTCCGCGCCTTCCGCCATTACTCCGGTAGCAGCATCGATAGGCAACTGACCCGATACGAACACCATTCCGTTTGCTTCAATAGCCTGACTGTAAGGGCCGATTGCCCCCGGAGCTTTTTGACTACAAATCACTTTTTTCATAATTTTACTCTTTTATCTGTTCATTATCAAATATATGGTATCTTTTCCTACTATATTCAAAAAAAAAATCAGGAGACTCGTGCAGTATTTCCCAGAATCGTGCATTTATATATACGAATACACGAAAGAAAATTTCATTCATAACCTGTTAATACCTAGACTTAACTTATATTTTAGCATGGGGAAGTTTCCCAAACAAAGGCTCTGCTTGTGAAAGCGGAGCCTTTATTTTGTTAAGTATACCGTTTATTTACAATGCTTTTCAATCAGTCCGTCCACGTTCGGGTCGCCCAATTCCTTTGCCTTGGCAAAACTTTGGCACGCTTCCTGCTTCTTTTTCATCTGCAACTGTGCAATTCCCATAAGCCGATAGGCTTCGGCATATTTAGAATCAATAGCCAAAGCATCCTGCAACACTTTCAAGGCTTCTTCATTACGCCCTACACGGATATTGACCACGGCAAGCTCTGCACGATAGGTCAGGTCTTTCGGACTCAGCTCAATAGCCTTCTCCATATCATTCAGTGCACGCTGGAACTGTTTGGCCTTCAAGGCAGCCTGCTCACGATAATAATAGAACACATCATTCACCTTGCCGTTTACCGCTTTATAATAAGCATCGTAATCAAGCATGGCGGCACGCGCCTGATTGGCGTTCATGCGGGCTTGGGCACGTTCCAACAAGTAAGGAGCGGCTTCTTCCGTGTACGGTTCGGTGAAACGTACCACGCAACTGTCCATAAGTGCCAGCACTTCTTCTGCCGGCGCTTTCATCAGTTCCTTCGTCTTAGCTGCACTGAAAAACGTTGCCGCCGACGCTATATCGGACTGATTAACCTTTTCGTAGCATGCCAAAGCTGCCGCATAATCCTGCTTTGCAAACAAAATATCCCCTTCGGTCTGTACATACACCGGAAGCTCCTGAACGGCAATCGCTTTTCTTATTTCATCCACAGCCTTATCGTAAGACCAGTCCTTATAGGGCTTTTCCGGATTACCCAGCATATAATTGTATATCAGTTTGGCACGGTTGTAATATACGTCGTCTTTCTTTTGAGCCACACTCAGGGCTTTATCCATATCCGCCACGACCTTATCCATCGAGGCATCATCCTTGGAGCGGTATATCCGGTTGGTGGCACGGCGCACATAGCCGTCCGCACTATTCGGATATTCAGCGATGAAATCGTCCAACAGTTCTGCATACTTCTCCGGAGTAACCTGTGAGGAAGCCATGAAGAGAAACACCAGCGCCTGTTCTTCCGTATCGGGCAGTGCTTTCTTAATGCCGATATTCTTTAAAGTCATATCGCTGAAGGAAAATGCCGAAACATTCTGTTCCATGGCAAAATCGACATCTACCGCATAACATATTGTAGCGGTATCGGCGCCGGATGACTTCTGTGCAAGCGCAAAGACCTGTCCTTCTTCGGTCATCACGGGACAGCTCACCATCTTGTCCTTCAGGCGCAGATTGAGCGTATAGTAGTGATACTTTCCGGAAAATTCATCCGCAGCTTTCACTTGTCCGGCAGTATAGGAACGGTCTTTCTGTGTGGAATAAGGCAGGATGTACACATTGGCGCCCACAGCCGGAGCCACGGTTGCCGGATGCAATGCCGGGACTTTTTTGGTGGATATACCTACACGGAATTTAATGACATCGTACATGTCATTCGCACCCATAATAGAAACTACCGGCATCTGTACGCCTTCCGAATTCACGACCACCGCCCGTTGCGCTCCTTCGAACAAAGAACAATCGGACAAGGCCACACCGTCTTCCGTCACGAAGAAACCGTTTCCGGTATTCAAAATCTTATCATTCTCGCCATAAGTAATCACCGAAAATACGGCACGTTTGGCTTTATCCACCCATTTGGGAGCTTGTGCCATGCTCCACTGTACCTCCAAAAGGCATAGAGCGGAAAGCAGGAAAATCTTCTTTTTCATATTCAGTTCGTTCTTTGTTTCACAGCTTCATAAATCAGGATACCCGCCGCAACGGATACGTTAAGAGACTCAATCGTACCCAGCATCGGAATCTTTACCCATTCGTCGCAAAGTGCAAGGTTATCGTAAGAGACCCCCTTGTCCTCGGCACCCATGATGATACACATAGGACCTGTGTAATCGGCTTTTGTGTAATCGTAATCACCCTTTTCCGTAGCAGCCACTATATGGAAACCGCTGCTTTTAAGAAACTGCAGGGTATCTTTCAGATTCTGTTCGCGGCATACGGGCAAGGTATGCAACGCACCTGCCGAAGTCTTTACCGCATCGGCATTCACCGTTACACTGTTCTTGGCGGGAATAATAACGGCATCCACCGCCGCACACTCGCAAGTACGGGCTATCGCTCCGAAATTACGCACATCCGTTATGCCGTCCAGCATCACAAACAACGGATTCTTGCCTTCCTCAAAAAGGAACGGCACAAGGTCTTCCGTTTTCTGATAAGTCACGGCAGAGACAAATGCTATCACCCCCTGATGGTTCTTACGAGTAATGCGGTTGATACGCTCTACCGGCACACGTTGTACGGGAATCAAAGTTCCCTTTAGAGCGGCAAACAATTCTTTGGACAAGTCGCTCTGGATATCTTTCTTCACCAATATCTTGTCAATGTCCTTACCTGCCTGAACAGCTTCTATCACGGCACGAACGCCGAAAATCATTTCACTTTTATCTATCATTGTATCTTATTGTTTTTTTTGTTCTACTTTAGCCGGCTAAAGTGCTACACTACGATTGTAAACCTCTACTTTACAACCGTAAAGTACTACATTAGTCAGACGATGCCCAACAGTGCCTTGGCATTGTTCAGCGCGGCATCGGTCAGGGTGGCTCCACTCAGCATATGAGCAATCTCCCCTACCCGTTCCTCATCCGTCAAACGGCGGATGTGGCTGTTGGTTTCCGTTTCATTATCCTGTTTATACACCTTATAATGGGCACGTCCGCGGGCAGCTATCTGCGGCAGATGCGTGATACTGATAACCTGGCGGTCGCTATCGCCCATTTCCTGCATAATATCCGCCATGCGGTCGGCTATCTCACCGGAAACTCCCGTGTCTATTTCATCGAACACGATAGTGGGCAGCTTCACCGCTCCGGCTATCATTGCCTTGACAGACAGCATGACACGGGCTATCTCGCCCCCCGAAGCTACCGAAGAAATATTCTGCAAAGCCCCGTTCTTGTTGGCAGAGAAAAGGAAGTTCACCGTATCCGCCCCATGTGCCCCCGGCTCCTTGCGTATACCTATTTCCACCTGAAAACGGACATTGGGCATGCCCAGCGGTATCAGGCGGGCTGCCATCTGCTTTTCAACCTCGCGGGCTGCGGCGGTACGCAACCCCGTAAGTACCGCTGCCTGCCGCTTCACCTTATTATATAAGGCTTCGCTACGGGCTTTCAACGTTTCAATCTGTTCATCCGATGAAGTGATGTTGGACAGTTTGGCGGCATAATCATCCGCCAGAGCCAGAAGCTCGTCCACCGTAGAGACGCGATGCTTCTGCTGGAGAGTATAAATCAGGTTCAAACGTCCGTTCACCTCTTCCAGCCGGCCAGGGTTAAATTCTATCTCCTCTTCTTTTCCCGAAATCTCCTGAGAAATATCTTTCAGTTCGATGTAGCTGCTTTCCAGCCGTTCGGCAAGTTCACCGGCGGCAGGATATACTTTCTGCAAGCCCGCCATTGTATTCAGGCACTCTTTCAATACGGAAAGCAGGCCGCCCTCATCGGAGTTCATCGCCTGACCGGCACGGAACAGTCCGGCTTTTATCTCTTCGGCATGGCTCAGCGTATCGGCTTCCTGCTCCAGTTCCTCCTGTTCTCCGGTAGCCAGATGCGCATCCTCCAACTGCTCCAACTGAAAACGGATGTAATCTTCGTCCGCCTTGTTCTTTTCGGCCAGTGCGACAAGATGTTCCAAATCCTGCTGCACCTGCTTCCATTCCCGGTGGAGAGAGCGGTATTTACTTAACTCATCTTCGTCATGCGCCAGCAAATCCAGCACGCTCAACTGGAAACCTTCCTTGTTCAGGAGCAGGTTCTGATGTTGCGAGTGCACGTCAATCAGCTGTTCGCCAAGCTCCTTCATCTGTACCAGCGAGGCAGGCGTATCGTTGATAAACGCACGGCTCTTGCCCGAAGCGTAGACTTCGCGGCGAAGGATACACTCATCTTCGTATTCCAGTTCGTTTTCCTCAAAGAAAGGCTGCATACCATAACCGGCAATCTCAAAACGGGCTTCAATCACACATTTTGCAGCGCCCCGCCTGATGGATTTCACATCGGCACGCTGCCCCAGCAACAGACCGATAGCTCCCAATATGATGGACTTTCCCGCACCGGTCTCACCGGTAATCACCGAGAAGCCGCTACCGAAGTCTATATCAAGCTTCTCGATAAGCGCATAATTCTGTATGTATAGAGAACGCAACATTTTATTAAACAGATAATTGAAAGTTGACAATCAAAAAATATCATTCACGCTTCATCACTTCCACCAAATGGTCGACGATGTCCGCAGCCACTTCCGCTTTGGACTTCAACGGGTAGTCCTTTTTACCGTTCCGGTCGATAATGCTGATTTTATTGGTATCGTAACGGAAGCCCGCACCTTTGTCATTCAACGAATTAAGCACGATAAAATCCAGGTTCTTACGGTTCAGTTTATCTTCCGCATTATGCTGTTCGTCATTGGTTTCGAGGGCAAAGCCCACCAGCACCTTGCCGGGATGCTGCTTCTTCATCTCTCCCAAATGGGCGGCAATGTCCCGTGTAGGCTTCAGGTGCAATGACATATCACCTGTCTTTTCACGCTTTATCTTCCTGTCGGCAACCTGCTCCGGCGTATAGTCGGCAACGGCGGCAGCCATGATAACGGCATCCGCATCGTCAAACAAAGAGGTGGCCGCCTCAAACATCTCTCCGGCAGACTCCACACCGAAATACCGGTACACAGGGTAGTGTGTCCGGAGCTGGACGGGCCCCGAAACCAGAATAACCCTTGCTCCTCTTGCCGCACACTCATCGGCAAGCGCAAAGCCCATCTTTCCCGACGAATAATTGCCGATAAAACGCACCGGATCAATCTTTTCGTATGTCGGTCCGGTAGTAATCATTATTGTTTTTCCCGCCAGATCACCGTCCTTAGCGGCAAAGAACTCTTCCAGCCTGCGGATAATGACATCCGGCTCTTCCATTCTGCCCTTGCCTACCAGATGGCTTGCAAGCTCGCCCGTACCCGGTTCTATGATATGGTTGCCATACGAACGCAGTGTCTCCAGGTTCTTTTGGGTGGACGGATGAGCATACATATCCAGGTCCATTGCCGGGGCAACAAACACAGGAGCTTTTGCCGACAGGTAAGTGGTTATCAGCATATTATCGGCAACGCCATTCGCCATCTTGCCGATAGTGGAAGCCGTGGCAGGAGCTATCAGCATGGCATCCGCCCACAGACCCAAATCCACATGGCTGTTCCAGGTTCCGTCACGCTGCGCGAAGAACTCGCTGATAACGGGCTTGCTGGTAAGGGCAGACAAAGTAATGGGAGTTATAAATTCCTTGCCCGCAGGCGTTATGACAACTTGCACTTCCGCGCCCCGTTTTATAAGTCCGCGAATGATATAACAGGCTTTATAAGCGGCAATACTGCCTGTAATGCCGAGTACTATTTTCTTTCCTTTCAGTGGGTTTGCCATGAAATCAAACTACTAATTACAAATTTACTTCTGGGTAATCTCGCGCAGGCGGATTTTAGTCAGCATAGCCTTGGTGTTCAGTGTAAAATCACTGTTCAGTATCCAACTGTAATAGCCCGGATCGCGTTTCAGCACATCTGCCACCGGCATGCCTTTGTATTTACCGAAATTAAACACTTCCACACCTTTATCATCGTAAACCATGCGTCCTGCAAAGTCAACATTCTTGTTGAAGCTGGAATAATCCGAGAGGAAAGCCACATCGTTCTGCAATTCGGGATAACGGTCCAGTTGCGACATCAGCACCTCGTAAGTGGCACGCGTATCGGCTTCCGCCGTATGGGCGTCTTCCAGGTTCTTGCCGCAATAGAACTTATAAGCGGCAGACAGTGTGCGCTGCTCCATTTTGTGGAAGATAACCTGTACATCCACAAACTTGCGGCGACTCATATCTATATCCACGTCTGCACGCAGGAATTCTTCCGCCAGTACCGGAATATCAAAGCGGTTGGAATTGAAGCCGGCAAGGTCGCAGCCTTCAATATCATTGGCTATATTGCGTGCCACTTCCTTGAACGTGGGGCATTCTGCCACATCTTCGTCGTAAATGCCGTGAACAGCGGAAGCCTCTTCCGGTATGTGCATTTCGGGATTAATGCGCATGGTTTTGGTTTCCTCGTTTCCGTTGGGATATACTTTGAGATAACAGATTTCTACTATTCGGTCCGAGTTAATGTTTGTACCGGTGGTCTCCAAGTCAAAAAAGACAATCGGATTTTTAAGATTCAGTTTCATGAAGTTTCGTATTTATTTATCTTTTAGGCACGGACTGCACGGAACGGTGCGGTTTCTCTATAAACCCGAACCGTGAAATCCGCGTAACCCGTGCCTAAATAAAAAAATGACAGATTACTATTTCATTAATCATTCAGCATCATCGGCATCAGCAGCATCAGCAGGTCTTCGTTTTCTTCCTGCTCTGCCGGAACAATAACACCGGCACGCGAAGGATCCGCCAGCTCGATAACCACTTCATCCGCCGATATATTATTCAGGATATCAATCAGGAAAGTAGACTTGAAACCGATGCTCATCGGATTACCCGCATACTGGCATGTCTGCGTTTCCTCTGCCGAAGTGGAGAAATCGATGTCCTGTGCCGAAATCACAATTTGGTTCTCCTGCATACGCAGTTTGATAAGGCTGCTTGCCTGTGAGGAGAAGATAGACACGCGACGCAACGCACCAATCAGTTGCAGGCGGTCTACCGTCACTTTATACGGATTGTTCTGCGGAATTACGGAGTTATAGTTCGGGTAGCGTCCCTCAATCAGACGGCATACCATGCGATAGCTTTCCAATGTAACCACGGCATTGCGTTCGTCAAATTCAATGGTCACCGTGCCCTGCTCCTTCGGTAACAGGTTCTTCATCAGGTTGGCAGGTTTCTTGGGCAGGATGAAAGCCGCACGCTCATTGCCTTTGGCGGCCAGCGTCTTGCAACGCACTAACTTATGTCCGTCGGAAGCCACCATTGTGATGTCTTCGGTAGTAATATCGAAATAGATACCGTTCATCACCGGACGAAGCTCGTCATCGGCGGTTGCAAACACGGCGCGGTTGATACCGCCCAGTAACACCTGTGCATCCATTTCCACACGAACGGCATTCTCGCCCAGCATGGCCGATTGCGGAAATTCGTCCGCATTCTGCCCCATCAGGCTGTATTTACCGTTCTGATACTGAACCGTAATCTCCAGAGAACTCGTATTGATGTCAAACGTCAGCGGCTGTTCGGGAATTTCCTTTAAAGCGTCCAACAAAGTCTTGGCAGTCACTGCAAAACGTCCGTCGGCATCACTGTCATTCACTTCTACTGTGGTAACCATCGTTGTTTCACTGTCGGAAACAGTTACCGACAAGGTTCCGTCTTGTAGTTCAAAAAGGAAACAATCCAAAATAGGCAGCGCATTCTTTGAATTAATCACGCGGCTGATAGCCTGCAAATGGCTGGAGAGCGCAGTACTCGAAACGATAAATTTCATATATTCTATGTATTTAAGTTTTAATTTCAGTTCAGTTGTTAACTAACGGACAAAGTTAAAAAAAGAATTCCCTACGGCAAAGAAAAAACAGCCGTTTATTCGTCGCATATCCCTAAAAAATTGTAACTTCGCCGCATCATTTAAAAAGAGTACAATGGAATTTACAGGAAAAATCATCGCTATACTCCAGCCCAGAGGCGGAGTTTCCAAAGCATCAGGTAACGAGTGGAAAGCGCAGGAATACGTAATCGAAGACCACGGGCAATATCCCCGTAAGATGTGTTTCGACGTATTCGGAGCAGATAAAATAGAACAATTCAATATCCAGATGGGTGAAGAGCTGACGGTATCTTTCGACATCGACGCACGTCAGTGGCAAGACCGCTGGTTCAACAGTATCCGCGCATGGAAAGTGGAACGTGTCAGCGCAGCAACGGCAGCGCCTGCAACGGGAGCACCGGTTCCGCCGCCCGCTCCGTCCGCAGCGCCGGAATTCTTATCCGGAGACGCAAAGGACGACTTGCCTTTCTAATTTGAGAATTAAAAATTGAAAAACAGGAATCAGTAAGTTTTATCCGGTAAGAAAAGGAAGGTGTCAAAATACACTTGACGATTTCTTTTAGGCACGGATTACG
>ERZ831979.1986-NODE-1986-length-15696-cov-6.484624_pt1 | contig 15696 bp, 12 predicted proteins | sample MGYA00519952_ERZ831979 | MGnify/ENA primary metagenome ERZ831979 (study PRJEB31850, sample SAMEA3708723) | human gut metagenome | biome: human gut; feature: human-associated habitat; material: faeces | place: China | collected 2014 ...
CCTTTTCAGAAAAAAAGTGTATAATAAAAAGTAATCATTCAGCCATACGGAAATTTTCAAAACAATAGAAAGCCCGTTTATGACTGAATTGTTGTATAACGGCATATATTCCAAAACTGACTGAAATTCTGCGCTGCAGCGCGTCTATCAAAGTCGGAATGTAATAAGGAGAACAAAAATGAAAGACGGATTTATCCGGGTGGCGGCGGCCACCCCAGATTTAAAGGTTGCAGATCCTGTGTTTAACCGGGAACAGACCTGGAAGATGATGCAGGAGGCAGCATCCCAGGATGTAAAGATCCTGGTGTTCCCGGAGCTCGGTCTCACCGGATACACCTGCAGTGACCTGTTTCTGCAGGACACCCTGATCGATCAGGCGAAGGAAGAACTCTTATGGCTCTTAGACGCATCAAAGGATATGGATATGCTGACCTTCATCGGACTTCCGTGGATGAAGGACGGAAAGCTCTACAATGTGGCAGCTGCTTATTCTGACGGACATTTGCTGGGACTGGTGCCGAAGGCATATATTCCCAATTACAGTGAGTTCTATGAGGCGCGTCATTTTACGGCAGCACCGGTTGGATGCACTTCTGTTACATGGCAGGATGGGACAACTGTTCCCTTTGGAACAGATCTTCTGTTTACCTGTAAAACCATGCCGGGCCTGAAGGTGGCAGCGGAGATCTGCGAAGATCTGTGGAGCGCCCTGCCGCCTTCCACCTTCCACGCGCTGGCCGGTGCGACCGTGATCGCAAATCTTTCCGCCAGCGATGAGACCGTCGGCAAGGCCGAGTACCGCCGGGCGCTGGTGTCCAACCAGTCTGCCCGCCTGCTGTGCGGCTACCTGTATGCTTCCGCCGGGCACGGTGAGAGCACCCAGGACATGGTGTTCGCCGGCCACGACCTGATCGCCGAGAACGGCACTATTCTGGCGGAGAACGCTCCCTTTGACGGCGGCTGTGCCGAGACCGAGATCGACTGCCAGCGCATGGAAGCCGAGCGTGCCCGCAACACCAGCTTTGAGCACACTGCCGAGGGCTACGTCACGGTGGAATTTGACCTTACACCGGAAGAAACGGTGCTCACCCGCCGCATCGACCCCGCGCCCTTTGTGCCCAGTGACCCGCAGCGCCGCGCCGCCCGCTGCGAGCTGATTTTGAAGATGCAGGCCGACGGCCTTGCCAAACGGCTGGAGCACGCCCACGCAAAAACAGCGGTCATTGGTATTTCCGGCGGCTTGGACAGCTGCCTTGCCCTGCTGGTGGCAGTGCGCGCCATGAAGCAGCTGCACCGCCCTGCCGCCGATGTGCTGGCGGTGACCATGCCCTGTTTTGGCACCACCAAGCGCACCCGCAGCAACGCCGAAATTTTGTGCGGGGAGCTGGGCGTAAGCTTTCAGGAGATACGCATTGCCGACACCGTGCGCAGCCACTTTGCGGATATCGGGCAGGACGAGACCGTGCTGGATGTCACCTTTGAGAACGGGCAGGCACGGGTGCGCACGCTGGAGCTGATGGACCTTGCCAACCGCACCGGCGGCCTTGTGGTGGGCACGGGTGACCTTTCGGAGCTGGCGCTGGGCTGGGCGACCTACAACGGCGACCACATGAGCATGTACGGCGTGAATGCCGGTGTGCCCAAAACGCTGGTGCGCTATCTGGTGCAGTACGAAGCCGAGACTGCTGCCACCGCTGCTTTGCACGATGTGCTGCTGGATATTCTGGCCACCCCGGTGTCGCCGGAACTGCTGCCCGCCAAGGACGGCGAGATCGCACAGATCACCGAGGACTTGGTGGGCCCCTACGAGCTGCACGATTTTTACCTGTATTATGTGCTGCGCTGCGGTTTTGGCCCGGCAAAAATCTACCGGCTGGCAAAGGTGGCCTTTGCAGGCAGGGCAGAGTACACGGATGCCGTGCTGTACAAGTGGCTGCGCAACTTTTACTGGCGCTTTTTTGCTCAGCAGTTCAAGCGCAGCTGCCTGCCGGACGGCCCCAAGGTGGGCAGCGTGACCCTTTCGCCCCGGGGCGACTGGCGGATGCCCAGCGATGCCTGTGCCACCCTCTGGCTGGCGGAGCTGGAGCAGCTCAAGCCCGGGGAGCAGTAAGCCATGAAGAACAAAAAGCTTTTGACCAATATCCTGTTTGCAGTGGTGGTGCTGGCCATCGCAGCGGTGCTGCTGGCCGTGCGCAGCCACAACGCCACCGGCGGAAAACTGACTGCACAGCTGATTTACGGCGACGCGAACGCCGTGATGGACATTCCGCTGGAAAAGGACGAAACTTACAGTGTGGACACCGGTTATTATACGGTGCATATAGAGGTAAAGGACGGCAGAGCGCGGTTTATTGAGTCGCCCTGCCCGGATCACATCTGCGAGGGCTTTGGCTGGCTGTCGGCGGAGGATCAGACCGCCACCTGCCTGCCTGCCCGCGCCGTGCTGACCATCGTTCCGGTGGACTGAAAAAAGGAGTATTCTCATGTTGGACGAAAATGAGCATTCCCGCAAGGAGGACGGTCGTTCCTTGCATCGTCTTTTGCACAAGGCTGAGCAGCAGGACGCTACTGTAGTGGTGGACAGCGCCGCGTTTTTCTCGGAGCTGCCGCCAGAGCAGGCTGCGCCGCCCCGCCGCCCGCAGCAAAACACCCCCCGCAGCACTGTGCCCGGGGCAAATGGGGCGTACCAGCCCCCGAAACGAGGGAAGATCTTGCTGATCGTACAGGCAATTTTAAGCGTTCTGGCGCTGGTGCAGCTGTGGCGCACCCAGATGCTGCCGGTGCTGTATCTGGTGGTGCTGGCGGCGCTGCTGGTGCTGCTGTGGCTGCTGGTCAAGCGTTGTCAGGAGTACAAAACTGCAGGCACAGTGTCCCGGGTGTTCTCGGTGGTGCTGTGCGCCGCCATGGCGGTGGGCTGCGTGTGGGCGCAGCAGGGCCTCGACGCGCTGGGCAATATGACCAACGGTTTTTTGAGCAACGCCGAGGCTAATAAGATCACCAAAGAGCCTTTTGTGCTGTACCTGAGCGGCGTGGACACCCGCGGCGATCTGACCGAAAAAGCGCGCAGCGATGTGAATATCATTGCCGCAGTGAACCCCATTACCAAGCAGGTGGTGCTGATCAACACCCCGCGCGATTATTATGTGGACCTTGCCGGAACAAACAGCAAGGATAAGCTGACCCACGCCGGGCTTTACGGTGTGCAGACCAGCATGGACACCCTCGGCAACCTGTACGGTGTGAACGTGGAGCACTATATCCGTATCAATTTTGCAGGGTTTATCGATATTGTTGATGCGCTGGGCGGTGTGGACGTGTATTCCGATCAGGCGTTCACCTCGGTGGGCAGCCCCGGCTACTATGACCCCACCACCTTTGCCGAGGGCTGGAACCATCTGGACGGCAAGAGCGCTCTGGCCTTTGCCCGTGAGCGTCACGCCTTTGCCTCCGGCGATATCCAGCGCGGCATCAACCAGATGAAAGTCATCAATGCAATGATGAACAAGATCAAATCTCCCACCGTGCTGATGAGCTTCTCCAAGCTGATGGATGCTGTGTCCGACTGCTTTGTGACCAGCCTTTCTCAGGAGCAGATCTCCGCACTGGTGCGGATGCAGCTGGCAAGCCTGTCTGACTGGGACATCCAGAGCTATACCGTGACCGGCACCGGCGGCAAGAGCTCCCAGTGCTACTCCGCAAAGGGTCAGAGCCTCTATGTGATGAAGCCGGATGAGAACTCCGTCAACCAGGCCAAGGAGCTGATCGCATCCGTTCTGGGCGGCGAGGGCACCGTGAGCGATACCCAGCAGACCCCCGAAAAGACCGAGGTATACACCCCCACGGCCGATCCCAACGCGGGCACCTCTGTGGAGGAATCGCCCGACAGCGTCATTGTGGAGGAACCTGCCGAGAGCGTGCCTGCGGAACAGCCTGCCGATGAGCAGCCCGCAGAACCCACCCCCGAAGCGCCTGCCGAGAGCGAGGCTTCCACCGAAGCACCTGCCGAGAGTGAAGCCGACAGTGGATCCACCGGCGGAGCAGAAACACCTTCTATCTCTCTGCCCACGCAGGAGCAGGTGGAATCTGCTGCCAACTCCCTGCATCAGGCCGCTTCCACCGTGCTGGATGCTCTGTTCGGCTCCAGCAGCAGTGGAGAATAAAACAGGATAAAACAGCACAAGCCCCGGGCCTTGCAAAAGGTCCGGGGCTTGTTGTCTGCTGATCTTACAGGGAAGCGCGATTACTCAGCGTCGCCCAGCTCAAAGGTCTTGACAGAGACAGTGCCGTTGCGGCCAGCCTTGTCGGTGCGCAGATACTGGCGGGTGGTCTCGCCGTTGCTGGTCACGTCAGCAACATAGATCTGCTCGGCCTCGGCCTCGATGGGGAACTCCTCGGCCATGCCCTTCATGGGCAGAGCGCTCAGGTCTGCGTAAGCGTCCTTCACCTTCCACAGCTTCATGGTGTCGCCGTTGGACAGGGTGAACTCGCCGTAGCAGTCAGCGGAGTAGGTGGTGCCGTTCACATCCAGATCCTCGGTGCTGACAACGCTGGCGGCAGCGGCCTCGCTCTCGGCAGCTTCACTGGAAGCGGCCACAGAGGAAGCAGACTCGCTGGAAGCAGCGGAGGATGCGGTGGAAGATGCACTATTGGAGCAGCCAGTCATGGCAACAGCCAGCACAGCAGCGGTCAGTGCCAGACCCAGAGTACGATTGATTCTCATGTGATAGTCTCCTTCTATTCTGAAACCATATCAATTCCTGCGCCCGGCGTAAACCTTGTACGCACCGGGCGTGCATGTGCTAGTCTACCACAACTGACTATATTGTTCAAGACTTTGTACAAAAAATAACCCTCTCGGTCACGCTGTCGCATGACTGAGAGGGCTCATATTACTTCAGGATCTCCTGCAGCACGCTGTGACCGTCCAGACTGGAAGCATCCACGCCCAGATATTCACACACGGTCTGTGCAATGGTGCCAAAGCAGAGCCGGGTGCCCAAATCCACACCGGGCTTCACGCCCTTGCCGCAGACCAGATACGGCACATACTCGCGGGTATGGTCGGTGGTCTTGGTGTAAGATGGATCGCAGCCGTGGTCGGCGGTGATCATGAGCAGGTCACCCTCCCGCATTCCCGGCAGGAAATCGGCCAGAAAACGGTCGAACTCCGTAGCGGCGGCAGCGTAGCCTGCCACATCGCGGCGGTGGCCGTAGAGCATATCAAAGTCTACCAGATTCACGAAGGCAAGGCCTTCAAAATCCCGGGTCTGCAGAGCCTTGGTAAAGGCGATGCCGTTGGTGTTACCGGTGGTCTTGATCTTTTCGGTCACACCCTCGCCGTCAAAGATATCGTAGATCTTGCCCACGGCGATCACGTCCTTACCGGCATCCTTCAGCAGATCCAGCATGGTGGCGCGGGGCGGCTTCAGGCTCAGGTCGTGGCGGTTGGTGGTGCGGTAGAAGGTATCGGCGGTGCGGCCCAGGAAGGGGCGGGCAATGACGCGGCCCACGCCATACTCGCCCTTGAGCATCTCGCGGGCGATCTCGCAGTAACGGTACAGCTCGTGCACCGGCACCAGCTCTTCGTTGGCGGCCACCTGGAACACGCTGTCGGCACTGGTGTAAACGATGAGGGCGTTTTCCTTCATGGCCTGCTCGCCGTAGTCCTTCAGCACCTGGGTGCCGGAATAGGGCTTATTGCAGAGCACCTTGTGGCCGGTTTTTTCCTCAAACTCGTGGATGAGCTCTGCGGGGAAGCCCTCCGGGAAGGTGGGCAGCGGCTTCGGGCTCACCACACCGGCGATCTCCCAGTGGCCGATGGTGGTGTCCTTGCCCATGCTCTGCTCCTGCAGGCGGGCAAAGGAACCGGTGGGAGCGGCGGTCTTTTCCCCGGCGGTCACACCGTCGATGTTGAACAGGCCCAGCTTTTGCAGGTTGGGGCAGTTGAAGTTGGGATGCTTTGCAATGGCTCCCAGCGTGTTGGTGCCCTCGTCGCCAAAAGCGGCGGCATCCGGCTCGGCGCCGATGCCAAAGCTGTCGAGCACGATCAGAAAGACACGTTTTTCCATCTTGGTTTTCTCCATTTCTTCCGGGTCAGCCCGGATAAGTGACACTTTTACCTGCCACCATTATAAGCAAAAACAAGCCCGTTTGCAAGGGCTGTCTTTCCATGCTGCACAGCTGTCCTGACGGGCAGGATCTTAGCCATTTCTTTAACGATCTCTCTGTGCAAAATCCGCAAAATTACCGCGTCCCTGCGTCAAGCATCTGTTCAAACCTCCCGGTATGCAAAAAAGTTGTATTCATCCTGAAATTTCACTTGCTCTCTTGTCAGAAAGCGATTATAATAGTAGTTGGTAAAGTTTTGGGTTTTCACTTTACCGTACATTCCAACCCACAGCACGGGGAGTTTTCCCTGTTGGTCGTGTGCGCGGGCCGTTCTGCATGACAGCAGACAGCCTGCTGCAAAATAAATGAGAGAGTGAGAACGTAGACGGAGGTATTTTGAATGAGAAAAACGAAAATTATCTGCACCCTGGGCCCTTCCACCGACAAGGACGGCGTCCTGCGTGAACTGATCGCCAACGGCATGAATGTTGCCCGCTTCAACTTCTCCCATGGCTCCCACGAGGAGCACAAGGGCCGTCTGGACCTGCTCAAGTCCCTGCGCGAGGAGCTGGGTAAGCCCGTGGCTGCTCTGCTGGACACCAAAGGCCCTGAGATCCGCCTGAAGGACTTCAAGAACGGCACCGAGATGCTGGAAGCCGGCCAGACCTTCACCCTGACCACCCGCGATGTGGAGGGTACCAAGGAGATCTGCTCCATCACCTACAAGGATCTGCCTCAGGATGTGGCCCCCGGCGGCACCATCATGCTGGATGACGGCCTGATCAAACTGCAGATCCAGACCGTGAACGATACCGACATCGTCTGCACTGTTCTGAACAACGGCAAGATCAAGAACAAGAAGGGCGTCAACGTGCCCGGTGTGCATCTGTCCATGCCGTATATGAGCCAGCGCGATAAGGACGATATCATCTTCGGCATCGAGCAGGGCTTTGATTTCATCGCTGCTTCCTTTGTGCGCACTGCACAGGACGTGTACGAGATCCGCAACCTGCTGAACGAGTACGACTCCAACATCCGCATCATCGCTAAGATCGAGAACCGTGAGGGTGTGAACAACATCGACAGCATCTTGGCTGCCGCCGACGCCGTCATGGTGGCCCGCGGCGACCTGGGCGTCGAGATCGACTTTACCGAGCTGCCCGGCATCCAGAAGACCATCATCGACCGCTCCTTCTCCTTCGGCAAGCCCATCGTCACCGCTACCCAGATGCTGGACAGCATGATGGTGAACCCCCGCCCCACCCGTGCTGAGATCTCGGACGTGGCAAACGCCATCTACGACGGCACCTCTGCTATTATGCTGTCCGGTGAGACCGCTGCCGGTGCTTACCCCGTGGAGGCACTGAAGACCATGTCCGCCATCGCCGAGCGCACCGAGCAGGAGGGTCACTACCTGCGCGGCCGTCTGATGGAGCCCAACACCGGCAAGATCAGCGTTTCCGACGCTACCGCTCACGCCGCCTGCCTGACCGCCAAGGACGTGAACGCCGCTGCCATCGTCACCGTGTCCGAGTCCGGCACCACTGCCCGCCTGCTGAGCAAGTACCGCCCGCAGCAGCCCATCATCGCCTGCGTCATGAAGGAGCAGGTGCAGCGTCAGCTGTCCCTGAGCTGGGGCATCACCTCCCTGATGATGCCTCTGGCGCACAGCACCGACGAGCTGATCGAAATGTCCACCGCTCTGGCCAAGGAAAACGGCTTCCTGCACGACGGTGAGCTGGCCGTGGTGACCGCCGGCGTGCCCGTGGGCATTTCCGGCACCACCAACATGATCAAGATCCACATGGTGGGCAACTGCCTGGCCACCGGTGTGGGCGTCGGCCCGGAGAACGCCGAGGTGTCCAACGCCACCGGCAAGGCCTGCGTGTGCCGCACCCTGGACGAGGTGCATGCCAAGTTCAAACCCGGCATGGTGCTGGTGGTGCCTTCCACCAGCAACGAGATGCTGAACTATGTACGCGACGCCGCCGCTCTGGTGGTGGAGGAGCCCGGCCTGAACAGCCATGCCGCCATTGCCGGCAAGGCTCTGCTCAAGCCCACCGTCGTGGGTGCCGTGGGTGCCACCTCTCACATCCGTGACGGCCTGATGATCGCCGTGGACTGCGCACACGGCAGCGTGCAGCGCCTGCAGGCCTGAGAAAGAGGGCGACACAATGGAACGCATTGCGAGCTTCTGTGTTGACCATACCAAGCTGGACCGGGGCATGTACCTGAGCCGTCAGGACGGCGACGTGCTCACTTGGGACATCCGCATGAAGAAGCCCAACCAGGGCGATTACCTGTCCACGGCCGCTGCCCACACGCTGGAGCACCTGTTTGCCACCTACGCACGCAATAGTGCCTTCCAGGATGGTGTGATCTATGTGGGCCCCATGGGCTGCCGCACCGGCTTTTACCTGCTGACCCGCGGCCTGACCCCTGCGCAGGCTTTGGAGCTGACCGTGGAGTCCTTCCGCTTTATGGCCGCCTTTGAGGGTGCCGTGCCCGGTGCCAGCGAAGTGGAGTGCGGCAACTACCGCGACATGGATCTGCCTGCCGCCAAGGCCGAGGCCGCTGCCATGCTGCCGGTTCTGGAAGCCCTGACCGCTGACCGTCTGCACTACTGAGCCTCTGTGCCGGAACTCTAGACAAACAACAAAACCCGGAACTTCCTGTCGGACAGGAAGTTCCGGGTTTTTGGTTTTGTTCGGTTTATTCGTCCGGGTCGCCGCGCTCGGGCATGGTGCGCAGCTCCCGCACCAGCATGGCACGCAGCTGGTACTGATGCTGCTCGGACGCAAGGTCGGCTCCGGCATGCAGCTCCACCTCCGGTGCCCGCCCATCGTCCGTGTACAGCGGCACCGTGACCACGGCCTGGGTGCCCTTTTCCGGGGCACACTCCACGCTCAGCCCCCAGCCCATGCGGCGGCAGCACTCGCGGCAAAGCAGCAGCCCCAGCTGAGCCCCGCCCAGAAAGCTGCGCCGGTTTTCCAGCCAGGCTTCCTGGCTGCCCTCCGGCAGACCGCAGCCATTGTCCCGCACAGTCAGCTGCCACATGGTCTCGCTGCGGCGCAGCAGGATCCTCACCGTGCCGCCCTCGCGGCAGGCACGCAGGGCGTTGGACAGCAGATGCAGACACAGCAGCTCCACATCATCCCGGTCAGCCAGCACACGGCAGGTCGTCCAGCCGCCGTAGTCCAGCTCCAGGGTAACTCCCAGCTGCGCACGCACCATGTCGGCCTGGGCCGCCACCTGCTGCAGTAGCTCGCACAGATCCAGCGGGTAAAGCTTAGGCGGCTGCCCGGCACGCAGAAATTCCAGCGCAGACAGCAGTTCGTTGATGGTCCGTTCCAGCTTGGCCGTGGCCGCGCTGATGTCGCTGACTGCCTGCAGGGACTGGGCGTCTGCCCCCACGCGGGCCAGATGCTGCTCCAGATACTCGCAGTTGCGCCCGATCAGCCCCAGCGAATGGAAGCAGGCATCCTCCACCGCCTGCTGCGGGATGGCCTGCGCCGTCAGCTCCTGCGCTGTATTCTGCTGTGCCTGCTCCATTGCTACCGCCTCCAAGACTGTGTGCGTCATTCCCTGCTCTTCTGCTGGATGAGATACCGTTTGATTGCATAGATCAGCTTGCCCGTAGTGGGCTTTTCCGCTTCAAAGCCGCTTTCAGCCTTGAACTGCGTCCAGCCCTCGGCCGGTTTTGCTTCCAGCTGGTCGATCATGCGCCGGATGCCGCTGTCCACGGCCGAGACCGAAACACCGTACTGCTCACTGACCGCCTGCAGGATCTCCTTGCGGATGGCCAGCTTCTGCGAGGTGCCGTAGACCACGCCCACCGCACTGGTCAGATAGCTGCAATTGATGTCCGGGATGCGGATGCCCCAGCTGTGGTACAGCTGCTGGCACTGCTGCTCGGTGCGCTGCCACTGCTGGCCCGGCATCCGGTACAGCTCCCGCAGCAGGTTCTTGAGCTCCATGCGTTCCACGCAGCAACAGCTGCCGGAGTCCTCCATGCGCAGTGCCGAGCTGTTCTTGCGCCGGCCCTCGTCGAACAGCATCAGCAGCGGCTTGTGCTCCAGCTTGCGCAGTTCCATCATGAACTCGATGCTGCTCATATCCTCCATCTGGCTGCACAGCACCACGATGTCAAAATTGTGGCCCTGCTGCAGCTCCTGCAGCAGTTTGTGTCCGTTCAGAAAGCAGGTACAGGCCAGCACTGGGTTCTGTTCTTCCAGATAGTTTTTCTGTACCCGAAGCTCCTTGCGGTCATAGCTTGCAAGGGCGACCTGCAGCACATCTGCCGTCCGCTCATTGTCCACGCCACGCGCCGCCTTCCTGTTCGGTCTGCTGTGCCGCATCCAGCTCTGCCACCACGTCCTGCCAGATCTCCGGCTGAACGCCATTCTCACACAGATATTGCAAAACACGGTAGCCAAACTCCGGTGCAACGGCCATATACTTGCTGTCCATGCGCTGGCTGCTGCCAGTACGGCAAAGCGTCAGGCGACAGCCGGTTTCGCCGTCCGGGTCAAGGGAGTAAACCAGCGTATATGCCTGCTGCAACCCGGCGATGGCAGAAAACTGCCGGACCATGGGTGAAAATGTACGTTCCATAGAAATTCCTCCTTGCTACAAGGCATTGCGACGTTTTTAGTGCATTTCCTTGTTTTTCCTTTTTTATTGTATGGAGCAGGAAGGAACCATTCAACCCCGAAAAAGTGTCTAAAAGTGTCAGACTGTTTTTCTGTTCGATTTTGCGTCGTGTTGTTTTGCTTTCCGACGTTTTTACAAATCATGTTGCCTGTGCCGCACCGTATTTTCATCGTTCTGGATGGTTTGCGCGGCTTTTTTCAGTACCCTTACAATAACACGAACGCCGCAGGATTGCAACCCCTGCCGCCGGGTTGGGAATTTTTTCCTCTCTGACCCGGCCAAAACAGAGAATTTCTGCTTCCGCTTCCGGAAACACTTTCTTTTCCATACACAGTTTTTTCATATAGATTTGCTAAAATCATATCGATTCTTCTGTGCAGTCTGCGCGCCTTTTGGCCCGCAGCGGCACAGCTGTCCGTTCCTCACCTCTCCGGCCCCGGCCGGAACCTTTTCCCCAGAAAGGCACACACATGCTACAAATCAAACAGATCTGCAAACAGTACAAGACCGGCGATCTCGTGCAGAATGCGCTGAACAATGTCAGCCTGAACCTGCGTGATAACGAATTCGTCGCCATCCTCGGCCCCAGCGGCTCCGGCAAAACCACCCTGCTGAACATTATCGGCGGTCTGGACCGGTATGACAGCGGCGATTTGATCATCAACGGCATCTCCACCAAAAAGTACACCGACCGCGACTGGGACTCCTACCGCAACCACACCATCGGCTTTGTGTTCCAGAGCTACAACCTCATCCCCCACCAGACCGTGCTGGCCAACGTGGAGCTGGCCCTTACCATCTCCGGCATTTCCGGGGCCGAGCGCCGCCGCCGCGCCACCGAGGCACTGGAGAAAGTGGGTCTGGGCAACCAGCTGCACAAGCATCCCAGCGAGATGTCCGGCGGCCAGATGCAGCGTGTGGCCATTGCCCGTGCACTGGTGAACAACCCCGACATCCTGCTGGCCGACGAGCCCACCGGTGCACTGGACAGTGAAACCAGCATCCAGGTCATGGAGCTGCTCAAGGAGGTGGCCCGGGACCGTCTGGTGGTCATGGTCACCCATAACCCGGAGCTGGCCGAGCGCTACGCCACCCGCATCGTAACCCTGAAGGACGGCGTCATCCGCTCCGACACCATGCCCTACGAGCCGGACACCCAGACCCTTGCGGCCCCCGTGCACAAGAACATGGGCCGCTCGTCCATGTCGGTGCTCACCTCGCTGACCCTCAGCTTCAACAACCTGCGCACCAAAAAAGCACGCACCCTGCTCACTGCCTTTGCCGGTTCCATCGGCATCATCGGCATTGCGCTGATCATCTCCCTGTCCACCGGTGTCAACAACTACATTGACGACATGGAGCGCTCCACCCTGTCGGAGTACCCGCTGCAGATCATGAGCAGCGGCATGGACTTTACTTCCATGCTCTCTTCCCGCGTTCCGTCGGACAGCTCCCAGAGCACCACTCCGGAAGAAGACATGGTGCCGGTGCGCCAGCTGCTCTCGCAGATGGTGTCGGGCATCACCACCAACGACCTCAAGTCCCTCAAGCAGTATCTGGAGACCACCGACACCACCGTTGCCGACAATGCCACCGCCGTGGAGTATGCCTATAATGTGTCGCCCCAGATCTACCGGCAGGACCCCGACGGCAGCATCCGGCAGGTGAACCCGGATTCCTCCCTGTCCTCGCTGGGCATCAGCTCCGAGACCTCTTCCAACAACATCATGTCCTCCATGATGAACACCAGTGTGTTCTCGGAACTGCCCCAGACCCCGGAGCTGTATGCATCCCAGTACGACGTCAAGGCCGGCCGCTGGCCGGAAGCCTACAACGAATGCGTGCTGGTGCTGGACGCCACCGGCAGCGTGACCGACTACGCCCTGTACGCGCTGGGCATGCGGGACAACGCCGAGCTGGACAAGATGATCCAGCAGTTTGCCCAGAACCAGAACGTAGACGTGCCGGATGACTTCAAGACCTATTCCTATTCCGATTTTCTAGGCAAGCAGTTCAAGCTCATCAACAGCTCCGACCGCTATGTCTACGACGAGACCTACAGCTTGTGGCGCGATAAATCGGATGACACCGACTATATGAAGCAGGTGGTGGCCAACGGCACCGACCTGACCATCGTGGGCGTGGTGCAGCCCGCCGAGGATTCTTCTGCTGCCATGCTATCCTCCGGCATCGGCTACACCCACGACCTCACCCTGCACGTCATCGAGCAGGCCAAATCCAGCGCCATCGTGCAGCAGCAGATGGCCGCCCCCCAGATCAATGTGTTCACCGGCGAGGAGTTCGGTGCCGACAACAGCACTTCCTTCGATATGTCCTCCATGTTCTCGGTGGACACCGATACGCTGAAAAACGCTTTCCAGTTTGACACCAGCGCCCTGAAGTTTGACCTGAGCGGCGCCTTTGATCTGAGCTCCGGTTCCTTCGACCTCTCTTCCCTGCTGGATCCGGACAACTTCTCACTGGACCTGGGCGACCTGCCGCAGCCGGACATGGATATGAGCAGCGTGTTTGAGAACATGGATCTGTCCATCTCCCCGGAGGCCCTGCAGAATATGATGCAGAAGATCCTGAACGGCTACAAGGACTATGTGGTGGGCAACGGCATCCTGAATCTGGACAAGATCAGCTTCTCCGCCTATATGCAGACCGAGCAGTTCCAGCAGCTGCTGGCCAGCTCCATGAGTGAACTGCTGGCCGACGCCAACCTGCAGGAGCAGTTCTCCGCCGCCATGCAGACCGTGATGGAGAGCTACTCTGCCCAGATCAGCCAGGCCCTGCAGAGCCAGCTGAGCACCGCCATGAATACGGCCATGCAGCAGATGGGCACCCGGATCAGCCAGCAGATGGAAAGCGCCATCCAGAAGAACATTGCCCAGCTGGGCAGCCAGATGGAAAATGCCCTGAAGATCGACGCCAGCGCCTTCCAGAATGCCATCCACATGAACATGACGCAGGAAGAGCTGGCTGAACTGATGAAGTCCTCCATGCTGTCCTCCACCTCCACCTACGACGGCAACCTGCAGAGCCTGGGCTACGCCGACCTCGATGACCCCAGCACCATTTCCATCTACCCGAAGGACTTTGACTGCAAGGCCCTGATCGTGGATGCACTGGACGCCTACAATGCCTCCGCCGAGGCAAATGGCGAGGATGACAAGGTGGTGCGCTACACCGATGTGGTGGGCACCCTGATGACCTCGGTGACCAAGATCATCAACATGATCAGCAACATGCTGGTGGCCTTTGTGTCCATCTCGCTGGTGGTGTCCTCCATCATGATCGGCGTCATCACCTATATCAGCGTGCTGGAGCGCCGCAAGGAGATCGGCATTCTGCGCGCCATCGGCGCCTCCAAGCACAACGTCTCGCAGGTGTTCAACGCCGAGACCTTCATCATCGGCCTGTGTTCCGGCGTGATGGGCGTGGTGCTCTGCCTGCTGCTGCTCATCCCCGGCAATATGCTCATCCACCACATCGCGGGCGATGTGAACGTGGTAGCCTCGCTGCCGCCGCAGGCCGCGCTGATCCTGATCGTTCTGGCCACTCTGCTTACCATGCTGGGCGGCGTGATCCCCGCCCGCAGCGCCGCAAAGAGCAACCCTGTCAAAGCGCTGCGCTCTGAGTAAACTATTCCGCATTCAAATCCCTGCTGTGCTCTGTGTGCAGCAGGGATTTTGCATTCCGGCCCGGCTTGTGCTACAATAGAAAAAACTTCATTTCAAAGGAGTCTTTCCATGCCTGTCATTCATGAGATCACCGACCTTACCGCCCCGGAGCTGGACATCTACGCCCGGCTCACGCAAGCGCAGCTGCGCAACCGACTGGAGCCGGAAAAGGGCATCTTTATCGCCGAAAGCCCCAAGGTGATCGCCCGGGCGCTGGACGCCGGTTACCAGCCTCTTTCCCTACTGATGGAGCGCAAGCAGATCAACGGCCCGGCACAGGAGATTTTGACCCGCTGCGGCGATGTGCCGGTATATACCGCTGACCGGGAGCTGCTGGCACAGCTCACCGGCTTTGCGCTGACCCGGGGCGTGCTGTGCGCCTTCCGCCGTCCTGCGCCCCGCACGGTGGAGCAGGTTTGCGCCCATGCCCGCCGGGTGGCTGTGCTGGAAGGCATCGTAGATTCCACCAACGTGGGTGCCATCTTCCGCAGTGCTGCCGCGCTGAACATGGATGCCGTACTCATTACCCCCTCCTGCTGCGATCCGCTGTGCCGCCGCGCGGTGCGGGTAAGCATGGGCACCGTGTTTCAGGTGCCGTGGGCGCAGATCGGCACCTGTCCTGCCGACTGGCCGGAAAACGGCAGTGCCCAGCTCCACGCGCTGGGCTTCAAGACCGCTGCCATGGCACTGAGCGACCGCTCGGTCAGCATCGACGACCCCGCCCTTGCCGCTGAGCCGAAGCTTGCCATCGTGCTGGGCACCGAGGGCGATGGGCTGGCCAATAGTACCATCGCCGCCTGCGATTACACCGTAAAGATTCCTATGTCCCATGGGGTAGATTCCCTCAATGTAGCCGCCGCCAGCGCCGTGGCCTTCTGGCAGCTTGGCCGCTTGTAAGTCCTCGCTTGTGCTCTCCGAAATTGCTTGACAAACGCCCCAAAACGCGGTACACTATCAGCGTCATCATCATGGGCCTATAGCTCAGCTGGGAGTGCAAGCGTTGCATTCCCGATCTGGTGTTATAGCTCATTTGCCCCCATTCAAAATTGGGTGCTTTTTTGTGGGCTCGTAGCTCAGTTGGGAGTGCAAGCGTATCGCTTTTGTGCCCCACAGAGTTGTGGGCATTCAAATGGGGAGTATGTCGGTTGGTCGCCCAACCGAGTCACGCCCCTAAATATGGGCCTATAGCTCAGCTGGGAGTGCAAGCGTATCGCTTTTGTGCCCCACAGAGTTGTGGGCATTCAAATGG
>ERZ831979.2006-NODE-2006-length-15555-cov-4.400516_pt1 | contig 15555 bp, 10 predicted proteins | sample MGYA00519952_ERZ831979 | MGnify/ENA primary metagenome ERZ831979 (study PRJEB31850, sample SAMEA3708723) | human gut metagenome | biome: human gut; feature: human-associated habitat; material: faeces | place: China | collected 2014 ...
TTTGCAACATGGCTCAACTTGGCAAAGGCAAATTAAATTATAGATGCCCATCCTGCTTTTTAAGAGATCTGGACATTGATATGTTTTATAATAAAGAAACAGGAATTTACAGCTGCATCCGCTGTCAATACAGAGGAACAGAGGAGGACGTTTTGGAGAAAAACGAGATGATCCGTTTCCGTTATAAAGCAATGCACGATAGAATTACAAAATTTGATTTTGATTAAACCGAAGGAGGCTGTCTTGAATTTTTGAGGCAGCCTTTTTCAAAAAGAGGTAACAGCCATGGGGAAAAAGAAAAAAGACACGATGGAGCTTCGGTTTTACGAGGTGCCACAAAATGAATATGTTCTTGCACTTTTAGGAGACAGCTGGATCCGTGACTATGGTCATGATGAGAGTAATCTTCATTTTCATAATCTCATGGAGATCGGTTATTGCAAACATGGCACAGGGGAATTGATCTTAAACGAGGAGTCAAAGCCTTACGAACCGGCGATGGTCAGCATTATCCCACAGAATTACCCACATGTGACCATCAGTGATTCGGACAGCGGGCCAAGCTTCTGGGAGTATCTGTTTTTTGATCCGATGGTCATGATCCAGGAATTGTATCCAGATAATCCGGTCATACAGAAAAAGATTCTGCAGATGGTCAACCAGAAAGCATTATTTTTTCATGAGTGGGAAAATCCGGGGGTTTCCGTGCTGGTCAAAATGATCATGGATGAGATGCGGCAGAAGAAAAAACGTTTTCATGAATGTGTCCGGGGACTTATGATTGCACTGTTTGCAGAACATTTACGAATGTGCGAAAATGATATTGCGGAGGATGAGATCCGGAAAAAGACAGGTGTTTCACAGATCACACCGGCATTGGAATATGTCCGGAATGAATATGCCAATAACATTCGTGTGGAGGAGCTGGCGAAGGCGAGCCACATGAGCGAGACACATTTCCGCAGGGTGTTTGAGTCCTACATGAATATGTCTCCGATGGATTACATCAATCTGATGCGGGTACAGAAAGCCTGTGACATTATGAAAAAGACAAATGATTCCATGGATGTTGTTGCACAGAAGGTTGGATTTACCACGACTTCTACATTCAATCGGAATTTCAAAAAATATTTAAACACATCGCCGTATCAGTGGAAGATCAGCCCGGAAAATTACGAGAGAAAGCTGTTGAATTATAATATTTCTGCGTTGAAAGGCTGGTAAGGCATAAGGGAGACATTTCTATGGAATTTGATGTGAAAAAAATTCATGATCCAAAGTTTTTCAAAGAAAACTGCATGGCGGCACATTCCGACCATGTTACATATAAAAATGAAGCGGAGGCAATGGAACAAAACAGTAGTTTCAGACTTTCCTTAGATGGAATCTGGAAGTTTCATTATGCAAAAAATGATGCACAGACGATTCCGGGTTTTGAGGCGGAGAACTACAATTGCAGACCGTGGGATGACATCCGTGTGCCGGCGCATATCCAGATGGAGGGGTACGATATTCCACAGTATGCCAATATCCAGTATCCGTGGGATGGAAGAGAGGATGTGTGGCGTGACGCGGTACCGACAGACTTTAACCCGGTGGCAAGTTATGTGAAATATTTCACATTGCCGGAAGGATTTGTAAAAAATGGGCTATACATCTCGTTTCAGGGTGTGGAGAGCGGTTTTGCGCTCTGGCTGAACGGAAGTTATGTCGGTTACAGTGAGGACAGCTTTACGCCGTCGGAGTTTGATCTGACACCTTATGTGAAAGAGGGCGAAAACAAACTGGCGTTGAAGGTATTCAAGTGGACTTCCTCAAGCTGGTGCGAAGATCAGGATTTCTACCGGTTCTCCGGTATTTTCCGTTCCGTTTATTTATATACCATGCCGAAGGTGCATGTGTATGACCTGAAAGTGCAGCCGGTTGTTGCGGAATCGTTGGAGAGTGCCGATCTGGTGCTGGATATGGAGATTTGTGGAAAAGTAGAAACTGTTGAAAAATCCGCAGATGATGCCAAAATGCAGAATGTATCTGCCAAAATCACGCTCACAGGAAGCAGGGATGATTCAAAAGAGGGAGCTGCCGGAAGTGTTTCAGAAAACACAATTTTTTCCGAGACAATCAGCTTTCAGCCCAATAATACTTCAGATACGATCCGTTTCACAGATACAGGTGCAGCGACAGTTCACTTTGAACAGCAAGTGAGCCATCCAGCGCTCTGGAGTGCTGAACATCCGGATCTTTATACGCTTACGGTCGAGCTTCTGGATGAGAGTGGAAACAGCGTTGAATTTATTTCACAGAACATCGGATTCCGCCGTTTTGAGATGAAAGATGGCATCATGACTTTAAACGGAAAACGTATTGTCTTTAAGGGCGTGAACCGCCATGAATTCAGTTCGAAAACAGGACGTGCCGTTTCTAAAGAAGAAGTTTTGCAGGATATTATCACGATGAAGCAGAACAATATCAATGCGATCCGCACCTGTCATTACCCGGATGCCTCCGGCATCTATGAGCTGTGCGACCGGTATGGACTTTACATGATCGCGGAGAACAATCTGGAATCCCACGGTTCGTGGGATGCGGCAAGTCACGGACTTGTGCCGAAGGATACCATCGTTCCGGGCGATAATATGGACTGGGAACCGATGATGTTAGACCGCGTGAACTCCTGCTATCAGAGGGATAAAAACCATCCGGCGATCCTGATCTGGTCGGTGGGAAATGAATCCTACGGCGGAAAAGTCATTTTTGACATGTCCGAAAAATTCCGTGCAGTAGATCCGCACCGTCTTGTACATTATGAGGGAATTTTCAATGACCGCAGATATGAAGGCACGAGCGACATGGAAAGCCAGATGTACACCAGCGTGGAAAATATTAAGAAGTTTTTGGCAGAGCATAAGGAAAAACCTTTTATCTGCTGTGAGTACACCCATGCGATGGGAAATTCCTGCGGGGCAATGCACAAATACACAGACCTTACCGATACCGAACCAAGATATCAGGGTGGTTTTATCTGGGATTATATCGACCAGTCTATTTTGAAAAAAGACCGCTATGGACAGGAATTTCAGGCATACGGTGGAGACTGCGGCGAGCGTCCGACCGACTACAATTTCAGCGGAAATGGAATCTGTTATGGCGGTGAGCGTGATGCTTCTCCGAAAATGCAGGAGGTGAAATTCAACTATCAGAATATCAGTGTGACTTTTGAGGAGCACTCTTTTACGGTTGTAAATAAAAATCTGTTTGCAGATACGAGCGAATATCAATGTATTGTAATTTTACAGAAAAATGGAACAGTAGTGAAAAAACAGAAAATGGATACAAATGTTGCACCACTTTCGTCCGGCTCTTATGAGATCCCGTTTGTGATCCCGGATGATGCAGAGTACGCAGTGACGGTTTCATTTGTACTGAGAGAAGACACACTCTGGGCAGAAGCCGGACATGAGGTGGCTTTTGGTCAGAAGGTTTATAAAAAAGAAGCACCGTTTGCCGTACCGGAAAAAACATTACAGGTAGTCCGCGGAAAAGTCAATATTGGCGTGAAAGGTGATGATTTTGACTGCCTGTTTTCCCTGTTGAACGGCGGTCTGGTTTCCTACCGCTATGCGGGAAAAGAGATGATCGGAAAAATTCCGATGCCGAACTTCTGGAGAGCGCCGGTGGACAATGACAACGGCAGCATGGCACCGGGACGTTATGCACAGTGGAAGATCGCCAGCATGTACATCAGTCACAGAAATGGCGGCATGTTTGACAATGTGCCGACAACTGTGGAGGAGACAGAGCACAGTGTGACCATCACATACACCTATTATATGCCGACCACTCCGGCATCAAAATGTCAGGTCGCATATACTGTATATGGCGACGGAACCGTTGAGACAAAACTTACCTATGATCCGGTGGAAGGACTGCCGGATATGCCGGAATTTGGCATGATGTTCAAATTAAACGCCGATTATGACAACGTTGAGTGGTATGGTTATGGACCAGAGGAAACTTATGCAGACCGCAGACATGGGGCAAAACTTGGCATTTACAAAAATAAGGCAGCAGACAATATGGCAAAATACTTAGTTCCGCAGGAGTGCGGCAATAAAGTCGGTGTGCGATATGCAAAAGTGACCGACGACAGAGGAAGAGGCCTGTTATTCTCCGGGGACGAGCTGAGTTTCTCTGCACTTCCATATACGCCGCATGAACTGGAAAATGCAGCACATCCGTATGAACTGCCACAGGTACATTATACTGTCGTGCGTGTCGCACTGGCGCAGATGGGTGTCGGCGGTGACGACAGCTGGGGTGCATGGGTACACCCGGAATACCATATCGATGTGACAAAACCACTGGAATTTACGTTCCGTTTTAAAGGAATTTAGGTATAATTCGAAACTCAAATTAAGGTTGAGAGGATTGCGAAGAATTAACAAAATTTTCGAAGACACGTTTTCACTATGTGTCGCTCGCAGCGGTACTAAGAAGCCAGTCACAACATACTGTTGTTCCTGCCTTCTAAGTACCGGCGGCTCCCCAATGTCTTCTCAAGCTTTTGTCAATTTTTCACAATTCAATTCACGTTTTCTATGAGTTTCGAAATACCTATGAAATATAAAAGAAAAACAGGAGGAACAGGAAAATGAAATTTGTAAAAGGAATGGATTTATCTACTTTATTGGAATTAGAGAAATGTGGCGCAAGATACTACGTTGACGGAACAGAAATGGATATTCTGGACATTATGAAAAAGTATGATGTTGATACGATCCGCATCCGTCTCTGGAACGATCCGTGGTCTGAGAGCGGAGAATCCTATGGCGCAGGAGAAAATGATCTTAAAACAACACTTGCAATTGCAAAAAAAGTGACAGACGCAGGACTGGGCGTTTTATTGAATTTCCATTACAGTGATTTCTGGGCTGATCCGGGCAAACAGATCAAACCAAAAGCATGGAAAGACTACAGCGTGGAACAGTTAGAGCAGGCAGTGTATGATTTTACTGTAGATACTATGAAAGTTTTTAAGGAGAATGGCATCAATACCACGATGGTGCAGGTTGGAAACGAGCTTTCCAATGGCCTGTTATGGCCGGAGGGAAAAGTGCCGAATTATGATAACATTGCAAAATTTGTCAATGCAGGAATCCGCGGTGTCCGCGCTGTGGACAAAGATGTGCCGGTCATGCTTCATCTTGACAATGGCGGTAACAATGCTCTTTACCGTGAATGGTTTGACGAGTTTACAAAGCGCGGTGAGGATTTCCAGATTATCGGTTTATCCTACTATCCGTTCTGGCATGGCACATTAGATATGCTCACAGACAATATGAACGATATCGCAGAGCGTTATGGCAAAGACCTGATCGTAGCGGAGGTTTCCATGGGGTATACGATGGAAGATTATAAGGATTACGAAAAGCTCTCTGACGAAGAACGCAAAGGCTATGCAACGAAACAGGAACTGGTAGAAAAAATCGAATACCCGATGACGGTTCAGGGACAGTATGATTTTATGGAAGATTTCTTAAACCGTATCAGTCACATTAAAGGAAACAGGGGAAAAGGCTTTTTTTATTGGGAGCCTGCATGGATCCCGGTTCCGGGTTCCGGCTGGGCAACGGAAGCATCCTTAAAATATATGAACGATAAAGGACCTTGCGGAAATGAATGGGCAAATCAGGCACTCTTTGATTATCAGGGAAATGCACTGCCGACCTGGAATCTGATCCGCGATTTTAAACCGGAAGAATAAAAAACTGCCACACTGGGAAAAGAAAATCCCAGTGTGTTTTTTTGGTGTAAATTTCCATTCAGACAAAATTAAGAATTTCATAAACTTTTGTATCTTGCTTTTCCATAAGGACTTCTATATTCTGAAATTATAGAAAAAACGTCCGCAGAAAGCGGCATTTTATGGGAGGAATGCATATGAACCGAAGTTTATGGAGAAAGGCGGTGGCACTGACACTTACAGTCGCAATGACAGCAGGGCTCACTGCCTGTGGCGGTGGCGGCAACAGCACATCCGCAGACGGAAATAAGAGATATTTCAAAGCAGATTATCTGAGTGATCTGCCGGACAGTTTTAATGATACGACAAGTAATATACAGTTTAAGGGAGATGTGATGTATTACACTTCCAGCAATGAGGACTACACAAAATCCGGACTGTATTCGTATAATCTGATAACCGGAGAAAATGCACAGCTTTATGAGCAGGCAGAGAGTGACGGCAGCGGGAACAGCAGCTGGGTGTCAGGATATACCGTGGCAGACAGCGGAGAGGTTTATCTGTTTGTGACGAAGAACCAGATGGATGAGTCGAGTGTCACCGAGGATTATTCGGATGCAACACTGGATGATGTGTTAAGTTATATGGCAGACCAGTGGGGATACAGTGCCGAGGATGCAGAAAAGGACTGGAATGATTATTATGCAAAAAATTATACGGATGAGAACGGCAATGTAAACTATGGCAGATTTCTGCTGGCACAGAATGCGAGATTCATTCAGACTTCTTCCATCCTCAAAGTGGACACATCCGGAAATGTTGTGCTTGAACAGGACATGGATCTCGGAGCAAATGCAGAGAATGTAAGCTGTAACGGGATAGCAGTGGATAAGGAGGGAAACCTTTATCTTGCCCTGAATACCTGGTCCAATAATGACAGTGGCAACAGCGCCAGCTCAGATGAGTATTTTACACTTGTAATAGGAGAGGACGGCAGCCAGAAGGGCAGGATCCCATCGGATGGATATACATCCAGACTGGTCGGGCTTGCGGACGGAACGGTTGCCTCCATCGGATATGGGGATGCCGGATGTGAGCTGCGGCCGTTAGATGTCGGCGCAATGAAAGAACAGACAGACAAGGCAATTGAAGTCCCTTCCGATACAGTCTCTGTGTTAGATGAGAAGAATCTGCTGGTCACAGAGGGCAGCAGTGTTTATAAGTACAATCTGGATACAAAGGAAAAAGAGGAATTTTTCAGCTGGATGGACTGTAATATTTCCAGCTCCAGCGTGAGCAGCTACGGAGTCCTGTCCGATGGAAGGATCGCAGCTTATCTTCAGAACTGGAACTCCAACGGAAACCAGACGGAGATCGCACTGATCAAAGAAGTGGATGCCAGTGAAGCGGCAGATACCGTAAATCTTACACTCGCCTGCATGTGGACAGGTTCAGACGTGGAGGAGAAGGTGATCGCATTTAACAAGAGTCAGGATAAGTATCATATCACAATGAAGTCTTATGGAGACGGCGCAGAGGACTACGAGGATGCAGTGAACAGCTTCAACACGGCAGTGACATCGGATTCCAACATTGATCTGGTACTTTTTAATGATTATTCCCAGGCAATCAATTTTGCATCCAAAGGATTAAATGTGGATCTGTATGGACTGCTGGACAAAGACACGGAACTTTCGAGAGATGATTTCCTTCCAAATGTACTCACTGCATGCGAGTATGATGGAAAACTGGCGATCCTGCCGCAGACCTTTACGTTACAGACGGTGATCGGAAAAGCGGATGATGTCGGAACGACACCGGGATGGACCGTGTCGGATATGAAGGCGCTGCTCGCATCCAAACCGGAAGGAACACAGCTTTTCTGGGGTATGGACCGGACGTCTGCATTGACAGCACTGATGAGTCTCGGCTATAATGATTTTATCAACTGGGAGAATGCAAGCTGTAATTTTGACAGTCAGGAATTTATAGATGTACTGGATTTTGCAAATATGTTCCCGGAAGAGTTTGAATATAGAGATGATATGGAAGACAGCACTGTTCTGATGAGTCAGGGAAAACAGCTTTTAGATACTTATTATCTCAGTGATTTTGAGCAGGTACAGATGTACCGTGCGATTTTTGGTGGGGCGACAACATTTATCGGTTATCCGACCAGCGAGGGAAACGGAGCAATGCTGAGTCTGAACAATATTATTGGAATTTCCAATAGCTGTAAGGATGTCGATGGTGCATGGCAGTTTTTAAGGACATTTTATCTGCCAAAGAAGAGCAGCGACGGCGACAGTGATTACACTTATGGATTTTCCATTAGAAAAGACGATTTTGAAAAATATTGTCAGAACGCAATGAAAGCGGACTCTGACAGCGGAAGCACCTGGGGCTGGGGTGAATTCGAAGTTGAGATCCAGCCGGCGACACAGGAGGATGTAGATCAGGTAAAAGATCTTGTATACAATACAACCGCTGTTTCCGGTGCCGTTTCCGATGATATCACCAATATCATCAATGAGGAGGCAGCAGCCTATTTCTCAGGACAGAAGTCCGCAGAGGATGTGGCAGAAATTATCCAGAGCAGAATGCAGGTATATTTAAGTGAGACGAAGTAAGAAAAAGGATTTTAGTAAGGTTATAAAAAAACAGAATAAATCATGGTTTCATAGGCTGGTGTCAGGAGCGTTCCTGGCACCGAGCGTTCTGGGAGTACTGTTATTTTTTGTACTCCCGTTTCTTGTAGTGATCTATTTTTCCTTTGTGAATAATCCGGTGGCAAAAAAGTTCGTGGGACTGACAAACTACATCAATGTCATTCAAAATGGGGCATTCCGGACAGCAGTTGGAAATACACTATTTTTTTCGGTAGTGGCAGTGCCGCTTGCAGTGATCCTTGGCATGGCACTCGCATTTCTGCTGGATGCAGGCATTCCGTTAAAAAGTGAACTGCGGAGCTGTTTTTTGACACCGCTTATGGTGCCGACAGCGTCTATCGTGCTGATCTGGCAGGTGCTTTTTGATTACAATGGTGTTGTGAATGTGGCAGTGCAGAAGTTCGGCGGAGGACAGGTGGACTGGCTGAAATCTTCGGCAGGTCTTGTGGTCATTATTCTGCTGTTTTTATGGAAAAACTTAGGATATAATATGATCCTCTTTTTATCTGCCATGGGAAATATCCCGAAAGATATCATTGAAGTAGCAGAGTTAGACGGGGCAAACCGCTGGCAGATTTTTATACATGTAAAATTGCGGTATCTGTCACCGACGATCATGTTTGTGACGATACTTTCCATGATCAATTCATTTAAGGTATTCCGTGAGATTTATCTTCTGACGGGCGAGTACCCATATGGTGCACTTTATATGCTGCAGCATTATATGAATAATACGTTTGCTTCGGCAGATTACCAGAAACTTTCCACGGCAGCAATTTATATGTCCTTTGTGATGATCGTCATTATGGGAATTTTATTTTGGGTGGAACATCATTTTGGAAAGGATTTGGAGGAAGAATGAAAAAGAGATCAGAACGAAAAAAATTATGTATCCGCATCTGCCTGACGGTGATCGCAGTGGTTACGGCGCTGATTTTTATCATGCCGATCGTTCTTACCATCAGCAATTCGTTTATGTCGGCAGCGGAGATCACCTCCAACTATGGTTCCATTTTCCAGAAAACGGATACCGGGGGCAAGCAGTACATCTCCCAGACGGTAAACCTCAAATTTATACCGGATATGGTAACTTTCTCACAGTATGCGACCGTGTTATTTAAGAGTCCGGACTATCTGTTGAAGTTTTGGAATTCCGTGATCTTAGTGGTGCCGATCGTGGTATTCCAGCTGGTGGTGGCAGTGCTCGCCGCATATGGTTTCACAAGGACCAGAGGAAAACTTTCCGCAATCGTCTTTTTTGCATATGTGATCTTAATGATGATGCCATATCAGGTTACACTGGTGCCAAATTATCTGGTCTTAAACTGGATGAAGCTTCTGGATACGAACTGGAGTATATGGCTTCCGGGTATTTTTTCACCGTTTAGTGTGTACCTGATCACGAAGTATATGAGACGAATACCAGTGCCGCTCATCGAGGCGGCGAAGATTGACGGAGCCAACGAGTTTCAGGTCTTTACAAAGATATGTATCCCAATCTGTAAGGGCGTGATCACAACCTGTGCGATTCTGGTATTTATGGATTACTGGAATATGGTGGAACAGCCACTGCTGTTTTTTAAAGATACAGATAAATACCCGTTGTCGATCTTTTTGTCAAAGATCAATGCGCAGGAAGTGGGACTGGCATTTGCAGTGGCGACCTTTTATATGATCCCAAGCCTTTTGATTTTCCTGTATGGTGAGGATCAGCTGGTAGAAGGTATCGCTTATCAGGGCGGTGTCAAAGGATAGAAAATGGAGAGTTAAAAAGATGACAGATAGAAAAGATAAAATAAAGAATATCACAATTATATTTTTACTGGTGATGCTGATACTTACCTTTTTTTCCAACACGATCATGAATTATTCGCTTGTGGAAGTCAGCACACAGCAGGTGACAAGCGGTCAGATCACTTCCAAGGTGCGCGGAAGCGGTTCTGTGGAGGCGAGTGAGAGCTATTCCGTCACGATCGAGGAGACAAGGAAGATTGCAACGGTCAACGTGAAAAAGGATGCGGAAGTAGCAACCGGAGATTTACTGTTTACCTTAGAGGATACAGACAGTGATGAGTTAGATACTGCAAAGAAGAGTTTAAACGAGGCACAGGCAGCCTATGAATCCGCAGTGCTTACCGCAGGGATCACAGTGGCAGAGCGTCAGAGCATTGAGGCCGGAAAGGGATCAAGCCTCACCCAGAAACAAAATGAGATCGCAGCAGCAAATCAGAGAGTGAAAGATGCGCAGGCGGCAGTGGATGCTGCACAGGCAAGTGTCGATAAGATCAAAGCACAGATTGATGCGGTCAGCAACTCAACGGCAGACACGACTGCAGAGGAAAAGGCAGTGTTAGATGCAGAGAAAAAGAACAGTGAGGCGCAGGACAGCCTGACGAGTGCGGAGAGTGCTTATACGCCGGTGAAGAGTGCGTATGATGTGGCACTTTCAGGTCTGCAGAGCGCACAGAGTGCGTATGATGAGGCTGTGGCAGAGTATAATGCTGCAAAAAAAGCATATAACGATGAAACTGATGCTACAAAAAAAGCGTCAAAAAAGGATGCTATGGATGCGGCTGAATTAGCAATGAACAAGGCAAAACGCCAGTTAGATACAGCCCAGTCCACTTTTAACACCTGTCAGGCTAACTTAAACAAAGTCCAGGGTTCCTACGATTCTGCAAAGTCCGCAGCAACCGACAGCAAGAATGCTTTGAGCAATGCGAACTACAATCTCTCCGTGAAAAAACTGACTGGCACGAACACCGCGGAAGCAAACAATCTGCAGGCGCAGCTGAACACGGCAACGGCGGCACTGACCGATGCAAACACTGCATTGACCAGTGCAACCAATGATCAGAAAAAAGTGACCGATAAGATCAGTGGCGAGGTGACGATTGCATCTGCCTATAAAACAATGACAGATCTTCAGGAAGAAGTAGCAAAATTACAGGCGAAATCCATCGGAACGGAGATCACATCACCAATATCAGGAACTGTTACTGATATTGCAGTGACAGCAGGAACTACGGTCAACGCCAACGATGTCATGATGACCATTCAGCCGGAAAACAAAGCGTATGTGTTACAGTTCTCTGTGACTGAAAATCAGGCAAAGAAGGTCAGAGTTGGAGATACGGCGGAAATACTGAATAACTGGTACGGAAATGATGTTTCCGCAGTCGTGTCAGCCATCCGCAAAGATCCACAGAACCGCACCAACAGTATTATCATCTGTGAGATGAAAGGGGATGTGTCAGTCGGAGACAGCTATACACTGTCTATCGGGGAGCAGAGCTCCAACTATGACACGATCGTACCGACGAGTGCTATCCGGGAAGATTCCAATGGAAAATTCATTCTGATCATAGAGTCAAAGAGCACACCGCTTGGAAACCGCTACTATGCGAGACGTGTGGATGTGGATGTTATCACATCAGACGATACAAAATCAGCAGTGACCGGAGCTTTGGAAGGTTATGAGTATGTGATCACAACGACTACAAAACCGATTAAGGAAAACGAACAGGTACGTCTGGCATCAGAATAAGCAGAAAGGAATGACACATGAAGGTAAAGCAGTACAGAAAAATACTTCTATTAGTGCTGATGATATGTGCTGCCATTCTTTTCGGCTGTGTGGAACGGGCACTCGGCAGACAGCTTTCCACACAGCAGATCGCATCAGAGTGGTCAGCAGAAGACAGTTATGCACAGATTTCCTGCTTTTTTTCCAAAGATGCAGCAGTGACGAAGGACTATGTGATACAGCTGGAACAGAAATTAAAAACTGCATTGCAGGAGGCGTCAGAGGATACATCGGATGTAAACGGAAGAACGCTGGTGGACTGTTACAGCACAAAAGGGGAACTTACCCTTTATTCTGACCGGGCATCCATTACGGCGAAAGCATTCGGTGTTGGAGGAGATTTTTTCACATTTCATCCGCTGAAACTGTTGTCCGGCAGCTATTTTGATGGAGAAGATTTAAACAAAGACGGTGTGGTCATTGATGAAAATGTTGCATGGCAGTTATTTGGTTCCAACAATGTCGCAGGAATGTATGTGGAAATCAACGGAGTACAGTATCCGGTGCGCGGTGTGGTAAAAAGCGATAAGGGATATTTCAGTGATGCGGCGGACGAGGAAGCAGCAACCGTTTATGTCTCTTATGAGATTTTAGAAGGCGGATCAGACAGCAGTACTGGCGGTATGGACAGCGCAGCAGCCAGCACACCTGCAGCGGGCACAACGGATTCAAAGGGTGGAAGTTACGGACAGTCAGCAGGAACGACGCTTGACAGCTATGAGCTTCTCATCAAAAATCCGGTGCAGAAGTTTGGATTCAATGCATTAAAAGAAGCATTGGGATTGGATGAAAGCAGTTATGAGATCGTTGAAAATTCTTCCCGTTTTGGATTGATGAATCGTTTTACGGTATTAAGAAATTTTGGGATTCGTTCGATGAATACAAAGAATATTGTTTTTCCATATTGGGAAAACCGGGCGAGGGCTTATGAGGATCTTGCAGCGCTGCTGTTAATTCTGGAATTGTTATGTCTGGTCTATCCGGTCATTTTTGCAGCCGGGAAAATACACTGGCTGTGGAAACATAAGACTGAAATCCGACAGAAGCTGGTGCAGTGGATCAAGGTGTTTGTGAAAGAGCTGCGGATCTGGATGAAACATGTGAAAGCACAAGAGCGTCCGGTGAAAAAACAGTGACATTGGAAAAAATAAAGGAGTGGCGGTATTCAGGACAGGATACCGCCTTGATGTATTTATGAAAAGAATTGTTTTGTTGGTTGGCGGTGTGGAAACGCTTGCCTACTTTTCCATACAGATGGGAAATGAATGGAAGCGCATGGGCTATAAGGTGTTCTATTTTGACTTGGAGGATGAGAGGAACAGCGCCAAAAAGCTGCGCAGATTTATCAAACCGGGGGAGACAGTGCTTGTCACGTTCAACTTTGAAGGTCTGGAAAAAGAGGCAGGCGTTTACCGTGAGGGCATTGGCTATGTATGGGATGAATATGCAGTTCCGTGTTACAACATCGCCGTCGATCATCCGTATTATTACCATGAGAGACTTGCTGATCTTCCGGAAAAATATTACCACATCAGCATCGACCGGCTGCATGAGGATTATTTTAAACATTTCTATCCGGAGTTTACGCACCGTGGATTTCTTCCGCTTGCAGGAAGTAGTTTAGAAGAGTTATGTAAACCGAATAGCGGTAAGGAAGATGGAAAACAATCGGTTGAATATCCGGCAGAAGCAAATAGGAAGACTGTTGAGAAAAAATACAATGTCATTATGACAGGAAACTTTACCCCGACGTCTTTCTGTGAACCGTATATCCACTGGATCAACGATGAATATGCAGCCTTTTATCAGGGGATCATCGATGACGTCATTGCGCATCCGCATCGCACGGTCGAGGAGGTGGCATTGGAACACTGCGAGCGCGAGATGGGGGAGAATACTTATAAGGATCTCCGCATGGCGCTGCACCGCATGATATTTATTGATATCTATGTGCGCAATTACTGGCGCAGGGAGGCAGTAAAAGTGCTGGTGGACTCAGGAATACAGGTGGATGTATTCGGCAAGGGCTGGGATGAACTCACCTGCGGTCACCCGGAAAACATGATCCTGCATCCGCAGACAACCTCAGAGGAGTGTTTAAAAGCAATTGCGGCGTCCAAAATATCGTTGAACGTCATGCCATGGTTTAAGGACGGAGCACATGACCGTGTCTTCAATTCAATTTTAAATGGCACTGTCAGCGTGACTGATACGAGCAAATATCTTTGCGGGGAATTAAAAGAAGGACAGGGCGTATGTTATTACGATCTTGCCCATATGGAAAAACTGCCGGAGCTGGTGAGAGATCTGCTGGCGGACGATGCACGCCGGGAGGAGATCGTAAGAGCCGGTATCCCTGTGGTGGAAGAAAAACATACGTGGATCAGGCGAGCACATCAGCTGCTGGAATGGATCGAGGAAGATGCACGCGGGACAGACAGAAAAGATTGAGAGAGAAACGGGAGTAATCGGAGAAAAGCGAAGAATTCCGCATAAAACAGTTGCATTTTGCAGATAATGAGGGTATAATATCGGAAGAAATTGGCAGTGACGAAAGCTACGACCGCAAAGCCGTTTCAGAGAGCCGGTGGCAGGTGTAAACCGGTGCAGTGAGTAAGGTCTTTCCACTTTCAGAGCCGGTGATGAAAGTCACAAGGTTCGTACCCTGTATCGTACGTTTGAGAGGTCGGAAGAAGATCTGTTCTTTAACATAGAGAAAGAGAGGCAGAGTATTCCGGCAATATGGGTGGCAACGCGGAAGAGAATACAGCCTTTCGTCCCATGTGTTTTGGCACAGGGGCGGAAGGCTTTTGTGTTATAAAAAAGAAAAAGGAGCTTAGAAAAAATGATCGATTTAAAATTTTTAAGAGAAAATCCGGAAATCGTAAAACAGAACATTAAGAACAAATTCCAGGATCAGAAATTACCGTTAGTAGACGAAGTGATCGAGTTAGATGCGAAGGCAAGAGCAACCCAGAAAGAGGCAGATGAGCTTCGTGCAAGCCGTAACACCTTATCCAAACAGATCGGACAGTTAATGGGACAGGGCAAGAAGGAGGAGGCTGAGGCAGTAAAGGCACAGGTAAGTGCCAATGCAGCACGCCTTGCTGAGTTAGAGGAAACAGAGAAAGAGTTGCAGGAAAAAGTAACAAAGATCATGATGGTAATCCCAAACATCATCGATCCGTCTGTTCCAATCGGAAAAGATGACAGCTGCAACGTGGAGATCGAAAAATTCGGCGAACCTGTCGTTCCTGATTTTGAAATCCCATATCACACAGATATCATGGATCGTTTTGATGGTATCGACCTTGACGCAGCAGGAAAAGTTGCAGGAAACGGTTTCTATTATTTAATGGGTGATATCGCAAGAATCCATTCCGCAGTGATCTCCTACGCAAGGGATTTCATGATCAACCGCGGATTTACCTACTGTGTACCGCCATTCATGATCCGAAGCAACGTTGTGACAGGTGTTATGAGTTTTGACGAGATGGACGCTATGATGTACAAGATCGAGGGCGAGGATCTCTACCTGATCGGCACGAGCGAGCACT